>WBZL01000407.1_pt1 | contig 48341 bp, 37 predicted proteins | sample 5204291 | NCBI WGS metagenome assembly WBZL01 (sample SAMN12344345, study PRJNA552823) | activated sludge metagenome | biome: Activated sludge suspended growth; feature: Nitrification reactor; material: Wastewater; isolation source: activated sludge from nitrification reactor of wastewater... | reverse complement strand
GCCCGCGCCGCACTCGCCAACCTGTCGTCCGGGGGCCGCGGCCAGGGGGCCTCGACGATCACCATGCAGGTCGCGCGCAATTTCTTCCTCTCCCGGGAGAAGACCTACAACCGCAAGCTCTACGAGATCCTGCTCTCGCTCAAGATCGAGCAGAACCTCGGCAAGGACCAGATCCTCGAGCTCTACATCAACCAGATCTTCCTCGGCCAGCGCGCCTACGGCTTCGCCGCCGCTGCACGCGCCTACTACGGGAAGACACTCGAACAGCTCACCCTGCCCGAAGCGGCGATGCTCGCCGGCCTTCCCAAGGCCCCCTCGGCCTTCAACCCGATCGTGAACCCCGCGCGCGCCGCAGTGCGGCAGCAATACGTCCTGCGCCGCATGCTCGAAGCCGGCTTCATCGACGACGCCCAGTATCAGCATGCGCTCGCCTTCGCCACTCCGAAGCAAAGCCAGCGCGACATCGCCGCGGCCCGCCGCGTCCAGGACATCGTCGTCCCGGGAGACTACGTCGCCGAGATGGCGCGCCAGATCGCGGTGGAACAGTTCGGCGAGCAGGCCTACGAGCTCGGCATCCGCATCATCACCACGGTCACCCGCAAGGACCAGGAAGCGGCCTACGCCGCGCTGCGCCGCGGCGTGCTCGACTACGACCGCCGCCACGGCTATCGCGGCCCCGAGGCCTTCGTCGAGCTGCCCTCCGGGCAGGTGCCCGACGAGCAACTCGACGAGGCACTCGGCGAGACCAACGACCACGACGACCTGCTTGCCGCACTGGTGCTCAGGGCCAGCCCGAAGGAGGTGCTCGCCTACCGCCGCGGCCAGGAGATCCGCATCACCGGCAAGGGCCTGTCCTTCGTCGCGCCGATGCTCTCGGACAAGGCCCCGCAAGCCCGACGCGTGCGCCGCGGGGCGATCGTGCGCGTGCGCAATACCGGCAAGGATGGTTGGGAGCTCGCACAGCTGCCGGAAGTGCAGGCCGCGCTGGTGGCGATCGACTCGCACAGCGGCGCGGTGCGCGCGCTGATCGGCGGCTTCGACTTCCACCGCAACAAGTTCAACCATGTGACCCAGGCGGTGCGCCAACCCGGATCGAGCTTCAAGCCCTTCATCTTCTCGGCCGCGCTCGACCGCCAGTTCGGTCCGGGAAGCGTGCTCGAGGACAACCCGCTCTACTACCCGGCGGGGGTCACGGGCAGCAAGGCCTGGGAGCCGAAGAACTACGACGGGCGCTATGCGGGACCGATGACCCTGCGCGACGGCCTGGCGCGCTCGAAGAACATGATCTCGATCCGGCTGCTGGAGAAGATCACCCCCGACTACGCGCGCGACTACCTCGCCCGCTTCGGCTTCGACCCTGCGCAGAATCCCCCCTACCTGACCATGGCGCTCGGCGCCGGCGCCGCCACCCCCTGGCAGATGGCGGCGGGCTACGCGGTGTTCGCCAACGGCGGCTACCGGGTCGATCCCTTCGTGGTCAAGGAAATGTACGACGGCAGCGGCCGCCTGATCGCGCGTACCGACCCGCCGGTGGCGGGCCAGAGCGCGCCGCGCGTGATCGATGCGCGCAACGCCTGGCTGATGGACTCGATGATGCGCGACGTGGTCCAGCGCGGCACCGCGACACGCGCGCGCAGCCTCAAGCGCGAGGACATCGCCGGCAAGACCGGAACCACCAACGACTACGTCGACGCCTGGTTCTGCGGCTACAACCCGGACCTCGTCGCGGTGAGCTGGGTCGGCCACAGCCAGCCGCGCAACCTCGGCAAGGGCGAGACCGGCGGCGCGGCCGCGCTGCCGATCTGGATCAACTACATGGCCTCCGCGCTCGAAGGCGCGCCGCAGGTCGAACTGCCGCGCCCCGAGGGCCTGATGCAGGTGCAGAACGGTCTGGGCACCAGCCAGGACTGGCAGTATGCCGAATACGCTCCGCCCGCGCCGCCGCCGGTTCCGGACTGGCTGCGCGACATGTTCGCCAACGACAGTGCCCCGGCGATGGAGGCCGAAAGCGAGGCGATCCCGCCCGGCCCGGCACCGCTGATCCTGCCGCCGCCCAGCCCGGCGCGCGCACAGGCGCCCGCCCCGGTCGAGGAACGCCGGCCGATGCCGATCCGGCCTTGAGCAGGCCGGCGCTCGCGGGATGGCGACTCGCGTCGATCCTGCAAGGGGCAGAACCCGCGATGACGACTCCGCGGCCGCCGTGCAGGAACGACGCAAGTCGCCATCGGGCGCCCCGGAAGGAGCGCCCCTTCCGCTCAGCTCGGCCGCAGCAGCCTCACCGCTTCGCCGGACTGCTCGCCCACCAGCGCGGCGAGCATCGCCCACAGCTCGCGACCATCGCGGGTGTTGACCCAGCCCCCGTCCAGCGGACGGAAGTGGAAGCCGCCCGACTTCGCCGCCACCCAGATCTCGCGCGCCGCGGTGTGGCGGTTGATGATCATCTTGCTGCCGTTGTCGAACTCGATCTCGAGGATCCCACCCGGCTTGGGCTCGACGTCGAGCTCGGCCCCGCAATCCTCCAGGGCCGTCTCGATGCGCGCCAGCTCGGCCTCGGCGAGCGCATTGAACACAGACTCTTCCATGCTGATTCCTTCTGTTAGCATTCCGGTTTTTTGCGAAGAACGGCGATGCGAGTCCCACAGCGAGTCCCGTTGCGAGTCCCCTTACGCGTGCAATTCCCCGCGATCGCGCTCGCCTGCGCGCTGCTGACGGCTTGCGGCATCAAGGGCCCGCTCTATCTGCCGGCGCCCGGCACCGCCTCGGCGCCCCCGGCGGGCGCCGATCATAGCAAACCCGTCGTGCCGAAGGATCTGATCAAGGAATCGCCGCTCGAATGAACGCCCCCGCCTCCCGCTGGCCCGCCCCCACCCTGTCCGCGCGCGACGGCGCGCTCTGGCTGGAGGAGCTGCCGCTCGCCGAGATCGCCGCGCGCTTCGGCACCCCTACCTATGTGTATTCGCGCGCCGCGCTCGAGGCCGCCTTCGCGGCCTGGAAGGACGCGCTCGCCGGGCGCCGGGCGCTGGTGTGCTACGCGGTCAAGGCCAACTCCAACCTCGGCATCCTGTCGGTGTTCGCGCGCCTGGGCGCAGGCTTCGACATCGTCTCGGGCGGCGAGCTCGCGCGCGTGCTGGCCGCCGGCGGGCGTGCCGACAAGGTGGTGTTCTCGGGCGTCGGCAAGACCCGCGCCGAGATGCGCCAGGCGCTGCAGGCGGGCATCCGCTGCTTCAACGTCGAATCGGCCGCCGAGCTCGAGCACCTCGACGCGGTGGCAGGCGAGCTCGGCGTGCGCGCGCCGGTGTCGCTGCGCGTGAATCCGGACGTCGACCCCAAGACCCACCCCTACATCTCCACCGGCCTCAAGGGCAACAAGTTCGGCGTCGCCTTCGCCGACGCACCGGCACTCTACCGCCGCGCCGCGGCGCTGCCCAACCTGCGCATCACCGGCGTCGCCTGTCACATCGGCTCGCAGCTGCTCGACCGCGCGCCCATCGCCGAGGCCGCACAGAAGCTGCGCGGCCTGGTCGAAGGCCTCGCCGCCGATGGCATCGCGCTGGAGCACATCGACCTCGGCGGCGGACTGGGCATCCGCTATCGCGACGAGACCCCACCACCGGTCGCGGAATACCTCGCCCCGCTGCTGGAGGTCTTTGCGGAGCGGGAGGAAGAGCTCTGCTTCGAGCCCGGCCGCTCCCTGGTCGGCAACGCCGGTCTGCTGCTGACCCGCATCGAATACCTCAAGCCGGGCGAAACGAAGAACTTCGCGATCGTCGATGCGGCCATGAACGACCTCGCCCGCCCCGCGCTCTACGACGCCTGGCACGAGGTGGTCGAGGTCACGCCGCGCGCCCTCGCCCCCACCACCTACGACGTGGTCGGGCCGATCTGCGAGAGCGGCGACTTCCTCGCCCGTGCACGCAGCCTCGCGGTGGCCGAGGGCGACCTGCTCGCGATCCTGTCGGCAGGCGCCTACGGCATGACCATGGCTTCAAACTACAACACCCGCCCACGCGCTGCCGAGATCCTGGTCGACGGCGCCAGCGCGCACGTGGTGCGCGAGCGCGAGACGGTGGAAGAGCTGTTCGCGCGCGAGCGCACGCCGGGGTAAGACGGCGGGAGCCCGGTGGCGAGAGCAAGGGCCGCAGATCCCGCGATCGGACCGCGATCGGACCGACACACCTGCTCGGCGTATGGGGCCCGCCTCAGGCGCTCGCCACCGGCGGGCGCGCCCCGGCGTCGTATTCCTCGTTGAGCGCGCGCCCGAAGGCCTTCCAGGCCGGTCCGCCGTGCGTTTCGAAGCCGATCTCGGCGCTCTGGCGCATGTTCTGCAGCATCAGCTCGGAGAGCGCGAAGAGCTCGCCGGTGAGCTTGTCCTGGCGCACCGGGCTGCGCAGCAGCTTCATCATGCAGGCGGGCGTGCAAGTCAGCGCACGGTGTGCCAGCTCGCGCATCCTCGACGCGTCGCCCCAGTCGATGCCGATCGCGATGCCGCGCTTGACGATTTCACGCTCCAGTTCATCCGCGGTGCGCGTGTAGTGTCCGAATCCGCTCATCTTTCCCGTGTATGCCTGCCGCGTGACTGCAGATGCGCGGCGGGTGTGCCGCTCCGAATGAAAACCGCCGCGCAGCTGCGCCGGCGAAGGGCGCATTCTAGCGCCTCGCCCGCCTGCACTCGATCAGGATCCCTGTGCTGCCCATGAAGAATCCTTCCCTTTGCGCGTTATTCATCGCCGGCCTGCTGCTGGCCCCGATCACCCACGCCGGCGTCGCCGGCCTGCCGCCCGGGGTGCGCCTTGCACTCGACAGCGCGCGCATCCCGGCAGAGGCGGTGAGCCTCTGGACCCGCCCTGTGGACCACGCCACGCCCGCGCTCGCAATCAACGCCACCGCACCGATGAATCCGGCATCGGTGATGAAGCTCGTCACCGCCTTCAGCGCGCTCGAACGCCTCGGCCCCGCCCACACCTGGACGACCCGCATCGCCCGCGACGGCCCGATCCGTGCCGGGGTGCTGGAAGGCAACCTCTACCTCGTCGGCGGCGCCGATCCGGTACTGGGCTACGACCGCCTGTGGAAGGTGCTGCGCCGCTTGCGCGCGCTCGGCATCGAGCGCGTGGCGGGCGACATCGTGCTCGACGCCTCGGTGCTGCGCCTGCCGCCGCACGACCCCGACGCCTTCGATGGCCGCGGCGTGCGCCCCTACAACAGCGGTCCGTACGGCCTGTTGCTGCAATACAACACCCTGCTGCTCGGCCTGACCCCGGGCAAGGCGGCCAACGCGCCGGTCGCCCTGGCCGCCGAGCCGCCGCTCGCCGGCCTCGTCATCGACAACCGCGTCCTCACCTCGGACGCCCCTTGCGGCAGCTGGTACCAGGACCTGCAGGCCGTGGTCGAACCCGGTCGCCGCCTGGTACTGAGCGGCAGCCTGCCCGCCGCCTGCGGCCCGCGCACCTGGAGCGCCGCGCCGCTGCCGCCGGCCGAATTCGGCAGCGCACTGGTCGCCGCATTGTGGAGCGAGGTCGGCGGACACCTGGGCGGGACGGTGCGCGAAGGCCGCCTGCCGACCGGGGCGGAAGAACTGTTCTCCGATGACTCGGATCCACTCGCGGACGTGGTGCGCGACATGAACAAGTGGTCGAGCAATGTGATCGCGCGCCAGCTGCTTGCCACGCTGGGCCGGGTGAGCCTGCGCGAGGACGCGACCGAGGACATGGTGGCCGCGGGCGCACGCGCGGCCGCCGCGACGCTGGCCGCCGCCGGCATCGACACCGACGGGCTGGTGATCGAGAACGGCTCGGGGCTGTCGCGGATCGAGCGCATCCGCGCCGACAGCCTGGGAATGCTGCTGCTGGCCGTCTGGCAGCGGCCGTGGATGCCGGAGTTCATCGCCGCCCTGCCGGTGGCGGGCGTCGACGGCACCGCCCGCCGCCGCCTCGGCGACAGCCCCGCACGCGGCCAGGCCCACATCAAGACCGGCACGCTCAATGGCGTGCGCGCGATGGCCGGCTACCTGCTCGACCGCAATGGCCAACGCCACGCGGTGGTGATGATGGTCAACCACCCCGAGGCCGCCGCCAGCGCCGCGGCGCAGGACGCCCTGCTGGAGTGGCTGTGGAGCGGCGGGGAATGAGGCCCACGCGCAACGGCGGCGCCGCATTCGCGCCTTCCGGCACTCCTGCGGGTCAGGAAGCACCGCGGCTCCTGTAGGAGCGGCGCAAGCCGCGAATGCGGCGCTCCGGCAAGCGCTGCGGCAAGCACAGGCGCCCGCTGGCTCGCGCCAGCCACGACTCCTCCATCACGACGTCACGCCATCGGCATCGTCTGCCGCTGCATCAGGTTCCACCACCCGCGCACCACGCGGTAGAGGATCCACAGCCCGGCGATCAGCAGCAGCGCGAGCGCGAAGGGCACGCCGATGATGGTCACCACCATCAGCACCGACACCGCGATCCACAGCACCGCGAACCAGAAGGTGCGAATCTGCCAGCGGAAGTGGCTCTCCAGCCAGGTACCCCGCACCGCGTTCTGGTTCCAGTAGTTCAGGATCACCGCAGCGATCGAGGGCAGGCTGGCCACGAAGCTGAAGATGATGGTGGCCGAGCCCACCACCGCCGAGAACACCGCGAAGGCGTGCAGCGCATACACCAGGTGGGTGACGGTGACCATGTTCTCGGACGGCTGGCCGGCCTCGAGCGGGGCGGGGTAGGGACTGTTCATCGACTTTCCTCGAACGGAAGCCCGCGCCGGGGACATCCGCAGCGCATGACGAAGGCTTCGACCGCGGACCATGCCGGGTGTTCGGCTGCAGTGCAACAACAAAACGTAAGCCTACAGCCCCAGCTCGCCCCACATCGCATCCACCTTCGCCTTCACCGCCGCGTCCATGACGATCGGCGTGCCCCACTCGCGGCTTGTCTCGCCCGGCCACTTGTTGGTCGCGTCCAGCCCCATCTTGCTGCCCAGCCCCGCCACCGGGCTGGCGAAGTCGAGGTAGTCGATCGGCGTGTTGTCGACCAGCGTGGTGTCGCGGGTGGCGTCCATGCGCGTGGTCAGTGCCCAGATCACCTCCTTCCAGTCGCGGATGTTCACGTCCTCGTCCACCACGATGATGAACTTGGTGTACATGAACTGGCGCAGGAAGCTCCAGATGCCGAACATCACCCGCTTGGCGTGGCCCGGGTACTGCTTGCGGATGCTGACCACCGCCAGGCGATACGAGCAGCCCTCCGGGGGCAGGTAGAAGTCGACGATCTCGGTGAACTGCTTCTGCAGCAGCGGCACGAAGACCTCGTTCAGGGCGACGCCGAGCATCGCCGGTTCGTCGGGCGGCTTGCCGGTGTAGGTGCTGTGATAGATCGGATCGCGCCGCATGGTGATGCGCTCGATCGTGAACACCGGGAAATCGGAGACCTCGTTGTAGTAGCCGGTGTGATCGCCGTAGGGGCCTTCAGGCGCCATGTCGCCCGGGTGAATCGCGCCCTCGAGCACGATCTCGGCCGACGCCGGCACCTGCAGGTCGCTGCCGAGACATTTCACCAGCTCGGTCTTGGCCCCGCGCAGGAGGCCGGCGAACTGGTACTCCGAGAGCGAATCGGGCACCGGCGTCACCGCGCCGAGGATGGTCGCCGGATCGCAGCCCAGCACCACCGCGACCGGGAAAGGCTCGCCCGGATGCGCGCGCTGGTGCTCGAGGAAGTCGATCGCCCCGCCCCGGTGCGCCAGCCAGCGCATGATCACCCGGTTGCGGCCGATCACCTGCTGGCGGTAGATGCCCAGGTTCTGGCGCTTCTTGTGCGGCCCGCGCGTCACCACCAGGCCCCAGGTGATCAGCGGCGCGGCGTCGCCCGGCCAGCAGTGCTGGATCGGCAGCTTCGCCAGGTCGACCTCGTCGCCCGACCACACCACCTGCTGGCAGGGCGCGGAGCGCACCTCCTTGGGCGCCATGTTGAGCACCTGCTTCAGCACCGGCAGCTTGTCCCAGGCGTCCTTCAGCCCCTTGGGCGGCTCGGGCTCCTTGAGATAGGCGAGCAGATTGCCGACCTCGCGCAGGGGCGTGCTCCAGTCGCCGTCGGCGACCTCCTCCCCCATGCCCATCGCCACCCGCTGCGGCGTGCCGAAGAGGTTGGCGAGCACCGGGATGGCCTGCGCCACGCCCCTGGTCACCGGCCTCTCGAACAGCAGCGCCGGCCCGCCGGCGCGCAGCACGCGGTCGGCGATCTCGGTCATCTCGAGGTGGGTGTCGACGGGGGTCTTGATGCGCCGGAGCTCGCCACGGGCTTCGAGCCGGGTGAGGAAGTCGCGGAGGTCGGTGTAGTTCATTTTTGGCGGTGGTGGATGCGGAGCTGTGCGGGCGTGATTGTTCCACGAGCGGAAAGAAAAAGCCCCGCTTCCTGATCCGAAGCGGGGCTTTCCGGGTTGTCAGGGAGATGTCTCCCCCGGGACAGGCTTCACTCCACGCCGACGCGGAACTCGAAGCTGTACGACGGCGTGCTTCCCTCCACCGGGCTGGCGGTCGTGCCGCACTGACCGCCCGTGTTGCAGATCTGGTTGCCAGCGAGATCGCGCGGCGAGGCGGACATCACGACGCGGTAGTGCTGGCCGGGCACGAGATTGATACCAAGCCTCGGCAACGCATCGCCATACTCTACTGGACCAAACGTGAAGCGCCGATCGGTCTCCGCGATCAGATCGGTTGCAGTCGGCAAGGTGCTCGGCGCTGTATCACTGCCACTGCCAACCGTGACTTGAGTCGGATTGCCGCCGAAGCCATCGATCCGATATACCGCGAAGGACTGCGGCACGATCGAATTGATATCCATCGCCTCGTTGAACACCACGGTCACGTTCGCCGTCGGGCTCACATCGACTGCACCATCCGCCGGGATGGTGAAGGCGACCTGCGGCGGAACGTCGTCGATCTCACCGCCAGTCGAGAACGGCACGACGACCTGTGCAAGCGCGTTATCCGAGATGTCACGAATCGAGTTCGACAGCACGAGCTCGTAATCGGTCCCGGGCGCATAGCAGTTAGCACTTCCCTGATTCAACAGGAAGGTCCGTTCATCGACCGCAGCCGCCCCGGCCATCGAGAACGTCGCCCCACCCGCCCCGCGCACGAACATCGACACATTGGTCACGGTGACCGGATCGATCGCCTCGTTGAAGCGGACCACGATGTCCGAGCACCGATCCACGTCGGTCGAGCCGGAGGCCGGGATCGTGAACAAGACCTGCGGCGGTGTGGTGTCGACCCCAGCACCTCCTCCAACCGCACCGTCGATCACCATGCTCAGGTTGCGAATCGCCTGCGCGCCGTTCGCATCGGTCACGATCAGCACGACCGGATAGGTGCCCGAGGCGGTCGGCGTGCCGGTGATGAAGCCGGTGCGACTATCGAGGGCGAGGCCCGCGGGGAGAGTGGTCGAGGTCCATGCGTAAGGGCTGGCACCGCCGCTCACCACAGGGGCGAACGCGTAGTACACGCCTACGCTCCCCTTCGGCAGGTCCGAGGCCGTCAGCGTGGGCGCACCACCGGAACCGCTTGTTCCACCGGTGACGGTAAGCACGACTTCCTGCAGCTTCTCGGCGGGAGCGCCAGCGCTGTCACGCACCCGCACGATGAAGCGGGAGGTCCCGCCGGAAGTCGGGATCCCCGAGATGATCCCGTCCGAGGCGAGCGTCAGCCCCCCTGGCAGGCTGCTGCCCGAACTGAGCGACCACGTGTAGGGCGCCACGCCACCGCTTGCCGAGAGGATGGTCGCGTAAGACTGCCCCACCGACGCGCCCGGCAGCGTGGCGCTCGATGTGACCGTGAGCGGATCGCCCGCGCTGCTGCCATCGACCACCGCAATCGACAACGCATTGCCCACCTGGGTGGTAATGCCATTGCCGACGTTGTTGTCCGCGCGGTCCGCGACGACCTCGACTAGCACGCTGCCGGTTTGTGCTCCGCTCACCAGCGAGAACTGCGCAATACCGCCGATGGTCGCGAGAGTGACAGTCTTGCCGAGCTGACCGCCGGCGCTGAGGAGCGCGAAGTCGTCCGCGGTCCCCGCAGTCGAAACGATGCGGGCGATGACGTTCGACACGCCTGCAGCGGGATCCGGCACCGGCTGCCCGGCATCATCGAGAATCCGGGCCTGCACCTGCAGCGCCGACGGACCACCGGAGTTCTGCGCATAGACGAACCCGGGCGCGGCCGCCGCAATCAGCGCCTGAGCCGACACACCGCTGCTCTGCCCCACCGCGATCTGCCGCGTCGCGACGACCTGCTTGGTCGACTGGGGGTCCGTCACCGAGCAGGTGATCGTCGCCGTGCCCGCCCGCGCCCCTGCATGGAAATGGAAGCTCGCACCACCAGCCGACGATTCGAGCGCGATCGCGCGATAGCTGAGCGCTTTGCCGTCGTCGTCTTCATGTGCTTCGTCACCATCGAGGTAATACAGCGAACCGTACTCCAGGCCGTCCGGGACAACGTTGCATGCAAAACTGGTTCCATCGGGAACCGGGTCGCGCGTCCCTGCGCGAGTGCCGGTGACGTAGAGGGTCGTCGTATATGGCGCGTTCACGCCGATCCCCGCCGGGGCTCCCGAAACGTTCAGAGGAAGCTGTGCCGCCGACGACGTCAGCGACAGGCTGTAGGCATTGACCGGGTTGACGCCTGAGCCGGGCAGGCCAACGGCGTTGTTCCCACCTCCACCGCCGCCACCTCCGCCGCAACTGGCGACAGCCACTGCCGCACCTGCCAGTGTGAGCCCCTTCAGCAGGGCGGACTCCATGAATGAACGCACGATCGAACTCCTTGTTTTTCTGGATACGAAGCCTGCCCGCAGGAGCCCCGCGGGCGAAACGCCCGACAGTCAAGCCTAGTTCGCGGCGATTTGCAACCGGAATACGCGCTTTGTCATGCAGTAACGCACGGCGCGTCAGCAATCACGCCCTCGGGACGGCTCGCCGGAACGCGTTGATCACCACCCGCGTCTCCTCCGCCACCCTCCGCGCCGCTTCCGCGAAGTCTTCCCCCTTCCCCGCATACAGCACCGCGCGCGAGGAATTGATCATCAGCCCGGTGCCGTTCTCCGTGCGCCCCGCCGCCAGGGTCGCGGCGATGTCGCCGCCCTGGGCGCCGATGCCGGGGACCAGCAGCGGCAGCTCGCCGACGAGCGCACGCACGCGCGCGATCTCGGCCGGGAAGGTGGCGCCGACGACGAGAGCGCAGTTGCCGCTGGCGTTCCAGTCCTCGGCGACGGTGCGCGCGACGTGTTCATACAGCTTCATGCGGCCCTTCGACGTATCGACCTCCAGAAACTGCAGGTCCGAACCGCCCGGGTTGGAGGTGCGGCAGAGCAGGATCACGCCCTTGTCGGGGTAGGCCAGGTAGGGATCGACCGAATCGCGGCCCATGTAGGGATTGACCGTGATGGCGTCGGCCTTGAAGCGCTCGAAGGCCTCGATGGCGTACTGCTCGGCGGTGCTGCCGATGTCGCCGCGCTTGGCGTCGAGGACGACCGGGGTGCCGGGATGGCGGGCGTGGATGTGCTCGACCAGCGCCTCGAGCTGATCCTCGGCGCGGTGCGCGGCGAAGTAGGCGATCTGCGGCTTGAAGCAGCACACCAGGTCGGCGGTGGCGTCGACGATCTGCGTGCAGAACTGGAGGATGGCGTCGGAGCGCCCCTGCAGGTGGACGGGGAACTTGGCCGGATCGGGGTCGAGGCCGACACAGAGCAGGCTGTCGCGCTGCTGCCAGGCGGCGCGGAGGGCGGTCATGAAGTGCATGGAAAGATCCGTCGGTAAGGCGGCACGCGGGGTGCGGAAAGCGGAACGGGTGCCTGCGGGCTCAGGCGCGCAGCAGGAGGTCGATGAATAGGCCGGCGAAGATGGCGCCGCCGACCCAGTTGTTGTGGCGGAAGGCCTTGAAGCAGTCGGCGCGGTCGCGCGCGCGGATCAGGGTGTAGTGGTAGCCGGCGATGGCGCAGGCGACGACCAAGCCTGCGTACCAGGCGAAGCCCAGCCCGGCGAGCGCGCCGACGACGGTGAGCAGCACGAAGGTGGCGGCGTAGCACAGCATGACCGCCAGCACGTCGTGGCGGCCGAAGGTGATCGCCGAAGTCTTGATGCCGATCTTGAGGTCGTCCGGGCGATCGACCATCGCGTATTCGGTGTCGTAGGCGACAGCCCAGAAGATGTTGGCCAGCAGCATCAGCCAGCCGGTCGCCGGCACCGTGCCGGTGACGGCGGCGAAGGCCATCGGGATGCCGAAGCCGAAGGCGATGCCGAGGTAGGCCTGCGGGATCGCGAAGAAGCGCTTGGTGAAGGGATAGCTGCCGGCGAGCAGCAGCGCGGGCACCGAGAGCAGGATGGTGAGGGTGTTGAGCGGCAGCACGAGGACGAAGGCGGCCGCCGACAGCGCGGCGGCGAGCGCGAGCGCCTCGCCGGGGCTGACCACGCCGGTGGCGAGCGGGCGAGTGCGGGTGCGCTCGACGTGGCCGTCGAAGTCGCGGTCGGCGTAGTCGTTGATGACGCAGCCGGCGGAGCGCATCAGGAAGGTGCCGACGATGAAGATCACCAGGATGTGCAGCGGCGGCCAGCCTGCCGCGGCAATCCACAGCGCCCACAGCGTGGGCCACAGCAGCAGCAGGGTGCCGATCGGCTTGTCGATCCGCATCAGGCGGGCATAGTGGGGAAGCTTGTCGCTCAGGCTCATGGCGGGGGTCATTTGCGCAGTTCCAGGATTGCGGGGAGGAAGGCCTCGCTCACCATCAGCGCGCGGCCCCGCAGCAGGAAGACCGAGCGCCGCGCCCACAGCGCGCGCGGCAGTGCCGGCGCGCGGGACTGGCGGGCGAGCGCCGCGGCCGCGCGATGATACCGCGCATCGCGCCCGTCCAGACGCCTGCAGGCGAGCGGCAGGCGCGCGATCGCCGGGTCGGAGAACAGCGCCGCGCCGAGCGGGCGGGCGCCGATACCGTGGAAGAGGTTCCACGCCCCGCGCAGGTTGCGGCGGGGCAGCAGCGAGCGCGCGAACACCACCGGACGGCCGTCTGCCACCAGCAGCACCTCGCGCAGCCAGGCCAGCTCGCCGACGCGCAGGCCGAGCAGCCACGCCTCGTCGCGCCGCACACGGGCGAGGCGCTGGCACAGCACGCGCACCTCGAAGCGGGTGCAGCGCGCGCGGATGCGCGCGGTGAGCGAGCCGGCATCCTTCAGCCAGGGCAGCAGCGCGGGCGGGAGCAAGACGCGCGGCGGATGGGCGAGCCAGGTCTCGTGGCGCGGGCCGGTGTGCAGGGGGAAGGCGGTCAGGGGGCGCATCGGGTCAGGAGCGGGTTTCGGTTTCTTCGTGCAGGAGCAGGCCGCTTGCGGCGCAAGGGCACGCGAGGGGTGTCCGGACGGCAGCAATCGCGACTTGCGTCGCTCCCACGGAAAACCCGGAGCGCCCGGTGTGGGACGCAGGAGCACCGCAAGTCGCGATTGCTGCCGCCCGGACGCGCCGCGTTTCCCGTGGGAGCGACGCAAGTCGCGATCTGCCGTTCTCCACCCGATGCGTGGCGAAAAGTGCGACAGGGCGCCGACAGCGCTCGTCTGCCCATCATGCGCGCAGCAAGGCTTCGCGCCCGCCCAGCCAGCGCCGCATCAGCGCGTTGGCGGCGGCGGGGTCGTGGGCGAGCAGGTGCTCGGCGAGCTCGCGTGCGGGCTCGACCAGCCCGGCGTCGAGTTCGAGATCGGCGTAGCGCAGCAGGGGCACGCCGCTCTGGCGCGCGCCGACGAATTCGCCCGGACCGCGGATGCGCAGGTCCTCGCGCGCGATCGCGAAGCCGTCGGTGTTCTCGTAGATCACCTTGAGGCGCTCGCGGCCGGTCTGCGACAACGGCTGGGCGTAGATCAGGATGCATACCGACTCCGCCGTGCCGCGCCCCACCCGGCCGCGTAGCTGGTGCAGCTGGGCGAGCCCGAAGCGCTCGGCGTGCTCGATCACCATCAGGCTGGCGTTGGGCACATCCACCCCGACCTCGATCACCGTGGTGGCCACCAGCAGATCGAGCGCGCCGGCGGAAAAGGCGGCCATGGTGGCGGATTTCTCCTCGTTCCTGAGGCGGCCGTGCACCAGGCCCACGCGCAGCTCAGGGAGCGCCTCGACCAGCGTCGCGAAGGTGTCCTGCGCGGTCTGCAGTTGCAGCGCCTCGGACTCCTCGATCAGCGGGCACACCCAGTAGGCCTGGCGGCCCTCCAGACAGGCCGCGCGCACGCGCGCGACGACCTCGTCGCGACGCACGTCGGAGACCAGGCGGGTGCGGATCGGCGTGCGCCCGGGCGGCAGCTCGTCGAGCACCGACACGTCGAGATCGGCGTAGTGGGTCATCGCCAGCGTGCGCGGGATCGGCGTCGCCGACATCATCAGCATGTGCGGCCGCCGCCCGCCCTCGCCCTTCTCGCGCAGCGCCAGGCGCTGGCGCACGCCGAAGCGGTGCTGCTCGTCGACCACCACGAGCGCCAGCCGCGGCAGGCTCACCGGGTCCTCGATGAGCGCATGGGTGCCGACCGCGAGCAGCACCTCGCCGCTCGCCAGGCGGGCGAGCTCGGCCTCGCGCGCGCGCTTCCTGCGGCTGCCCGACAGCCAGGCGACGCCGATGCCCAGGGGCTCCAGCCAGGCCGAGAGCTTCTTCCAGTGCTGCTCTGCGAGGATCTCGGTGGGCGCCATCATCGCCGCCTGCCACCCGTTCTCGGCCGCCTGCAGCATCGCCAGCGCGGCGACCAGGGTCTTGCCCGAGCCGACGTCGCCCTGCAGCAGGCGCTGCATCGGATGCGGCGCCGCGAGGTCGGCGGCGATCTCCGCGCCCACCCGCGCCTGCGCCCCCGTGGGACGGAAAGACAGCGATTCGAGCAAAGCCGCGGTCAGCAGGGCGCGCGCCGGCAGCGCCACCGCCGCCTGGGCGCGGCGCGCGAGCCAGGCGCGGCGCAGCGAGAGCTGCTGCACCAGCAGCTCCTCGAACTTCATGCGCTGCCAGGCGGGATGCTCGCGCTGCTCGAGCGCGAAGGGGTCGGCGTCGGGCGCGGGATGGTGCAGCGCATGCAAGGCCTCGGCGAAGCCGGGCAGCCCCAGGCGGTGCAGCCAGGCGGCCGGCAGCAGCTCGTCGAGCGGCTCGCTCTGCAGCGCCTGTGCGACCAGCTTGCGCAGGGTGATCTGGCCGACGCCGGCGGTGGTGGGATAGACCGGGGTGAGCACATCGGGCAACGCCTCGCCGGGCGCCACGGCGCGCAGGCGCGGATGCACCATCTCGAGCCCGAAGAAGCCGCCGCGCGCCTCGCCGAACAGGCGCACGCGCCCGCCCGGCGCGAGCGGTTTCTGCTGCGAGGGGTAGAAGTTGAGCCAGCGCGCCACTAGGGTGCCGCTGTCGTCGGCGATCCGCGCCACCAGCTGGCGGCGCGGACGCAGCACCACCTCGCTACCGAGCACCTCGCCCTCGACCTGGGCGGGAAAGCCGGGGCGCAACCGGGCAATCGGCGTCAACCGGGTCTCGTCCTCGTAGCGCAGCGGCAGGTGGAGCAGGACATCGCGTGACCCGCGCAGGTCGAGCCTGGCCAGCCGCCCCGCCAGCTGCGCCCCGACCCCCGGCCAGCCGCGCGGCGGCTGCGTCGCGTTCAATCGTCGATCCTTCTCGGAAGGAGGAAAGGGGCAACAGGTCTCGCGCGCCCGCCGTTCATCGGCCGGCACGCGACCGGGACACCGAAGCGGTAGGCCAAGGAGGCAGCGCTCCGAGCGCCCCGCCCCTTACGTTTCACACCTCGTGCCTTGCCCCTTGCAGGCCTCAGCCGAGCACAAGCACCAGATCCGCCTCGACCAGCGCGCCACGCGGCAGCTCGCGCACGCCGACGGTGGCACGTGCCGGATAGGGCTCGGCGAAGCAGGACTTCATGATCTCGTTGACCACGCCGAAGTTGGCCAGGTCGGTGAGATAGATGGTGATCTTGACCACGTCGGCGAAGGAGCCGCCGGCCGCCTCGGCCACCGCGGCGAGGTTGTCGAACACGCGACGCGCCTGCGCCTCGACGCCCTCGACCATTTCCATGGTGACGGGGTCGAGACCGATCTGGCCGGAGAGGAAGACCTGGTTGCCGACCTTGACCGCCTGCGAATAGGGGCCGATGGCGGCGGGTGCCTTGGGGGTGGAGATGATCTGACGGGCCATGGTTTTGCCTCTGCTTGGGGAAAGCCGGCATTGTACCCGCGGGCGCGGGCGGACATGCCGCCCGCAGGGCACCCGGGCGGCTCAGCCGCCGGCGCGCAGGGTGATCTCGCAGCCGAGGCGGTCGATCAGTTTCTGCAAGCCGACACGCTCGCCGGTGTTGATGACCAGCGGCGCCATGAAATTGGCGCGCAGGCCGGTGCCGGCCGGACTTTCGCCTTCGTCCTTGCGCACGATCACCACGACCGCGGCATCCTCGGGCGTGCGCAGGCGCAGCATCGCGACTTCCTCGTCGCTCAGCGGGAATTCCAGGTGAACGCCGAGGCGCTCGGGCGCGGTCACCGAGAAGGCGACATCGGGCTCGTCCACGCTCTGCAGCAGGAACACATGCGCCTCGCGTCCTTCCTCGTGCAGCAGGGTGAAGCGGCGGCACTCCTCGAAGCCGGGCAGGCCCTTGGGAAACTCGATGATCTTGTCTTCGGCAATCTCGGCGCTGCCGAACAGCGGACTCTTGATCTGCATGACTGGAACCTCGCTTCAAAAAAACATCATCATCCGAGGCACGGCGGACCCGCCGTGACACGCTTCACGTCCGCTCAACGCGGGCGTTCTGGGGGGATCAACACGCCAGGCCCGGCACCCGCCGCCTGCAGCCGCTTGCGCGCACGCTCGGCGGCCTCGCGGTCGACGAAGGGACCGAGCACCACCCGGCTCTGGATGTGCGCCGGCTGCCCCGCGGCTGCGGCCTGCTGGTAGATGCGCAGCGCGTTGTCGGGGGCGGCGAAGACGCCGAGCTGGACGAGATAGCCGGAGCCGGCGGGCGCCACGGCGGCACGGGGAAGCAGGACACCATCGAGCTTTGCGGTGGAAACCGGAAGCGGAGTGCATGCCGGCGCAGGTGGCGGAGTCGGGCAGGAGGGTGGGGGCGCGGATGGGGGCGCGCATGCAGCCCCCTGCCCGGCCCCGGCCGTGAGCGGCACGGCGGCCTCGTACGCTGGCGCACCGGGGCCGGGCTTTCCGGCCGCCGGCAGCGGGTTCGCGGGCATGGCTGGAGGAGTCGAGGCCGCAGCGCCGGGCGCCGCCCCACCAACCGCCGCGCCAGCGCCCGCGCGCGACGGCACCGGACGGTCGCGGTCGAGCAGCCCGAGCACCAACAGCACGAGAGCGGCGGCCAGCGCCGCGGCTGCGCGGAGCAGCGCTGCGCGCCGCGGCGAGCCGCGCGGCAGCGCGGAGCGGGTTGCCGGAAAGCGCGGCAGCTTCATCCGTGCCCTTCCGCACCGCGCCCGAGTGCGAGGACCAGCTCGGCCTCGGCGAGGGTGATGCCGCAGCGCACGGCGATCATCTCGGCGTTAAGCCCCTGCCTGGCGAGCACCATGGCTTCGGAGTATTCGGGCGAGCTGGCGACGGACGACGCCTGGGCGTCCAGTTCGTCGCGCAACGCGGCGATGTCCTCCACCAGACGATCGATCTCGGTCTGCTGCAGCGCCACCAGGTCCCGCTGCGCCTGCAGTGCCTGGCGCAGCCGCGAGTTCTCGAGCTCGAGCTCGAAGCGCGCTGCGGCGGCTGCCTCGGCCTCGGCAGCGCCGGAAGAGGCGGCAGGAGCGGAGGTGGGGGCGGAAGGCGCAGCGCCTGCAGGCGCCGCGGAGGAAACGGAGGAAGGCAAGGGTGCGTAGGCGAGGAAGTCGTCATCCTCGTCATCTCTCGCGTCGTGGGCTGCCGCGGCCGCCGCCGTCCGCGTCCCCGTGACGGGCTGCAGCCCGACGGCAAGCCCGGACGCCCCTTCGCGCGGCAGGCGCAGCGCGCGCAGGAACTCGAACGCGGCATAGGCCGCCAGCAACAGGGCCAGCGACCACAAGGCCTCACGCATGAGCGGCGATCCTCCACGAGGCACGGTCATCCACGCGGAATCGGCAGCGATCTCGCAGCGGGCGACGGCGGGAGTTCAGGAGAGGGCGCATGAGGGCAACAGAGGCTCGATGCACCGATAATACTTGGCCGCGGCAGCCGCCGCCAAACCCGCCCCGACCGACCATGGAACTCGACCCCGACACCCTGCTCTTCTGGCTCAAGAAGCTGGTCGCAGTGCTCGCGCTGCCACCGGTGCTGCCGCTGCTGCCGATCGTGATCGGCCTGATCACCCTGCGCCGGCGGCCTCGGCTCGGCCTGGCGCTCGCGTGGGCGGGCGTGGCGCTGAACCTGCTGCTGATCTTTCCGCCGAGCGTGGGGTGGCTGGTGGCGCGCGTCGAATACCCACAGATGCTCGATCGCGCGCGGGCGCGCGAGGCGCAGGCGATCGTGGTGCTCGGCGCCGGCAAGCGCACGCACGCGCCCGAGTTCGGCGGCGAGACGGTCAACCGGCTCGCGCTCGAGCGCCTGCGCTACGCTGCCGCGCTCGCACGCGAGACCCGGCTGCCGGTGCTGGTGAGCGGCGGCGCACCGGCCGGCGACACCCCCGAGGCCTACCTGATGGAGGCCTTGCTGCGCGACGAATACGGCGTGCCGCCGCGCTGGGTGGAATCGGCCTCGCGCGACACGCGCGAGAACGCACGTTTCTCGGCGGTTCATCTGCAGGCTGCGGGGGTGAAGCGGATCCTGCTGGTGACCCACGCGATGCACATGGAGCGCGCGCGCCCCGAGTTCGAGGCCGCCGGACTCGACGTGATCCCGGCGCCGACGGCCTGGCTGGGCGGCGGCGACAGCCCCGGCGACGCCCAGCCCCTGCCTTTCGCGCCAAGCCAGAACACCGCCTACGCGGCCTGGTTCGCACTGCACGAGCTGCTGGGCCGGCTCGCCTACCGCTGGTCGCGCTGAGACCTGCGGAGAGGTCGGAACACGACGACCGCCCCGTCGTACCGCAGGGCGCCGGCAGACCGCCTCGCCGTTCATGAAAAAACCCGCGCCCGTCTCTGAAGGCGGATGCGCGGGCGAGTGCGGTCGCGGATGCGGCAGCCTTCAGCCGCCGAAGTCGTCGAGCATGATGTTCTCGCGCTCGACACCGAGGTCGAGCAGCAGCTTGATCACCGCGGCGTTCATCATCGGGGGACCGCACATGTAGAACTCGCAGTCTTCGGGGGCCGGGTGGTCCTTGAGGTAGTTCTCGTACAGCACGTTGTGGATGAAGCCGGTGTAGCCGGTCCAGTTATCCTCGGGCAGCGGGTCGGAGAGCGCGAGGTGCCACTTGAAGTTGGGGTTCTCGGCAGCGAGCTTGTCGAACTCCTCGACGTAGAAGGCCTCGCGCATCGAGCGCGCGCCGTACCAGAAGCTGATCTTGCGCTTGCTGTGCAGACGCTTGAGCTGGTCGAAGATGTGCGAGCGCATCGGCGCCATGCCCGCGCCGCCGCCGACGAAGACCATCTCGTGGTCGGTGTCGCGCGCGAAAAACTCGCCGAAGGGACCGTACACCGTGACCTTGTCGCCCTTCTTGAGGTTGAACACCCAGGACGACATCTTGCCGGGCGGGACATCGTCGCGCCCCGGCGGGGGCGAAGCCACGCGGATGTTGAACTTCACCACACCCTTTTCGTCGGGGTAGTTCGCCATCGAGTAGGCGCGGATCGTGGTCTCGTCGACCTTGGAGACGAAGCGCCACAGGTTGAACTTGTTCCAGTCGCCGCGGTACTCGTCCTGGATGTCGAAGTCCTTGTAATTGACCACGTGGGGCGGGCACTCGAGCTGCACGTAGCCGCCGGCGCGGAAGTGCACGTCCTCCCCTTCGGGCAGGCGCAGGGTGAGCTCCTTGATGAAGGTGGCGACGTTGGGGTTGGACTCGACGGTGCACTCCCACTTCTTGACGCCGAAGACCTCTTCCGGGACCTCGATCTTCATGTCCTGCTTGACCGGGGTCTGGCAGGACAGACGCCAGCCTTCCTTGGCGTCGCGCTTGGTGAAGTGGGACTCCTCCGTGGGCAGCATCGAGCCGCCGCCTTCCATGACCACGCACTTGCACTGCGCGCAGGTGCCGCCGCCGCCGCAGGCCGAGGGCAGGAAGAGACCGTTGCCGGCGAGCGTCTGCAGCAGCTTGCCGCCGGCGGGGACGACGATCTTCTTCTCGCCGTTGATGTCGATGGTGACGTCGCCCGACGAAACCAGCTTGGAGCGGGCAGCGATGATGAACACGGCCAGTGCGAGCACGATGGCGGTGAACATCCCGATGCCGAGGATGATTTCGGTATTCATCGTTGCACGGTCTCCTTAGAGCTGCACGCCCGAGAACGACATGAAGCCGAGCGACATCAGGCCGATGGTGATGAAGGTGATGCCCAGGCCCTGCAGGCCCTCGGGCACGTCGCTGTACTTGAGCTTCTCGCGGATGCCGGCGAGCAGCGCGATCGCCAGCGCCCAGGATGCGCCCGAGCCCACGCCATACACCGCGCTTTCAGCAAGCGTGTAGTCGCGTTCGACCATGAACAGCGAGCCGGCCATGATCACGCAGTTGACCGTGATCAGCGGCAGGAAGATGCCGAGCGCGTTGTAGAGGCTGGGCATGTACTTGTCGAGCAGCATCTCGAGGATCTGCACGATCGCCGCGATCACGCCGATGTAGGACAGCAGGCCGAGGAAGGACAGGTCGACCTCCGGCAGCCCCGCCCACGCCAGCGCGCCTTCGCGCAGCAGCAGGTTGTACATCAGGTTGTTGGCCGGCACGGTGATCGCCTGCACGACGACGACCGCCACGCCCAGGCCGATCGCGGTCTCGACCTTCTTGGAGATCGCGATGAACGAGCACATGCCGAGGAAGAAGGACAGCGCCATGTTCTCGATGAACACGGAGCGCACGAACAGGCTGATGAGGTGTTCCATTTCAGTAGGCCTCCTTTTCCACGACCTGCGGCGCCATCCGGAAGGCAGGCTTCTCGACCTGCTCCTTCTTCCAGGTGCGCAGGCCCCAGATGATCAGGCCGATCAGGAAGAAGGCCGAGGGCGGCAGCAGCAGCAGCCCGTTGGGCACGTACCAGCCGCCGTCCTTGGCGAGCGCGATGATCTCGATGCCGAACAGCTTGCCGGCACCGAAGAGCTCGCGGATCACGCCGAGCGTGATCAGCATCGCGCTGTAGCCGAGACCGTTGCCGATGCCGTCCATGAAGGACAGCAGCGGCGGGTTCTGCATCGCGAAGGCTTCCGCACGGCCCATCACGATGCAGTTGGTGATGATCAGGCCGACGAACACCGAAAGCTGCTTGGACAGGCTGAAGGCGTAGGCGCGCAGGAGCTGGTCCACCACGATGACCAGCGAGGCGATGATCACCATCTGCACGATCATGCGGATCGAGCTCGGGATCTGGCTGCGGATCATCGAGATGAACATGCTCGAGCACGCCGTCACCAGGGTCAGCGCGATCGACATCACGACCGCGGTCTTGAGGTTGGAGGTGACCGCGAGCGCCGAGCAGATGCCGAGGATCTGCAGCGCGATCGGGTTGTTGTTGAGGATGGGGTTGAGGAGGACTTCCTTGACGGTGGGCTTGGACATGATCAGACCCCCTGGGTGCGGAGTTTGGCGAGATAGGGGCCAAAGCCCTGTTCGCCGAGCCAGAACTGGAGCAGCCGGTCGACGCCGTTGCTGGTCAGCGTGGCACCGGCGAGGCCGTCGACCTGGTGCTTCGCGTCGGGGCTGGCCGGATCGACCCCGCCCTTGACGATGTGGATCGCGGGCTTGCCTTGCGCGTCGAACAGCACCTTGCCGGGCCACAGCGCCTTCCACTTCGGGTTGTCGACCTCGCCGCCGAGGCCCGGTGTCTCGGCGTGCTGGTAGAAGCCGAGGCCGACCACGGTGTTGAGGTCGCCCTTCAAGGCGACGAAGCCATGCAGCGTGGACCACAGGCCGTAGCCGCGCACCGGCAGGATCAGCGATTCGAGCTTGCCGTCCTTCTCCACCATGTAGACCGTGGTGAAGCGCTCGCGGCGCTTGATCAGCGCGATGTCTTCCTCGCCGTCGAGGGCGTCGGAGAGCTTGGGATCGCGCGCAGCCTTGAGCGGGTCGAAAAGCTGGGCATCGTGGGCGTCGGTGTATTCGCCGGTCTGCAGATCGACCACGCGCGCCTTGATGCGCCCGGCGAAGAGATCCTTGACCTCGCGCGAAGACATCTCGGCATCGCCCAGGCCGGCAATCGACAGGATGCTGCGCTGCTTGTCGAGCAGGCGGTTTTCCACCTGCACCGGCTTCAGCGACACCGCCGCGCCGGCGACGAAGACCGAGCTCACCAGACTGACCGCGAGCGCCACCATCAGCGTTCGGCTTGTGGATTCTCTATTGGACATTGCGCGCAAGCCTCCGCTTGATGTTGGCCGTGACCACGAAGTGGTCGATCAGCGGCGCACAAAGGTTGCCGAACAGGATGGCGAGCATGATGCCTTCGGGGAAGGCGGGGTTCACCACGCGCACCAGCACGGTCATGATCCCCACCACCGCACCGAAGATCCATTTGCCGGTGTTGGTCATCGAGGCCGACACCGGATCGGTGGCCATGAACATCATGCCGAAGGCGAAGCCGCCCATCACCAGGTGCCAGTGCCAGGGCACGGCGAACATCGGGTTGGTGTCGGAGCCGATCGCGTTGAACAGCAGGCTGGTGGCGACCATGCCCAGCATGACGCCGGAGACGATGCGCCACGAGGCGATCTTCATCACCAGCAGCACCGCACCGCCGATCAGGATGGCGAGCGTGCTGGTCTCGCCGATCGAGCCGTGCACCGTACCGAGGAAAGCGCGCATCCAGTCGATGCCCGCGCCGGTCACCGCCTCGATGCCGCCGGCGGCGCCGAGCGACAACATGGTGGCGCCGGTGAAGCCGTCGACCGCGGTCCACACCGCGTCGCCCGACATCTGCGCCGGGTAGGCGAAATACAGGAAGGCGCGGCCGGCGAGCGCCGGGTTGAGGAAGTTCTTGCCGGTGCCGCCAAAGACTTCCTTCGCGATCACCACACCGAAACTGATGCCCAGCGCCACCTGCCAGAGCGGGGTGTCGGGCGGCAGGGTGAGCGCGAACAGCACCGAGGTGACGAAGAAGCCCTCGTTGACCTCATGCTTGCGGATCGAGGCGAACAGCACCTCCCAGAAGCCGCCGACGATGAAGGTCGTCAGGTAGATCGGCAGGAAGTAGGTCGCCCCGTGCAGGAAGTTGGCCCACAGGCTGGCGGGATCGAGCCCGGCCAGCGCGCTGGTGAGCGCGATGCGCCAGCCTTCCTGCGCGGCCATCAGCTCGGGGCTGCCGGCGAGGATGGTGTTGGCCTGGTAGCCGACGTTCCACATGCCGAAGAACATGGCCGGGAAGGTGCACAGCCACACCGTGATCATCATGCGCTTGAGGTCGAGACCGTCGCGCACGTGGGCGGTGTTGCGGGTGACCAGGGGCGGCTTGTAGAGCGCGGTGTCCACGGCCTCGTACAAGGCGTAGTACTTCTCGTACTTGCCGCCCTTCTCGAAATGATGCTCGATGCTGTCGAGCCAGGAGCGCAGACTCATGCTCAACCCTCCTTCTCGATGCGGGTCAGGTTGTCCCGCAGGATGGGACCGTATTCGTACTTGCCCGCGCACACGTAGGAACACAGCGCGAGGTCTTCCTCGTCGAGCTCGAGACAGCCGAGCTTCTGCGCCATGTCGGTGTCGCCCACGATGAGCGCGCGCAGCAATTGCGTGGGCAGGATGTCGAGCGGCATCACCTCTTCGTAGTTCCCGATCGGCACCATCGCGCGCGGCGAGCCGTTGGTCGAGGTGGTGAAGTCGAACAGCCTGCCCGGCGAGAGCTTGGAGATGTAGAGGTTCATCACCGAGTGCTTGTTCGCCCCGGCGCGCAGGTAGTGCAGCATCTCGCGCTCGGAGCCTTCTTCCAGGCAGGACACCTGCAGGTGGTAGCGCCCGAGGAAGGCGCAGGCTCCGCGCGAGGTCCGCCCCCCGAACACCGAGCCGGAGATCACGCGCACCTTCTTGCCGGTCTTCAGTTCGCCGGCGACGAGCTCGTCGAGGTTGGCGCCGACGCGGGTGCGCACGAGGCGCGGCTTCGCGGCCATGGGGCCGGCGATCGACACCACGCGCTCGGTCCACAGGCGGCCGGTGGAGAAGAGCTTGCCGATCGCGATCGCGTCCTGGTAGTTGAGCGACCACACCGACTTCTCGGCATGCACCGGATCGAGGAAATGGATGTGCGTGCCGGCGAGGCCGGCCGGATGCGGGCCGGCGAAGGTCTCGGTGCGCACGTCGGCCAGCCCGGAACAGGGCATCCGGGTCCCATCGGCGTGGCACACGACGACCGGCGCGATGCGCGCGAGCACGCGCACGCCGCGAGCGAAGTCGTCCGTGTGCTCGGCGATCACTACGGTCGGGTCGGCGGCGAGCGGATGGGTGTCGATCGCGGTGACGAAGATCGAGTGCGGCTTCGCGTCGATCGCCGGCACCTTGCTGAAGGGCCGCGTGCGTAGTGCGGTCCACAGTCCGGAGTCGATCAGCTTGCTGCGCACCGTCGCGTCGTCGAGCCTGTCGAGTTCGGCGTCCGTGTAGCGCGTGAATTCGACCGCATCGTCGCCGTCGAGGTCGATCACCACCGATTGCAGCACGCGCTGCTCGCCGCGATGGATGGCGCTGACGGTGCCGGCACCCGGCGCGGTGAAGACCACACCGGGCGTTTTCTTGTCGGAGAACAGGACCTGGCCGAGCTTCACCCGGTCACCGACCTGCACCGCCATGGTCGGTTTCATGCCGTGATAGTCGAAGCCGACGACGGCCACGCTGCGCACCGGCCTGCCGGCCTCGATGCGCTGCTCGGGCGCGCCGGTGATGGGCAGGTCCAGACCGCGTTTGATTCTGATCATGCGCTTCTCGCCCGTTGATTCCACTGGAGGCACGGGCGCCGTCAACGCATCCGGGAGCGCCAGGCGTCCGGACGCCGGAGGCGGTCCCGCGTCGATAAACGCGCGGATTATAAAAGATTGTTACCAGACGATCACGCCGGGGAATACCCGAAGGCAGCGAACTAGGTGAAATCCACAATACGCCGAGCGCGCCATCAACCGGCCAATAAATTCCTTTCGCATAGGAATGCTGCAAATGGGATGCGCTCCCGAAGCACGCGAGGCGCCCTCCGAAACGACAGCTCACGCCCAGCATGACGCAAGCTCGGCGCAAGGGAAGTCGGGGATGGACTTCCCTTGCGCCGGTCACGCTCACACGCGCTCGAACACCCCCGCCGCACCCATGCCGGTGCCGATGCACATGCTGATCATGCCGTAGCGCAGGCCGGGGTCGCGCTGCATCGCCGCCATCAGCGTGGCGGTGCGGATCGCGCCGGTCGCGCCCAGCGGGTGGCCGAGGGCGATCGCCCCGCCGAGCGGGTTGACCTTCGCCGGATCCATCCCGAGCTGGCGCATCACCGCCAGCGCCTGCGCGGCAAAGGCCTCGTTGAGCTCGGTCCAGCCGATGTCGGCCAGCGCCACGCCGGCACGCGCCAAAGCGCGCGGGATGGCCTCGACGGGGCCGATGCCCATGACCTCGGGCGGCACGCCGGCCACCGCGAAACTGGAAAAGCGCGCGATCGGGGTCACGTCGTAGCGCTTTAACGCGGTCTCGCTCATCAGCAGCACCGCCGCGGCGCCGTCGGACATCTGCGAGCTGTTGCCCGCGGTCACCGAGCCGCGCGCCGCGAACACCGGCTTGAGCTTGCCGAGCCTGTCGGCAGCGGCGTCCGGACGCGGGCCCTCGTCGTGCTCGACCAGGCGCTCGGTGATGCGCACCGTGCCGTCGACACCCGGGGCATAGGACTTCACCGCATAGGGCAGGATCTCGTCCGCGAACTGGCCGGCGGCGATCGCGGCACAGGCGCGCCGGTGCGACTCGACCGCGAACGCATCCTGGTCCTCGCGGCTCACCTTCCATTGCTGTGCGACCTTCTCGGCGGTGAGGCCCATGCCGTAGGCGATGGAGAGGTTCTCGGCGCGCGCGAAGATCTCGGGGTTGAGGCTGACCTTGTTGCCCATGATCTGCGGCATCGCGCTCATGCTCTCGGTGCCGGCGGCGATCATCACGTCCGCCTCGCCGAGGCGGATGCGGCTGGCGGCATCGGCCACGGCCTGCAGGCCGGAAGCGCAGAAGCGGTTGATGGTGATGCCCGGCACGCTGTCGGGCAGCCCGGCCAGCAGCAGGCCGATGCGTGCCACGTTCATGCCCTGCTCGGCCTCGGGCATCGCGCAGCCGGTGACGACGTCGCCGATCTCGCGCGCGTCGAGATTCGGCACCTTGGCGACCACCTCGCGCAGCACCCTGGCCAGCAGGTCGTCGGGGCGCACGGCGCGGAAGGCACCGTTGCGCTTGGCGACCGGCGTGCGCACCGCCGCGACGATGTAGGCGTCCTGGATCTGTTTGCTCATTGTCTGTCTCTCCCTCAGTTGCGCAGGGGCTTGCCGGTTTCCAGCATGTGCGCGATGCGCTGCTGGGTCTTCTCGGTCTTGAGCAGTTCCACGAACTGCGCGCGTTCGACCTCGAGGATCCACTGCTCGCTCACGCGGCGGTTGGTGTCGACCTCGCCACCGCACAGCGCGGTGGCTGCGGCCTTGGCGACGCGGTAATCGTGCGCCGAGATGAAGCCGCCCTCGGCCATGTTCACCAGCATCATTTCGCAGGTGGCGATGCCGTTGCGTCCGGCCACGGTGACCGCCGGATTGACCAGCGCCGGCCGCCAGGCCGACTCGGCCAGCGCGCGCGCGCGGCGGATCGCGGCATGGAGGATCTCGTTGGCATTGAACACCACGTCGTCACCCGCACGGCCGAAGCCGAGCGCGATAGCCTCCTGCGCGCTCTTCGCCACGGTGGCCATGGCAATGGTCTGGAAGGCGTTCTGGATGTAAGGGAAGACGTCGCCCCCGGCCGCGCGCTGCGCCAGCGCATGCGCCTGCAGGGCGAACTCCTTGCTGCCGCCGCCCGCCGGGATCAGGCCCACGCCCGCCTCCACCAGGCCGACGTAGCTCTCGAGCGCGAACACCCGATGCGCCGCGTGCATCACGAACTCGCAGCCCCCACCCAGCGCCATGCCCTGCACCGCGGCCACGACGGGAACCTGCGCGTGCTTGATCGTCATCGAGGTGCGCTGGAACTTGGCCACCATCCTTTCCAGCAGCTCGAACTGCCCGGCACGGCAGGCCTCGCCCACCTGCTGCAGGTTGGCGCCGACCGCGAAGGGCGCCGGCTGCCAGATCACCAGGCCGTCGAGATCCGTCTCGGCGCGCGCGATGGCCTCGAGGAGGCCATCCATGACTTCCTCGCCCACCGCGTGCATCTTCGAGGTGATCGACACGATGCCGATGCGCGCGTCCTGGTCGGCGCGCCGCCACAGGCGTACGCCGGCGTTCTCCCACAGTGTCTCGCCGCGATCGTCCGGCGCCTCGCCGAGCACGCGGTCGGGGTAGAGCTGGCGCTGGTACACCGGCAGCGCGGAGCGCGGCTTGAGCGAGTCCTCGGCCGCGCTGTAGGAGCCGGCCGGCGCATGCACGCCGTCGCGCTCGAACACCCAGGCCGGCAGCGGCACCGCGGACATGGCGCGGCCATGCGCGATGTCGTCGCGGATCATTTCGGCGACTGCCCTCCAGCCCGCAGCCTGCCAGGTCTCGAACGGCCCCTGCGCCCAGCCGAAGCCCCAGCGCATCGCGAGGTCGATGACACGCGCGTTGTCGGCGATGTCGCCCAGATGCACCGCGCAGTAGTGGAACACGTCGCGGAAGATCGACCACAGGAACTGCGCCTGCGGATGAGGGTGCGCGGCGAGCTGGGCGAACTTCTCCGCCGGGTTCTTGAGCTTGAGGATCTCGGCCACCTCGGGGAGCACCTCGCCGCCGCTCTCGCGGTAGTCCTGCAGGTGCAGGTCGAGCACCTGGATCTGCCTGCCCTGCTTGCGGTAGATGCCGCACTTGGTCTTCTGCCCGAGCGCGCCCTTGGCGATCAGCGCCTGCAGCCACTCGGGCGTCCTGAAATGCGCTTGCCAGGGGTCGTTCGGCAAGGTCGCCTGCATGGTGCCAAGCACATGCACCAGGGTGTCGAGGCCGACCACGTCCGCGGTGCGGAAGGTCGCGCTCTTGGGGCGGCCGATGCGCGGACCGGTGAGCAGGTCCACCTCGTCGAAGGCCAGCCCGAGGCGGGCAGTGTGGTGCAGCACGGCGAGGATCGAGAACACGCCGACGCGGTTGGCGACGAAGTTGGGCGTGTCCTTCGCGCGCACGATGCTCTTGCCCAGGCGGGTGGTCAGCCAGGCTTCGAGGCCATCGAGCAGCACGGGATCGGTGGCGGCGGTCGGGATCAGCTCGACCAGCGGCATGTAGCGCGGCGGGTTGAAGAAGTGGATGCCGCAGAACTGGCTGCGGCGATCGTCGGGCATGCCGGCGGCGAGCGCCTCGATCGACAGGCCCGAGGTGTTGGAAGCGAAGATCGCGCCCGCCTTCAGGTGCGGCACGACCTTGGCGTAGAGATCGAGCTTCCACTCCATCTTCTCGGCGATCGCCTCGATGACGAGGTCGCATTCGCCCAGGCGCGCGAGGTCGCTGCCGTAGTTGGCGGACTCGACGTACTGCGCGCGGTCCTTCGCGGCGAAGGGCGCGGGGTCGAGCTTCTTCATGCCGGCGAGCGCCTTGTCGACGACGCCGTTGGCCGGGCCTTCCTTGGCCGGCAGGTCGAACAGGATCACCGGCACGTCGGCGTTGGCGCAATGGGCGGCGATCTGCGCCCCCATGACGCCGGCGCCGAGCACGGCGACTTTGCGGATGATGAGACGGCTCATGCGGTTCTCCGGATGACAGGAAATGCAGGACGCAAGAGACACGGCCCGCGCCGGGAGCGACGCGGGCCGTGAGCGCGGCGTCGATCAGAACGACATCGAGTACTGCGCGCCGAGGATCCAGACGCTGGAATCGTATTCGCCCTTGACGAGGCCCTTGCTCAGATCGGCCGCGTTGCCGTTGTTGATTTTCGTGTCGTCTACGTACAGGTAGGACACGCCCATGTCGAGAGCGGAAGACTTGCTCGGCTTCCACTGCCCACCGAACGAGAACCAGATGCGGTCGTTGTCGGGCAGCGAGGTCAGGCGCTTCTCCGGGTTCTTCACCGGTGTCTCATCGAAGGCTACGCCGAACTTGAGCTTCCAGGCGTCGTTGAGCTGGTAGTTGGCGCCGAGCGCGACGCGCCAGGTGTCCTGGAAATCGGTATCCAGCGTCTGGGCCAGGGCTCCGGAACTGCGCATGATGTCAACCTTGTCCACGCTGCTCCAGCCAGTCCAGGAAATATCACCCAGCAGCTCCCACTTCGGATCAAGCTGGTGGGCGACACTGAAAATAAACGTATCAGGCAGTTCCACCGTGGCATTCGCACCAGACGAGCCCACAGTGTTAAACACCGGATTCGGCCCCGTCACCGACAGGCTTCCCTCCAGTTCATGCTTGATCTTGGAACGGTAGGAGACACCCAACTTTGTTGCATCCGAAACGGTGAAAAGCGCCCCGACGTTCCAGCCCCAGGAGTCATCATCCGCATCAAGCGTGGCAAACGACTGGCTCAAAGGACGGGGAATCAGCACCCCGCCTGCACCCGCGGGGAGATCCACGATACCTGCCCGACGCACGTACTCCGCCTCCATACGCTGCCAGTTCAGGCCAAAGCCTAGCGACACCTTCTCATTCACGCGCCAGGCGATCGACGGGTTGATGTTGATCGTCTTGATGTCGAATTTGATCGAGTGTGCCGAGCCGATCCAGTCGCGGTTGTATTCGGTCACCAGACCGAACGGGGCGCCCATGCCGACACCGACATAGAGGTCCTTGTTCAGCGCCCACGACAAATAGGCATTCGGCAGCGCCGCCCAGTCGCCCGCGTCTTGCGCATTTCCGGACAGCACGCCTGCGCTCGATCCCTGATCCGAGAACTTGAAGCTCGGCCTTACCATCGACAGGCCCACCGACACCTCGCGCGCCTGCAACTGCGTCATGCCGGCGGGGTTGTAGAAGATCGTGCTGGCGTTCTCGGCCACCGCCGCCGAGCCGGCGTAGGCGTTTCCGATGCCGCTGGCGTTCTGCTCGAGCAACTGAAAGCCGGCGGCGGACGCGCTGCCGCTGGCAAGCGCCAGCAGGGCTGCGGGAAGCAGGCGGGCGATCATGGTTTTCTGCATTTCGGGTCTCCTCTCACGACGATCAAGAATGGTCCCGGTTTTATCCCGGCGACCTGCCTGGCACCTGGTTCTCGAAACCGCACCCCGGCGCCCGGGGGAGTGCGGCGATTTGTTGCGAAATCGTCCTGGCCGGACCTCACCCCGCAGCGCCGCGGGGCGGAATGCGGGGCGAAGCCACGATCGCTCATGCCTTTCGGCTATTCTCTAGGCACCATCGGACAGGCGAAAAACCTCGCCAATGCGGGCTTTCCCGAAGCGCTCGCAGTAATGCAGAGGACCGCCCGTATGCGGCGCGAAGCCCGTGCCGAAGATCACCCCGGCATCGGCCAGATCCGCATCGGCCACCACGCCCTGCTCCACGCAGCGCCTCGTCGCGGCCAACAGCGGGGCGATCACGCGCTCGGCCAGCCCCGGAGGAATCTGCGGCGACGCTGCCGGCAGGCGCTTGCCCGCCAGTCTCCCCCTCGAGCCGGCGATCAACCCGTCCTTCGCGGCAGCCTCGCCGTCTCCCTTGACCGCCTTGCCATCCACCCAGCGGTAGTAGCCTTCGCCGCTCTTGCGTCCGAGCTTGCCTTCACCGACCAGCTTCAGCAGCCGCGCCGGCGGCTCGGCACCTTCGCCCGCCAGGGCCTTGCCCGCGGCCACGGCGATGTCCAGGCCCACGGTGTCGACCAGCTCGACCGGCCCCATCGGCATGCCGAAGGCGACCAGCGCGGCGTCCACGGTCTCGGGCGCGACGCCTTCCTCGACGCAGCGCAGGGCCTCGAGCATGTAGGGACCGAGCACGGCGTTGACCAGGAAGCCGGGCGCGCTCTTCACCGGCAATGGCAGCTTGTCGATGCGGCGCACGAAGCCGGTGGCGCGGCGCAGCACCTCGGCGCCGGTGGCCTCGCCCTGCACCACCTCGACCAGCGGCAGCATCGGCACCGGGTTGAAGAAGTGGATGCCGACCAGGCGCGACGGGTCCTTCAATGCCGTGGCGATGTCTTCCAGGCGCAGGCTGGAGGTGTTGGTGGCGAGCACCGCGTCGGGCTTCGCACGCGCCTCGAGCTCGGCAAAGAGGCCGCGCTTGACCTCGAGGTTCTCGAAGATCGCCTCGATGATCACGTCGGCGCGCGCCGCGCCCTCGCCCTTGGGGTCGGGGATCAGGCGGTCGAGGGAGAAGCGCACCTGTCGGGCGTCGCCCTTGTGGCGGCGCTCGAACAATTTGGCGGCCCGGGCGATCGCAGGCGCGATGCGCTCGACCGACTGATCCTGCAGCGTCACCGTCATGCCGCGCAGCGCACACACCGCGGCGATGTCGCCGCCCATCACGCCCGCGCCCACCACATGTACATGTCGCGGCGCGAAGTCGCCGTCCTTGCCGAAGGCCTTCAGGCGCTCCTGCAGGTGGAAGACGCGCACCAGGTTGCGCGCGGTGGGCGAGGTGAAGATGGCGTCGAGCGCGGACGGGTCGCTGGCCGGCACGTCGAGCGCGTTGCCACCGTATTTCTCCCAGATGTCGACGATCGCGAAGGGGGCCGGGTAGTTGGCGCGGCTGACCTTGCGCGCAGCCTGGACGCGCGCCTTGTCGGCGACCATCTTGCGCAGCGGGCCGTTCATCGCCCAGCGCGTGGCACGCTCCTTCGCCGGCAGTTGTCGGAAGGGCTTGGCGCCGAGCGCCACGATGCGCGCCGCCGACTCCATGACCCGCGCGGGAACGCAGTCATCGGCGAGACCGATACGCTTGGCCTTCTTCGAGTCGACGCTCTTGCCGGTCAGCATCAGGTCAAGGGCCGCCGCAGGGCCGATCAGCGCGGGCAGGCGCAGCATGCCGCCCCAGCCGGGGACGATGCCGAGCATGACCTCGGGGAGCGCGAGCTTTGTCCCCGGCTCGTCGACCACGATGCGGTAGCGACAGGCAAGCGCGAGCTCCAGACCGCCGCCCATGCAATGGCCGCGGATCAGCGCCAGCGTCGGATAGGGCACTGCGGCGAGTCGATTGAACAGCAGCCAGCCGCGCTCGACCAGCATGCGCGCGGCGAGCACCGAATCCAGCCGCGAGAACTCCTCGATGTCGGCGCCGGCGATGAACCCGGCCGGCTTGGCGGAAGCGATCACCAGCGCCTTGGGCGGCGCGGCATCGAGCGCGTCGAGCACACGGGCGAATTCGCCCATTACCTCGGACGACAGCACATTGGTGCTCGCATCCGCCTTGTCCAGATCCAGCCAGGCCAGCCCGGTGTCCTCACGGCGCAGGCGCCAGTGCTTCCAGTCGTGTTGCATCTTCGCGCTCATCACACCGTCTCCACCAGCATCGCCCCGCCCTGCCCGCCGCCGATACAGATCGACGCCAGGCCGCGCCCGCCGCCCTTGCGGCGCAGCACTTCGAGCAGGTGAAGCACGATGCGCGCACCGCTCGCCCCGACCGGGTGGCCGAGCGCGACCGCGCCGCCATCCACGTTCAGCCGCGCGGCATCGGGCGCACCCGGCGCATCGACGCCGAAGTGCGTGCGGCAATAGTCGTCGTCCGCGAAGGCGCGCAGGCAGGCGATGACCTGCGCGGCGAAGGCCTCGTTGAGCTCCCAGGCGTCAAGGTCGTCGGAGGCGAGACCGTGGCGCTGCAGGATCGGCATCGTGGCGTGCACCGGACCGAGGCCCATCTGGTCGGGCGCGAGACCCGCCCACTGGCTGTCGATGATGCGCCCGAGCGGCTGCAGGCCGTGGCGCTCGACCGCCTCCTGCGAGGCCAACACCAGCCAGGCGGCGCCGTCGGTGATCTGCGAGCTGTTGCCCGGGGTGACGCGGCCGTATTTCCTGTCGAAAAAGGGTTTCAGCTTGGCCAGGTTGGCCATCGAGGAGTCGCGCCGCACGCCGTCGTCGGCCGCGTAGACCTGGCCGTCGCGGTCGATCAGCGGGACGATTTCGTCGGCGTAGTGCCCGGCGTCCTGGCCCGCGCACACGCGGCGGTGGCTCTCGACGGCGAAGGCGTCCATGTCCTCGCGCGTGATGCCGAACTTCCACGCCAGGTTCTCGGCGGTCTGGCCCATCAGCTGGCCGACGATCGGGTCGGTGAGGCCCTTCATGATGCCGATCACCGGGGCAAGATGGCCGAGGCGGAAGGTCCTGAGCATGGCCAGCCTGTCGCCGGTGCTGCGCGCCGCGTACCAGCCGGCGAGCCAGCGCACCATCTTTTCGGAGAACAGCAACGGCGCGTGCGAGAGTGCATCGACGCCGCCGGCGAGCACGAGCTCGCTGCGGCCGCACTGCAGGTTGGCGATCGCGGAATCGATCGCCTGCATGCCCGAGGCGCAGTTGCGCATCACCGTCCAGCCCGGCACCTTGTTGCCGCACCCCATGCGCAGCGCCACCACGCGGCCGATGTTGACCTCGTCCGGCGAGGGGCTGGCGCAGCCGAGGATGACCTCGTCAAGCTGGTCGGGCGCGAAGGGCTGGCGCATCAGCAGCGCGCTGCCCGCCGCGGTGGCGAGATCGGATGCGGTGAAGGGGCCGGGTGCGTTCTTCGCCTTCAGGAAGGGCGTACGTGCGTAATCGACGATGTAGATCGGCTTGTGCGCCGGACTCGCCTCCTTCTTCCCCGCGGAATGCGAGCGCTTCGCCCCGGGTTGCCGTACGGTCGCGTTCATGCGCTCACCTGCTGCGCCGGCGAACGTTCGGGCATGGCCCGGACGGCAGCACCAAGGTCGAGGTCGTAGGGGAAGTCGTCGACACGGATCACCTTGTTGCGGAGTTGATTGCGGCGCTCGACCAGCGCGAACTCGCGCTCGTCGATCACGCCGGCGTGCAGGGCCACGCGCCAGATCTCGTCCACATCGCCGGAGGCGAGGTTTTTCGGGTCGAAACGCCCGTGCCGACGCGCGTCCTTGAGCTTGGCCTCCACCGGCTCGGCGGCGATGGTGGCGGCGAGCGCGGCTTCGAGCGCGCCGAGCGGCTCCTCGATGTCGGTGGGCAGATGCACGTCGGAGGTCAGGCGGTCGCGCGTCGGCGAGGGCTCGAGCAGCAGCGCGGCGACCTTGTGACCGAGCCTGTCCGAGGGCACGACGTAGGGGCGGCCGAGCGGGAACACCACGACGCGGCGCAGCACGAAGGCGAAGAGTTTGTTGGGGAAGTTCGCGATCACCCCCTCGAAGGCCTGCTGGATGCGGAACATGCAGTCCCAGATCGCCCAGTGCATCAGCGGCGCGTCGGCGCCATGGCGGCCCTCGGACTCGAAGCGCTTGAGCGTGGCGCTGGCGAGGTACATCAGCGACAGGATGTCGCCGAGGCGGGCGGAAAGCTTCTCCTTGCGCTTGAGCGCGCCGCCCATGGTGCCCATCGAGAGGTCGGCGATGAAGGCGAAGGCGGCCGAGAAGCGGGTGAGCTGCTGGTAATAGCGCCGCGTCTCGGGCGCCACGTCGCCGGGCACCTTGACGAAGTGCGAACCGGTGAGGCCCATGATCAGCGCGCGCGCGGCGTTCGACACGGTAAAGCCGACGTGGCCCCACAGCGCCTTGTCGAAGGCCTTCAGGTCGCCCTTCTGCGCCGAGTGCATCTCGGCGAGCACGTAGGGATGGCAGCGGATCGCGCCCTGACCGAACAGGATCAGGCTGCGGGTGAGGATGTTGGCGCCTTCCACGGTGATGCCGACCGGGATCTGCTGGTAGGCGCGGCCGAGGAAGTTCTGCGGGCCGAGGCAGATGCCCTTGCCGCCGATCACGTCCATGCCGTCGTTAACCGTCTGGCGGGCGCGCTCGGTGACGTGGTACTTGACGATCGCCGACACCACCGAGGGCTTCTCGCCGAGGTCGATCGCGCCGGCGGTCATCACGCGCGCCGCGTCGCTCAGATAGGTGTTGGCGCCGATGCGGGTGAGCGCCTCTTCCACGCCCTCGAAGCGGCCGATCGCGGTCTTGAACTGGTAGCGCACGCGGGCATAGGCGCCGACGGCGCGCGCCACCATCTTCTGCATGCCGGTGTTGGAGCCGGGCAACGAGATGCTGCGCCCGGCCGCCAGGCACTCCATCAGCATGCGCCAGCCCTGGCCCGCCATCTTCGGCCCGCCGATGATGAAATCGAGCGGCACGAACACGTCCTTGCCACGCACCGGGCCGTTCATCCACACCGCGTTGAGGGGGAAGTGGCGACGACCGATGTCGACGCCGGGATGGTCGTGCGGGATGAGCGCGCAGGTGATGCCGAGCACTTCGTCACCACCGAGCAGGCGCTCAGGGTCGTGAAGATGGAAGGCCAGCCCGAACACGGTGCACACCGGGGCGAGCGTGATGTAGCGCTTGTCGAAATTGACCCGCATGCCGAGCACTTCCTCGCCGTTCCACATGCCCTTGCACACCACGCCGGCGTCGGGGATGGAGGCGGCGTCCGAGCCCGCCCATGGACTGGTGAGCGCGAAAGCCGGAATCTCCTGGCCGGTAGCCAGGCGCGGAAGGTAGTGCTGCTTCTGCTCGGGCGTGCCGTAGTGCAGCAGCAACTCGGCCGGGCCGAGCGAGTTCGGCACCATGACGGTGACCGCCGGCGCCGACGAGCGCGTAGACAGCTTGGTCACCACCTGGGAGTGCGCATAGGCCGAGAAGCCCTTGCCGCCATATTCCTTGGGAATGATCATGCCGAGGAAGCCCTTGGCCTTGATGTACCGCCAGACTTCGGCGGGCATGTCGCCGTGCCGGGTGCATTCCCAGTCATGGGTCAGGCGGCAGAGCTCGTCGGTCTCGTTGTCGAGGAAGGCTTGCTCCTCGGCGCTCAGCGTCGGCCAGGGATAGGCCTGCAGCTTCTTCCAGTCCGGCTTGCCGGCGAAGAGCTCGCCTTCCCACCACACCGTACCGGCTTCCAGCGCGTCCTTCTCGGTCTGCGACATGGTGGGCAGGGTGGCGCGGAAGGCCCCGAAGATGCGCGAAGTCAGCCACTTCATGCGCAGCGAATCGACCAGGAAGACGCTCAGCACGCCGGCGAACACCGCCATCGCGAACAGCGTCAGCCAGAAGCCCCAACCGGCGGCGCCCCCCAGCGCCAGCAGCCAGGCCAACCCCGCCCCGAGCCAGGCAAAAAGTGGCGCTCGCCCGTAGGCGAGCGCACCTGCCAAGGGAGGGAGGGAAAACAGCAGAATCCAGGTCATCATCTTCATCTCCTCTTGCCGGCGTGCCGGAGGGCGTACCGTTCGAAATCGTCGTCAGCCTTGCAGACCAGCGTCGGGCAGGGGCGCACGCAGGCCGCCGAGCAGGAAACTCATCAGGCGCGGCAGCAGCCGGGCGGGATCCTCGTCCTGCGGCCCCACTTCCATCAATTCGCTCAATCCGCCGAGTCCGGCGATCGCAAAGGCCATCGCACCGATCATGAAGTGGAAGCGCCACAGGATCTCTGCGCGCGGCACCTCGGGCAGGGCGCGGAAGAGCGCGCCAAGGAAGCGGTCCATCACCTCGGCGTACTCCTCTGCGAGGAACTGGCGCACGAAGGCGTTGGGCTCATTGTAGGTACGCGCGAGCAGGCGCATGAAGGTGCGCCCGCCGTGCTCGGTGTCGGCGGCGAGTTCCAGCGCGGTGCCGAAGAAGGCCTCGACGATGCGGCTGGGCTTGAGCGGCGCACCCGCGGCCTCGGCCTCCAGGCGGTCGAGTTCGTCGAGGCGGCGCGCGTTGAGGGCGGCGAGACGGCGGCGGAAAACCTCCTGCACGAGCGCGTCCTTGCCGCCGAAGTGGTAATTGACCGCGGCGAGGTTCGCATTCGCCGCGCCGGTGATCATGCGCATCGAGGTGCCGTCGAAGCCGTTCTCCACGAAAAGGCGCTCGGCTGCATCGAGGATGCGGTCGCGGGTGTCGTTGGTCGGCGCGGGCGGGGTCGAAGTCATCGAGATCAGCATGTTTCAAACGTTTGTTTGAATCATACGTTTTCTTTATCGCCTGTCAAGCCGGGCTGATCCTGGAGCCTGCCGTTTGACTCGCAGCAGGGCTGCGCAACAGAATCGGGCGCCTTCCACGCACCGGCAGACCTCCGATGAGACGCGCCCCCTCCGCCGCCCTGCCCGCCCCCGCCACCGGCGAACGCCACGACTGGCAGACGCTCAAGAGTCTGCTGCCCTTCATCTGGGCCTACAAGGGCCGGGTGCTCTTCGCGCTCGCCTGCCTGGTCGCGGCCAAGGGCGCCAACGTGTCGGTGCCGATCATCTTCAAGCACCTGATCGATGGCCTCACGATCACGCCCGAACAGGCCTTCATCGTGGTGCCGGCGGCACTGCTGCTGGCCTACGGTGCGCTGCGCTTCTCCACCTCGCTGCTGACCGAACTGCGCGAGGTGGTGTTCGCACGCGTGACCCAGCAGGCGGTGCGCGAGATCTCGCTGCGCGTGTTCCGCCACCTGCACGCGCTGTCGCTGCGTTTCCACCTCGAACGCCAGACCGGCGGGCTCACGCGCGACATCGAGCGCGGCACGCGCTCGATCGGCTCGCTGATCAGCTACACGCTGTACTCCATCCTGCCCACGCTGATCGAGATCGGCATGGTGATCGGCATCCTGCTGGTCAACTACGACGCGGTGTTCGCGCTCATCACACTGACGGCGCTGACGATCTACATCGTGTTCACCGTCAAGGTGACCAACTGGCGCACCGCGCTGCGCCGCGAGGCCAACGAGCTCGATTCCGCCGCCAACGCGCGCGCGATCGACAGCCTGATCAACTACGAAACGGTGAAGTACTTCAACAACGAGGAGTTCGAAGCGCGGCGCTACGACGAGCAGTTGCAGAAGTGGACCAAGGCCCAGGTCACCAACCAGTACTCGCTGTCGGCGCTGAACGTCGGCCAGGCGGCGATCATCGCGGTCGCGGTGACGGCGATGATGTGGCAGGCGGCCGACCGCGTGGCCAGCGGCGAGATGACGATCGGCGACATCGTGCTGGTCAACGCCTTCATGATCCAGCTCTACATCCCGCTCAACTTCCTCGGCGTGCTCTACCGCGAGATCCGCCAATCGCTCACCGACATCGAGCGCATGTTCGGCCTCATGCACACGCACCGCGAGATCGCCGACGCCCCCGACGCCCGCACCCTGCCCACCGGGCCGGCGAGCGTGCGCTTCGAGAACGTCAGCTTCGCCTACGATGCCAAGCGCCCGATCCTCTTCGACGTCGATTTCGACATTCCCGCCGGCAGCACGGTGGCGGTGGTCGGCCACTCCGGCTCGGGCAAATCCACGCTCGCCCGCCTGCTGTATCGCTTCTACGACGTGCAAGGCGGGGCGCTGCGCATCAACGGCCACGACCTGCGCAGCCTGACCCAGGACAGCCTGCGCGCGGCGATCGGAATCGTCCCGCAGGACACGGTGCTGTTCAACGACACGCTGTACTACAACATCCACTACGGCCGCCCCGGCGCCAGCCGCGAGGAGGTCGAGGCCGCCGCGCGCGCCGCGCAACTGGAAGACTTCATCCGCCAGCTGCCGGACGGCTACGAGACCCGGGTCGGCGAGCGCGGCCTGAAGCTCTCCGGCGGAGAGAAGCAGCGCGTCGCGATCGCGCGCGCGCTGCTGAAGAACCCCGCGATCCTGATCTTCGACGAGGCGACCTCGGCGCTCGACTCCAAGACCGAGAAGGCGATCCAGGCGCAGATCGAGCTCGCCGCCGAGGGGCGTACCGCGCTGGTGATCGCGCACCGGCTCTCCACGATCATGAACGCCGACGAGATCATCGTGCTCGACAAAGGGTGCATCGTCGAGCGCGGGCGGCACACCCCGTTGCTGGCGCAGGGCGGCGCCTATGCGCAGATGTGGCTTCTGCAGCAGCAGGAGGAAGGCGCCGGCGAGGCGGCGTAAACGCGAACCGGCCGGCGCGCACGGATGCGGACCGGCCGGTGGATCGCACCAGGGGCGCTCAGGCAGCGCGTGCGCGACGCCTGCGCAAACCCGCGACCCCGGCGAGCGCCAGACCGGCGAGGGCGAGCGTGCCGGGCTCCGGCACGGGGGTGCCGCCACCGTTGGTGGTCTTCACGGTACCGCTCACGGTGGCGATCTTGACGTAGTCGTAAGTCGCATTCGTGGTCTCACGAAGATTTACGCCCGTGCCAGCGGCGAAATTACCCGCGCCAATCAGCCAGAAGCTGGAGTAGGTGTTCGCGAAGGTGCCCGAGGTGGTCCCGAGACTGCGTTCCGTTGTGCCGATACCGCCGAGGTTGCTGACCAGTGTCCAGCCCCGGCTGGCGAGCGTCTTGAAATCACCCCCATCAAGGGCTGCACTCGCCGAACCGCTACCGGTGTACGCCATGACGAACACGTCCGAGTCCGTCTGCGTCCAGCCCGCCTTGACCGACTCGAGTCGCACCTGCTGATTGAAGCCGAGTAGCGCGACCTCGTAGCCGTTGTAGTTGTCGAGGGAGTGCTGTCCGTCAGTCGACGACTCTCCACCGATGCCGATCCCGTTTCCGCTCCAGAAGTCGACGGAGGTGCTGTAGATGTCGGCGGTGTTGCTACCCGACTTCCAGCCGGTCACCAGCGGATTGTTGGACGAGGAGTCGGTCAGCGTCCAGGTCGCGGCCGAAACGGAAAGGGTGCAGAAGGCGAGGCTGCCGGCAAGCGCGGCCCGAAGGATCGATGGATTCATGATTTTTCTCGTTTCACTGCGATATTGTTCTCATAGCAAAGAATATGCCTTTTTTAAAAAAAGAAAAAAAACAATGCCTTGCAAAAACAGACCGGAAGAAATGGAAGGCAAGCGTAAAAAAATCCGACATCAGGGAAGGCGACCGAGCAGGCCGCGAGCAGCCTCGACCCACTCGCCGCTGGGCTGGCCCTGCAATGCCCCCTCGAGCTCGGCGCGCGCTTCGCGGGATCGCCCCTGCTTCGCAAGGACCTCGGCCAGGTGCCAGCGAATCTCGCCGTTCTCCGGCGCACGCAGGCGGGCATCGCGCAGATGCCGGAGGGCCTCGTCCAGCCGCCCCGATTGCGCGAGCACCCACCCGAGCGTGTCGAGGACGCGCGCATCCTCCGGCGCGAGCGCATAGGCCTTTTCCGCGGCCTGCAGGGCATCACCCTTGCCGAGCGCGAGGCGGATATTGGCCAGGTTGTTGTAAACCCGCGCGCTCGCCTCGCCCGCGCCGATGATCCGCTCGTACTGCTCCGCCGCCGCCGTCATCCCGCCCGCTTTCATGTGCAGCTCGGCGAGCATTTCGCGCACGGTGGCGTCCTCGCCACGCTCGCTCAGCCAGCGCTCCAGCTGCGGCATCGCGGCCCGCGGGGCACCACGCGAGACGGCCAGCGTGGCGATCCGGGCCAGCAGCACCTGCGAGGGCGCACGCGCATGCGCCTCGACGTAGAAGCGCTCGGCTTCGGCATGACGCTTCGCCCTCAGGGCCAGATCCCCCGAGAGCCGCAGCGCGTCGGCGGACGACGGATGGGCGGCGCGCAGCGCGGCGACCGCAGCCTCCAGCGCACGCGGGTCGACCTCGGGATCCGCCGCCATCGCATCCGCCTCCAGCGCCATCGCGATTTCGTGCCCGGGCGAGGCCTGCAGGATCTTGCGTGCCGCGTAGGCGGCGCCTACCGGATTGCCGGCCCGCATCTGCAGCGCGCCGACGTGGAGAAGGCGCCGGGCATCGAAATCGGCCAGCCGGGTCATCTCGGCCAGGGTCTGCCGGGCCGCCCTCTCCTCGCCGGCCTCGATCTGCGCCTCGGCCAGCGCGGCCAGCGCGGCGCCATTTCCCGGATGCCGCGCACTCGTCGCCTTGGCGACGTCGAGCGCCGAGGCGCGCGCCCCCGCCACCGCGTGGAGACGGACCAGCGCAAGGCCGAAATCGAGCGATTCGGGACGTTCGGCGACCGCCTTCTCGAGCCAGCGCTGTGCCTCGGGGAGGTTGCCCGCACGCTGCTCGAGCAGCGCGGACTCGTGCATGGCCACCGCGTCGCGCCGGTTCTTGCGCAGCATCTCGGCGTAGGTCGCGCGTGCGGCATCGAAGCGGCCCTGCGCGACATCCACGCGGGCCAGGTTCAGGCGTGCGGGGGCGAAGCCCGGGTCGCGCCGCAGGGCCTCCTCGAATTCGAGCCGGGCGCCGGCAAGATCGCCCGCGGCCTGCCGCATGCCGCCGAGGAGGTTGAGCGCCACCGGATTGCCTGCGAGCGCCCGGCTCGCGCGCTCGGCGACAGCGACCGCCTCCTGGGCCTTGCCACGGCGCGCCAGCAGGTTCGCCAGCGCACTGGCGACCACCAGATCCTCGGGCGAGCGCTCGAAACTCGCCGAAAGGTCGGCCATCCCGCGCGCCTCGTCGCCCCTGCCCAGCCGGCTGAAGCCGAGGGCTGCGAGCGCTCCGCCCGCGCCCTCGCGGGCGGCCTGCTCGAGCAGCTCGCTCGCGCGCGCATAGCGCCGCCAGGAAAGCTGGATCCGGCCCAGCAGGAAAAGCGCCTGCGCATCGTCTGGCGCGAGACGAAGCACGTGCTCGAGCAACTCGGCCGAGCGCGCGGCATCGCCGAGCTCGTACAGCACCGCGGCCAGCAGGCGGCGACCGCCGAGGTTGTTCGGGTAGCGCGCAACCAGCGTCTCGAGGTAGCCGCGCGCCTTCTCGTTCTGGCGAGTGGCGTGATGGGCGAGTCCGCCGACCATCAGCAGCTGCTCGCGACTCGCGAGCCATTCCGCAGGCAGCGCGTCGACCAGCGTCGCCGCGTCGGCAAGGAGGCGCGCGGCACGTGCCGGATCCCCCTCGCGCTCGGCGAGCAAGGCGAGCAGGTAGTAAGCCCGCGGCTCCGTCGGCCCCTGCTCGAAACGCTTCAGCACCGTGCGCGCCTCCGGCGCACGGCCGAGATCGACGAGGATCCCTGCACGCGCGATCGAAGCGTCGAACAGCCCCGGATCGAGCTCCTCGGCGCGGCTGTAGTCGGCCAGCGCGGCATCGAGCTCGCCAGCCGCGTGCGCAACCGAGGCGCGCGCGTTGTAGGCACCCGCGTCCTTCGGCCCGAGGCGCACGGCTTCCTCCGCGAGTTCGCGCGCGAGCACGCCCTCTCCCATGGCGATGAGCACGGGGACTTCGGCAACGAGCGGGACGGCGGACGCAGGATCGAGTGCACGCGCCTGGGCGAAGCTCGCGCGCGCATCGGTGGTGCGGCCGAGCATCGCATAAGCCTTGCCACGCAGCACCAGCAGCTCGACACGCACGGCCACTGGCAGGTCGTTGGACGCCGCAATGCGGAGCACGTCCTCGGCCTTGCCTCGCATCAGCAGGATCTGCGCCAGCGGCACAACCACCTCGGCGGTCGCGACCCCGAGCCGCTGCGCCTCGGCAAAGGCCACCTCGGCGGCACCGAGTTCACCACTGCGCAGGTAGGCGCGCGCCAGCAGCAGGCGGCCGGCCAGCATGTTGCCGTCCTCGCGGAGCGCGTTGTTGAGCTGGACGATCGCCCCCGCGGAATCGCCGTCATCGTATCGGCGCAGCGCGTCTTCGTAGTAGCGGCTGGCTGCAGCGGGGTCGGCCAGCGCCAGCGTGGAACACAGGAACGTCGCTGCAGCAACGACGAGGGAGTGGACAAGCCTGGAGGATTTCATTCGAGCCTTCGTTGGAGGAGCGCCTTCAGCGCCACGAGTATAGGAGCGGGGGCATGCCGCTCCTGTGCAATCCGCCCGCATCGACGGACGAGAGCGCGCCATGCCGCGAGGCAAATTCCACGGACGGGCGCTCGCGGCGGACTGGAAGTGCGCTCGTGGCGTAAACTGATCGGATGCGCCGTATACGAACGTGCTGATGGACACCCACGACAGCTTTCCCTTCCTCAAGGAAATCATCCTCTTCCTCGCGCTGAGCGGTGTGCTGATGCCGCTGCTGTCGCGCCTGAAGATCAACCCCGTGCTCGGCTTCCTGTCGGTCGGGGTGCTGCTCGGCCCCTACGGCCTCGCCTCGCTCGCAAAGGCCTGGCCGCCGCTGTCGTGGCTCACCTTCGCGCGCCCCGACCAGGTGGAGTTCCTCGCCGAGCTCGGGGTGATCTTCCTGATGTTCATGATCGGCCTGGAGATGTCGGTCGAGCGCCTGTGGTCGATGCGCCGGCTGGTGTTCGGGCTCGGCGGCCTGCAGGTCGCCCTCTCGGCGGCGGCGGTCGGAGGGCTCGCGCTGTGGTTCGGCAACCGTATCGAGGCCGCGGTCATACTCGGCGTGGTGCTGGCCTTCTCGTCCACCGCGATCGTCATGCAGTTGCTGATCCAGCGCCACGAACTCGGCACGCCGCTCGGCCAGGCCTCGTTCGCGATCCTGCTGTTCCAGGACCTCGCGGTGGTGCCGCTGCTGGTGCTGATCAGCATCCTCGGTGCCGCCTCGGGCGAGGGCAGCTTCGCGAGCCTGCTCGGCCTCGCGATGCTCAAGGGCGTGCTCACCGTGGTGGGCATCTACCTCGTCGGTCGCCGCGTGGTCCGTCCGCTCTTCCACCAGATCGCAGTCGACAAGCAACCCGACACCTTCACCGCGCTCACCCTGCTGACCACCTTGGGCGTGGCGGCGCTGACCTGGGTGGCCGGCCTGTCGATGGCGCTCGGCGCCCTGCTCGCCGGCCTGATCATTGCCGAGACCGAGTTCCGCCACGAGGTGGAGATCACCATCGAGCCCTTCAAGGGCCTGCTGATGGGCCTGTTCTTCATGTCGGTGGGCATGGGCATCGACCTGCGCGCGCTGCTCGCCGAGCCCTTGTGGATTCCGCTCTCGGTGGTCGGTCTGCTGGCCATGAAGGCGCTCATCGTGTTCGTGCTGCTGCGCGTTTTCGGCCTGTCCTGGGGGCGCTCCGCCGAGGGCGGCCTGCTGCTCGGCCAGGGCGGCGAGTTCGCCTTCATCGTGATCGGCATGGCGCTCACGCTGGGCCTGCTCGAACGCCAGGTAGGCCAGTTCATGCTGATCGTGGTCGGCGTGTCGATGCTCGCCGCGCCGGTGGTCGCACGCCTCGGACAGAGCCTGGGCGATGGCATCGACCGACGCATCGCGCCGCCGGCCGAGGCGAACGATGCCGAGCTCGGCGAGCTCGGCGGGCATGTGATCATCGCCGGCTACGGCCGCGTCGGCCAGCTGGTCGGGCAGATGCTGGAAGAGCAGGGCGTGGGCTACGTGGCCATCGAGAACAATGCCCAGCTCATCGCCCACCAGCGCAAGGCGGGGGTGCCGCTGGTGTTCGGCGACGCCAGCCGCCCGGAGCTGCTGCGCAAGCTGCGCCTCGACCAGGCGCGCGCGGTCGTGCTGACCATGGACCACACCGCCGCCGCGATCCACGCGGTGCACGGCATCCGCCGCATGGTGCCGATGATGCGGATCATCGCCCGCGCGCGCGACGAGAAGCATGCCCTGCTGCTGCGCGAGGCCGGCGCCTCGGTGGTGGTGCCCGAAACCCTCGAGTCCAGCCTCAAGCTCACCGGCTGGGTGCTGGAGACCCTCGGCATACCCCCCGATGCCGCGCTACGCCTGGTCGAGCTGGAACGCGAGCGGCGCATCGTCGCGCTGCGCGACACCGGCAACGCCTGACCGCCCCCTGACGAATCCCGCCCACATGATCCCGCAGCACAACGCCCTCCAGATCCTGCGCAAGCCGCGCATCGCGCTCCTCGCCACCGGCGGCACCATCGCCGGCACCGCCGGCTCGGCCACCGACACCCGCGATTACACCGCCGGCCAGCTCGGTCCCGCGGCGCTGCTCGCCGCCGTGCCGCAGCTGGCCGAGCTCGCCCGCATCGACGCCACGCAGATCTTCAGCGTCGACAGCAAGGACATGACGCCACAGCACTGGCTGGTGCTGTCGCGCCGGGTGCAGCGGCTGATGGACGACCCCGCGGTCGACGGCATCGTCATCACCCACGGCACCGACACGCTGGAAGAGACGGCCTGTTTCCTCAACATCACCGTCGCCACCACCAAGCCGGTGGTGATCACGGCGGCGATGCGCCCGGCCACCGCGCTTTCGGCCGACGGCCCGCTCAACCTCTACCAGGCGGTCGAGCTCGCCTGCCGCCCGGCGGCCGCACGCTCGGGCGTGCTCGCGGTGATCGGCGACCGCATCCTGCCCGCGGCCACCCTCGCCAAGCGCCATCCCTCGGCGGTCGATGCGTTCGCGTTCGAGGGCGCGCTCACCACGCTCGCCAGCGACGCCGCGCTGCACGCGCTCGCGCCTTCGCGCTACAGCCGCGTCGTGCTGCCGGACGAGCTGCAGCACCTGCCGCCGGTGGAGCTGCTGACCGTGGCCGCGGGCAGCTCGCCCGCGCTCGCCTCGGCGGTGGCGCGCGCGCTCGCGCGCGCCCAGCTGCTCAATGGCGCCGCAGGGCTGGTGCTGGCCCTGCCCGGCAACGCCAGCCTGCCCGAGGCCTGGCGGCCGGCGCTGGAAGAACTGCCCAACGCGGTACCGGTGGTGCTCGCCAGCCGCTGCGGCGGCGGCGTGCGTCGGCACCATGGCAACGCCCCCGCCAACTGGCTCGACGCCGGCGCGCTCGACCCGCTCAAGGCGCGCGTGCGCCTGATCGCGGGCCTCGGCGCCGGATTGCGCGGCGCACGTCTGCGGCGCTGGTTCGAGCGCGCCTGAAGCCAGGAGCCCCCGGCACGGCCGCTTACAGCCCCGGATCGGTGCCGCCACCCGCGAGCGCGGCCTCGACCATTCTCCGCGACAGGTGCGGCGCGAAGCCCTCGATGAAGGCATACACATAGGCGCGCAGCCAGGCACGCCTGCGCAGGCCGATGCGCGTGGTGCTCGACTCGAACAGGTGCGCCGCATCGACCATGCCCAGCTTGCGATCCTCGGCGGGGTCGTAGGCCATGCGCGCCAGGATGCCGATACCCAGATCCATCTCCACGTACTTCTTGATCACGTCCGAGTCGATCGCGGTGAGCACCACCTTGGGCTTGAGGCCGCGACCGAGGAAGGCCTTGTTGATCTGGCCGCGGCCGGTGAAGGCGTCGTCGTAGGTAATCAGCGGATAGCGCGCGATCGCCTCGAGCGTGAGCGGCGCGGCCTGCAGGATGGGGTGGCGCGGGGTGGCGACCACGCAGCGGTTCCACTGGTAACAGGGCAGCATCACCAGCTCGTCGTACTCGGCGATGGCCTCGGTGGCGATCGCGATGTCGGCGCTGCCGTCGAGCACCATCTCGCAAACCTGGCGCGGATTGCCCTGGTGCAGCTCGAGCTTGACCTGCGGGTAGCGCTGCATGAAGCGGCGGATCACGTCGGGCAGCACGTAGCGCGCCTGGGTATGGGTGGTCGCAATCGACAGGCGGCCCACGGCCTCGTTGGCGAATTCGTCACCCACCTGCTGCAGGTTGTCGAGGTCGCGCAGCACGCGCTCGGCGATCGCCAGCACCGCTCGCCCCGGCTCGGTGACCGCCACCAGGCGCTTGCCGTGGCGAGTGAAGATCTCGATGCCGAGCTCGGACTCGAGCTGGCGGATCTGCTTGGACACCCCCGGCTGCGAGGTGAACAGCGCGTCGGCCGCCTCGGAGACATTGAGCCCGCGACGGGCGACTTCATGCACGTAACGCAGTTGCTGCAGGTTCATGGCGCGCTAGATATAACAACCAGTTCTTAAAGTCTAACTGCAAACCGCTTCTTGCGCTTAACTGAAGTCCTTACGATGCGCCGCAACATCCAGGAGCGCGTTACATGGACTTCGCCTACACCATCGCCGGGTTCGCAGTCGGTGCCATCGTCGGTCTGACCGGCGTTGGAGGCGGATCCTTGATGACGCCGCTGCTGGTGCTGATGTTCGGCATCCACCCCTCGGTCGCCGTCGGCACCGACCTGCTCTACGCCGCGATCACCAAGGCCGGCGGCACCCTGGCGCACGGACTCAAGGGCACGGTGGACTGGAAGATCACCCGCCTGCTCGCCACCGGCAGCATTCCCGCGGCGGCGATCACGCTGGCGCTGATCGGACACTTCGCGCCCGGCGGCATCGAAGGCGCGGCCCACCTGATCCAGGTCTCGCTCGGCGTCGCCTTGGTGCTGACCGCGGTGGCGCTGATCTTCCGCAAGCGCATCCAGGCCTACGCCGCGACGCGCTCGGGTGGCCGCCCCGCCGATCCGGCGCGCACCGCCCGCCTGACCGTGCTCACCGGCGCCGTGCTCGGCGTGCTGGTGTCGATCTCCTCGGTGGGCGCCGGCGCGCTCGGCGTCACCGCGCTGTTCTTCCTCTACCCGGCGATGCCGGCGCTACGCATCGTCGGCTCGGACATCGCCCACGCCGTGCCGCTGACCGCGGTCGCCGGCATCGGCCACTGGTTTCTCGGCAGCGTCGACTGGCTGCTGCTGGGCAGCCTGCTGGTCGGCTCGCTGCCCGGCATCTGGCTCGGCAGCCACATTTCCACCAAGGTACCCGACCGCGTCCTGCGCCCGATCCTGGCGACGATGCTGGTGCTGGTCGGCGCCAAGCTGATGGCGCACTGAGCCGCAGCGAACAAGCACGCGACGCCCCTCCCCGGCCCGAATCCACGCATACGACAGAGAGAGCCCATATGTACCAATACGACGAACACGACCAGCGCCTGCTCGACCAGCGCGTCGCCCAGTTCCGCGACCAGATGCGGCGTCACCTCGCCGGCGAGCTCTCGGCCGACGAGTTCCGTCCGCTGCGCCTGCAGAACGGGTTGTACATCCAGCGCCACGCGCCGATGTTCCGCATCTCGGTGCCCTACGGCCACCTCGCCAGCCGCCAGCTGAGGAAGCTCGCCCACCTCGCGCGCAGCTACGACCGCGGCTACGCCCACTTCACCACCCGCACCAACGTGCAGTTCAACTGGCCGAAGCTGGAAGACGTGCCGGAGATGCTCGCCGAACTGGCCAGCGTGCAGATGCACGCCAACCAGACCTCGGGCAACTGCATCCGCAACATCACCGCCGACCCCTTCGCCGGCGTGGCCGCCGACGAGGTCGCCGATCCGCGCCCCTTCGCCGAGATCCTGCGCCAGTGGGCGACCTACAACCCGGAGTTCGCCTTCCTGCCGCGCAAGTTCAAGATCGCCTTCAACAGCGCTGCCGAAGACCGCGTGGTGCTGCGGGTGTACGACATCGGCCTCGACCTGGTGCGTAACGAGGCCGGCGAGCTCGGCTTCCGCGTGCTGGTGGG
>WBZL01000406.1_pt1 | contig 48394 bp, 46 predicted proteins | sample 5204291 | NCBI WGS metagenome assembly WBZL01 (sample SAMN12344345, study PRJNA552823) | activated sludge metagenome | biome: Activated sludge suspended growth; feature: Nitrification reactor; material: Wastewater; isolation source: activated sludge from nitrification reactor of wastewater... | reverse complement strand
TTATGCGCAGTATTTACCAAAAGAACAATACTTATACAGAACAGAGCAATTGATGGACGAAATTTGCATGACACTCGGTGGTCGTGCTGCGGAAGAAATTGTATTCGGTAAAATTTCAACAGGTGCGCAAAATGACTTGCAACGTATTACGCAATTAGCCTATGCGATGGTGACTGTTTATGGTATGAACGACAAAGTTGGAAATGTGTCATTCTACGATCCTCAGCAAGACACAACATTTACCAAACCTTACTCCGACGAAACAGCGAAAGTAATTGATGAAGAAGTGCGCAAATTAATCGACACTGCTTATCAGCGAACTTTAAATCTATTGACAGAAAAACGCGAACAATTAAATACTATAGCAAAATCATTATTGGAAAAAGAAATTCTTTTCAAATCAGATCTAGAAGAGTTAATTGGCAAACGCTCTTTCGATGAAGAGCCATTACCAGTGGCTATTTCCATAGATTAACGCTAATACATTATTCATAAAGAGCATCGATGATTACGATGCTCTTTTTTTTTGTACATTCGTTGGTGAGCAATAAAACAATTTTAAAAATTTATAGCATCGCTTTGCTTACTACAGGCATGATGTTTTTGGTTTTTTTGTATTTAAATCAATCATTTGATGGTCACTTTTGGCAATCCATGCAACAGAGCAAATCTGCCTTATGTGCGGAGTATTGCGAACTCGACCAGCCAACCCATTTTTTTAGGCAAACCATTAATTCCTATTCAAATTTGATGTATTTTTTTTTGGGTGTCATCGTGATTGCAGTCGCTATATATGACCTTACAGACAAACGAGCAAATAAAAATCCACTACAACGATTTCCAGCACTTTCTTTTTTATTTGGCGTTTGTTTGCTGTATTTATGTTTTGGCAGCACCTTTTTTCATGCATCATTGACGTGGCTCGGTCAACGTGTGGACATGAACGCAACCTATAGTATTTGTTTAACACTGATTGGTATTAGCAGCTATCGTTATTACATAAAACAAACAGAAAATATTGCGAATAAAGCAGTAATTATTATAGGCCTAATTAGTTTGATTTTTTTATTTATTCCATTGCATTTGCTTGTTAGCAGTAGCATATTATTGCCATTACTAATCAGTATCGCTGTTTTTTTTGTGGCTAAAAACTACACGAACAATAAGGAGAAATATAAATTACATTTTGCAATACTCAGTCTGCTATTGGTAATTGGTGCATTTATACTTCGAACATTAGATGTAAAAAAAATAGTGTGCAATCCAACTTCTATTTATCAAGCACATGCATTATGGCATGTGTTTACAGGCATGAGTGCATTTTTATTATATTGGTTTTACCGAAGCGAGCAAGCCTAATCATTTACAATTTCCACCTTCTTTTATGCGCTGATAAAATTTTTCGTATTGTGGTAAAATCACAGAAATATCAAACTTCTGTGCTTGCGCGAGTGCATTCTTTTTAAATTGCAATAACATACTTTCATCTTGCAAAAGCGACAAGGTTTTATCTGCCATTCCTTGTATATCACCTACATTTAGCAAAAATCCTGTTTCGCCATCTATATTTACCTCTGGTATTCCACCTGCATTACTTGAAACTACGGGCACTTCGCAAGCCATTGCTTCTAATGCAGCCAAGCCGAAACTCTCACTTTCAGACGGCAATAAAAACACATCAGCAATAGCCAATAATTCTTCTACTGCTTCTTGCTTACCTAAGAAACGAACATCCATGATTGTACATAAATTACGTGCTAATGTTTCTGCATATTGGCGCTCTGGACCATCGCCAATCATTAATAATTTAGATGGTATTTGTTTGGATACTTTACAAAAAACATGAATGACATCTTCCACTCGTTTTACTTTTCTAAAGTTAGAAGTGTGTACAATAATTTTTTCGCCATTCGGTGCAATTGCTTTTTTGAAATGCTCCTTATTTGTTTTTTTAAAACGAGAAAAGTCGATGAAATTAGGAATTACTTCAATCTCATTCTTGATATCAAAATGGGAAAATGTATCTTGACGCAAGCTTTCAGAAACCGCAGTAACGCCACAAGATTGATTAATCGAATAGGTGACCACAGGCTCGTACGTAGCATCACGACCTACTAAAGTAATATCTGTGCCGTGCAATGTAGTAATCACAGGAACATTCATGCCTTTCTGCAATAAAATTTGTCGTGCCATATAGGCAGCTGATGCATGCGGAATAGCATAATGTACATGAAAAATATCCAATTTTGCATTTATGGCAACATCGACTAGCTTACTGGCTAATGCTGTTTCGTACGGAGCATAATCAAACAAAGGATAATCATTCAGGCGAACTTCGTGATAAAAAATATTTTCGTAAAAAGTATCCAACAATCGTGCAGGCTCTTTATACGTAATAAAATGTATGTTGTGGCCTTTCATCGCTAGGCCTTTTCCGAGCTCGGTTGCCACCACGCCACTGCCACCAAATGTTGGATAGCAAACAATTCCTATATTCATAGTGATGCAAATGTAGTAATGTAATAATGAAATTTGGGAATAATAGTTCAATTATTATCCAAAAAACAAAGCAAAGATATTGCAGGATTCACAAAATAAACACTTTATACACTTCGTTCAAGTGTACTCTATGATTACAAAACAACACTATTTTAATTGTTTATTCATCTTCAAACCACATTCTAAAAAAGAGATATAATTTCCTTTATCTTTAGAAAAATCGTAGGCAACTGGCTGGTTTAATAATTGTTCTTTTGTATTGATGAGCACATAAAGCGGTTGTGAGTTGGTTTTAAAATGCTCTGCCTGAAATGCACTCCATTTCTGACCTACTGTTTTTACTTCCCGTTCTTTTCCTGTTGCAGTTGAAACAAACCATTCATTTTCTGGCAATGCTTTTCTATCATCTACATACAAAGAAATAATTACATACTCTTTTAAGCGCTCAATTACTTGCTCGTCCGTCCATACATTATCTTCTATCTTTCTGCAATTCACACAGCCAAAGCCTGTAAAATCAAGCAACACAGGCATGTCGTGTTTTTTTGCATAAGCTATGCCTTCGTCATAATCTTTGAAATGAACAAATTTAGTTTCGTTCTTAGTTTTAAAATTATAAGACGTTGGCGGAATAATGCCACTCAATAAGCCAACAGGTTGGTAGTTAATTAAGGCATAGATTAAATAAAATGCAAACAATAAAGTAGCAACGCCAAGTGATTTAACTATTGTGTTGTGTTTTGTTTTAAAGAAAATACCTAAGCAATAAAATGCCATTATCACAAAAATCAAAATCCAAATAATCATAAATGGTTCGAAGCGCAAGATATTCCAATTCATGGTCATATCGGCAGTTGATAAAAACTTAAAGGCAAGTGCTAATTCGATAAATCCTAGAATAACTTTTACTGTTGTGAGCCAGCCACCAGACTTTGGTAATGAATGTAACCATTGCGGAAACAAAGCAAATAAAGTGAATGGTAATGCCAATGCGATTCCAAAACCTAGCAAACCAAAGAAAAGCGATGAACCGCCCATTACTAAAAGTGTTCCAATAATTGGACCTGTGCAAGAAAAAGATACTAAAGCCAGTGTAAACGCCATAAAGAATACACCTAAATATCCGCCTTTGCCAGAAAGACTATCTGTTTTATTTGCCCATGAAGATGGTAAAGTTATTTCGAACAAACCGAAGAAAGACAAAGCGAAAATGATAAAAACGACAAAGAACAACAAGTTAAACCACACATTTGTGGACATAGCATTGAGTGCATCTGAGCCAAAAACACTCGTGATAATTAAACCTAATGATACATAAATAATAATAATAGAAAATCCATATACCAATGCTTTTGAAATTCCCGTTTTTTGTTCTTTTCCGCCTTTTGTAAAGAAGCTAACGGTTAGTGGTACCATTGGAAATACGCAAGGCGTAAGCAAGGCCAATAAGCCACCTATAAAGCCTGCTATAAAAATCCATAGCCAGCTTTTTGTCGTTGTTTGCGCATCTGCACTGCATGCATTCTTTGCAGTTGAAAAATCAAATTTTGTAGATGCAGGAACTGTCGATACTACCGCAGTTGCTGTTGTATCGCCTGTTTTTGCTTGTGATAATGTATCTTGTTTTTTTACAGCTACTGTTGTTGCTGCTGTGCCATCAAATGAGATAGCAAATTTCTCTGGACCGTAAGGCATGCACCCAAATTCATCTTTGCAAACCATACCATCGAATTCGCCTTTTAACACCGCTTTAGAATGCTTGAGTTTTACTTTTTGTACATAAGTTACATCACCGAGAAAAGTAGTTACATCGACGCCAAACAGCTCATCAAAAGCTGTTTTCTTTTTACCAATTTCTTCTACCTTTCCAATTAATTCGATATCATTATTTTTAGCAAAACGGAATTGCGTAGGAAGTGGTCCACCTTCTTTTGTAAATTGAGAATAAGTATGCCAATCTTCTTCGAGCGTACAAATGAATTTTACTTTGTATTCATTTTCGCCTATTTTTTCGACAGCATGTGTCCATGTCAAATGTTGCTCAAATGCTGCATTGGATAAAAGTGGTGCCAATAACAATAGTAAAGGAATCCATATTTTTTTTAGCGCTAAAGTTTGCATTGCATCTTGCAAAAACGATGGTATTGACCAATTACTATGTATCATTATTAATTATGTATTTACTAAATTCAATAAGCTTTCAAATAATTTTTTTCCGTCGGTATTGCCTAATACTTCTTCGGCAGCACGCTCAGGATGTGGCATCATGCCAAAAACATTTCTGCCAGCATTACAAATACCAGCAATATTTTCTGTCGAACCATTTGGATTAGCTGCTTCGTTAATGTTTCCAGATGCATCACTATACCTAAACAAGATTTGATTATTTTGGTTCAATGATTGTAAGGTTTGTTCATCAGCATAGTATCTGCCTTCGCCATGTGCTATTGGAATATTCAAAGCTTGCTGTAAATCTAAATGACGTGTAATTGCGCTATCCTTGGTTTGTGGCAATAAATATTGATTTTGGCAAACAAATTTTTGATGATTATTCATCAGCAAGGCGCCTGGTAGCAAATGGCTCTCGCACAACACTTGGAAGCCATTACAAATGCCAAATACATAACCACCATTATTCGCATGTTCTATTACCTTTTCCATAATTGGCGAAAAGCGAGAAATGGCACCACATCGCAAATAATCGCCATACGAAAAACCACCAGGAATCATGATGCAATCTTCTGTACTTAAATCTTGCAAATGTGTGTCTTTGTGCCACAATATGCGTGTTTCGCATTGTAACACTTTACTGCATACATGAATTACATCTGCATCGCAATTAGAACCTGGAAATATAACTACACCGAATTTCATAGAAATTTAGATTTTGCACTGCGATTCATAATGTATTTTTCACAATGCTGATGACAAAATTAGTTTACTGCTCTTATAATATTTGTAACAATTATTACAATCACAAAGATAGCATTCAGAATTTCGCCAATACGCTTTTTACGAATTCTTAACATAAGTAAGGCAAGTAAACAACTCATTGGAATCAACAAGACTGAAATCGCGGCTAAGTCATTGAGCTTGTTGCTTATAATCACAAATAAAAAACCTATAAATGACACAAAAAGCATGTATAAATTTTTTCTTCGACGAAAGCCAATAGAATAAAAAATATCTCTTATACTAATCAATGAAAAGAATAGATACAATATGACAATTATTAACATCGCTATATCAATTTTACTTTTCGGCAATATAATTTGTGGCAATATTGAGAAGTTGAAATTAGCGATATTCAAAAATGTATCTGTTAAATAACTGTATGACAATGCCATATAAACAGGAAAAAGAATCCCAAATATTAGCATCAGATACTCATTGAACCGAAATGGTTTTAACACTAATAAAATAAGAAAAAGAAAAGGAATAAAAGCTATAAAATGCACGTCTATAAGGCACAACAAACCACCTAGAGCACCTACATTAAAACATTCCAAACGCGTGCTTTCTTTCACGGTTATAGTGATGAAAGTTTGATGTAACATTAACAAGATAAAAACAACAATCGTGTATATACTAAATACATTAAACGCTGAGAAGCACGAGCTCAGCAGTGTAAAATACAAAGCAGGAAGCATCGTACTGCTTTCGTGATAGTCTGACTTGTGAAACAAATAGTTAAACCAAATTGCTTGTGCAAACAAACATAGCTGCGCTAATAACACATTCCACCAGCTTATCATTGGAAAAATTATATCGCATGAATTCCATAGGTTTGTTACTGGAAAAACAGGCACAACACCAATGATAAAAAATGGTATTTTTAGCAATATAAATAAAGCAAAAAAAGCAAGGATAGCAGGCGGTTGTTGTGATTTGAAAAAGGAAAGCATATTAAAAACACCTACTTATTTTATTAATATTGAAAGAGTACAAATTGAAGATTTCGTTTTTGCTCGCTCGGAATAACTATCGAATTAGCATCTAATTGTTTGGCTTTTAATGGCACCATCACCAAGTCTTGTTTTTCGCTATTCATAACACTATTGCGCTTACTAAGTCCGTTAGCATTAATAGAATATTCTACAAAATTTCCTATCGTATAAAAGTCTTCATTGTATAGGAATTTAAGTGCATTATTGGCTTCAAAAAATGCAAAAGAAGAGTAATATCCATCGTCATTTTCAGATACTTGCGCTTTCGGCATATCCGTTTGCCAATCTAATGTACCATCAGTATTGATGGAGAACAAGCTAATATTATAAAAGAAATTTTGATCGATGTAGCGCACAGCTGGCATATATGGTGTGGCATTATAATAGCCATAATTATTATTGGCAATGCGTTCTGTTCTGGTGATTTTATTTTCACCTTCTGTAATGACCACAAAGCCGCCATCGCTACGCGGAATTATACGCTTTGGCTTAATTAAGACCGCTTTGTCCGTCCATGTTTTAAACTCTTTGGTTTGCGACTTTGCCAGCATAGCATCACTAAAAGGCAGCTTACTGTTGAGCAATACCGTATTCGTTCTAAAGTCGATAATTTGGTAGAACATGCCGATATCAGACTTGTTTGCCGTGCTTTTATAGGCAGCTACAACGTACACAACATCTCGTTTTGAGCTTACTTCCGTAATCAAATTTTTAAACACATGATCACTTTGCTGCATCACTTGCTCTGCAATAGTATTCGTTGTTCTATTGAATAGAAACATTGTGAATTTGTTGTATGCATAGTCATCATTGCTGTTATTTTCGTCTCCAGTTACGGCTATCACATTGCCATTGTCATTTATTTTTATCGATTTTAAGGCAATATTTCCACCATCTGTATTGGTGAATATGTTTCTATTTAAAATCTGTAAGGAATCATTTAAAATAGTGAATCTGACAAAATATGCTGCTTTTGTTTTAAGCATATTAAACGTCAATATCTTTGATTTATCTGGAGAAGTTTTGACATAAAATGCCTTTCCTTTTCCAATGCTTATTAATGGAATAGAATCCAATAAAATAGACTCCACAGGAATGCTTAGTTTTTCGTCTAATACTTTTAATTTGAGGTATTGATAATTTTCTGAATTGGTGGTATAAAAGACCAATATTTTATTTTTGAGCAAAATAAAACTTTCTACTGTTGCTACCTTTCCTTTAAATGGTAATTCTCTACGATTGCTTACTTTCAATTTTCCATCATATGCAACTAATTCACTTTCATTTTGACCAAAGTAATGCACTAACAAACCAATATCATTTTTTCCTAAAATTTCGTAGTCAGAAAATCGGTTAGAAACTTTTTCGGCAGAAGATTTAATTATTGTTTGTGCTGTAATCTGATGATGGAAGCAACAAAATAAGAGAACAGCAAAACAAGATAGCAAAGTAGTTCTTGGATTGCTTATTGTTTTATCATCATTTATTTCGCTGCTATATCGCTTCATTATACGTTATTTTTTTTGTCTTGGATCCAATGCATCTGTTAAGCCTTCTCCAATTAAGTTAAAAAGCGTAACAGTGACGAAGATGGCAAAACCTGGAAATATGGCTACCCATAATTGCGATCTGCCACCTTGTGCCAAGGATAACAATTTTCCCCAAGTTAATGTTTCCGGCGGAATACCTAATCCAATAAACGATAAAAATGACTCTGTTAGTATGGCTGCTGCTATACCAAAAGCGATGGTAATTAATACAGGAGACAAAGCATTTGGAATTGCATGCTTTAATAAGATGCGCCATTTCGGGTATCCTAATGCTTCTGATGCTTCAATATATTCTAAGCTTCTAATTTTTAATAACTCTGCTCTGATAAATCTTGCAATTTCAGTCCATGAGGTTAAACCAATGACAACCATTACCAAAAATATACTTGGTTTAGAAATTGCCACTACTGCAATAATTAAAAATAATCTTGGAATAGACACCAATACTTCAATCATACGCTGCACGATGATATCAATCGGCAAGCTTGTTTTAGGTGACAAAAATGGGATTTTTTTAAGCACTCGCGACACGAGATAGCCAATGAAAATGCATGCAAAGAAAACGGCAATGCCTGTAAATAAACCACCAACTGCATTAGCATAAAACAGACCCAACATGGTGCAAAGAATGCCCATTAATAAAGCAGCTCTGGAAATTTGTATGCCTTTATCTCCAAAAAAACCAGCTAATGAACCGAGTAAAATACCAATAACACTGGCAATCGACATCGATATCAAACCGATGATAAATGCAATGCGTGTACCGTGGATTAATGCTGATAATATATCACGTCCGATGCCTTCTGTGCCTAACCAATGGCGCCATCTGATTGAAGGAACATCTTGTTTGCCATAGGGCGAAACGAAACCAGAGTTTAAAATATCTTGCGTAGTCGGTGAATAAGGTATTGGTGGCCTAATAGCAAAGTCAAATTTGGTTTCTGACCAAATAATATTATTCAGTTCAGGTGGAAATTTTCCCAGCTTGAGTTTTACTGCATATTCTTTCAAAATGGGAAAATAGGTTTTGCCTTGGTAGGTGCAAACTATCGGTTTTTCATTCGCCAAGAAATCGGCAAATATGGCTATCACCAGCATAAATAGCACAACATAAAAAGAAAACAAAGCGCGTTTATTCTTTTTAAATTGGCGTTTTACATACGACCAATAATCTTGTTTCTGTTCTTGATTTGTATTCAAAGTCGTTTATTTTTTGTTATAAGAAATTCTTGGATCTACTACAGCATATAAAATATCAGCCACTAAATAACCAACTAAAGTTAAGATAGCGGAAAACATGACTATCGTATATACAACTGGATAATTACGGGCAACTAAGGCTTCATAGGCGGTCTTGCCCATACCTGGAATGGAAAAAATTAATTCTAATGCAACAGCACCACTTATAGCCAAGGGAAACACATTGGCAAACAAAGTAATAATTGGCAATAATGAGTTTTTGATAGCATGTTTCCATAATACTTTTTCCTCGTCTAATCCTTTTGCACGTGCTGTACGTACATAATCTTGCGACAAGGAATTGACCATTGCGCCACGCATTTGCCTTGAAATAAATGCTAAGCCACCATAAGTATAACAGATAATGGGCAAAGTAAGATGCCAAACATAATTTGTAAACTTAGTAAAGAAGGACATATTTTCCGTTGCTTGCGGCACACCAAATGATGGAAAAAAATTGAAAAAATCTCCGCCGCCAAAAAACATAATTAACAAAGTAGCCACCCAAAAACTTGGCAATGAATACAAGATAAATAATGTTGTTGATATGGTTTGGTCTTTGATGCCACCTTTGTTCGCTGCCGATACAATACCTAATGGAATGGCGATGAGATAGGTTAATAAAATGGAAATTATACTCAACAAAACAGTCCAGCGTATAGCTTCCCAAATAACCGTTTTTACGGGCTTTTCATCTTGATAAGATATGCCGAAGTCACCTACCATAAATTTAGTAATCCACTGGTGGTATTGATTTTTTGTGCCATACCATTGAATGGCTGGTATAAATTTTTTATAAGTAGTTGCATGTCGTGTAACGTCAGCATACAATTTTGATGAATTGACAATATCAGCTTCTAACACTTTAAGATTATCAGCAACATGCAACTGTGCTAGCATGTCTTTAAATAACAAATTGATAGTTTTATCTTCAGGCTCGATATATAATTGTTGTGCGTCGCTTTTCATTGCTATAAGCGCATCAGCATTTACAGAATCGCTTGTTACACTTCCGAGTGACTCTTCGAGTTTTTTGAGTGACAAATAATAAGCATTGATTTGTTTCCAATTGCCATATTGCTCAATAAGTTTAGACAAATTTTCTCGATGAAATTTTTTAGGAATCGTATATAAATCTTTTGGCGTTGCACTATTAGTAATAGAAAAGTAGAAAGTCGGCAAATCTAGTCCCAGTTGTTTGCGCTTATCGATATAAGCTTTTTCTGCGGCTTGAGCTTTTGCAGAGCTGCCCATTTCGCTGTTGGAGTTTAGCATTTGTTCTACTGGATCGCCAGGCACGTTAGTACTCAAGAAAAACGTCAACAACGAAATCATGAATAAGGTAGGAATGAATAGTAATATTCGTTTAAATATGTATTTCAGCATACTGTATATTCTTAAAATTAGTTTTCTACTTTATAGCCTCTTTTTACTTTAAAACCAGCAAACCAGACGCCTGGATAGGCAGATGGACCTGAGTTAATATTTTCAAATCTATTGTGAATACAATTTCTATATTTTTGCACGTATAAGTATATGTAAGGAATTTGTTCGTGTTCAATATCCTGCCATTTATAGTACAATTCTTTCCTTTTGTTCACATCGAATTCTACCCTGATTTCATCGAGGATTTTATCGGTTTTCGCATTTCCAAAACTCATATAGTTGGAGCCACCATTAGCTGCTGATGTGTGAAACAATTGCTTATTATCATCTAATCCAGGGCTGGTTACCCAACCTTGGTACCAAAGTTGGCATTTGTGCTTTTTCAATTCATCTAAATACAATGACCACTCCAAGGATTTAATAGTAAATTCGATGCCTACTTGCTGGAACGTGCGCTGCATCAACAAGCCCACCATTTCTCTCAAGCTATTGCCACTATTATAGTTATATGTAATTTCTAAGTTGGTTTTTTTGCCTTCAATCACTTTATCTAAAATGCCATCACCATCGCTATCTTTCCAACCAGCTTCTGTTAGTAAGGATTTTGCTTTGTTGATGTCGAACGGAAATGGTTTTATCGCAGGATTGATAATATCTTTTTTCATCGGCAAAATAGCGCTATTGGTGCGTATGCCTTTGTTGTAAATTACTTTTTCTATGATTTGATCAACATCTATCAGATAGCATAGCGCCTGACGAACTTTCACATCGCTTAGTATTTTGTCTTTATGATTTATTCCAATAGCTTGATATGCTAACTGGTCAGGTTCTGCTTTATAAAAGTTCTTTTTGAATTTTGGAGAATTATCTAAGTCGATATAATCTTTAACTGGCGTAACAAAAATAAAATCTAGCTTTTCATTTTTTAATGCAGTTAATGCAGTTGTGAAATTATTAATTGTTACAAATACCAATCGCTTTGGATAAGCTTCAAAGAAAATATTTTCTTTATTGATTTTGTCGCCCCACCAATTTTTCTTTCTTTCTAATGTTAGCTGCTGACCTGTTTCCCAACTCTTCAGCACATAAGCGCCAGAGCCTTGCACAAAAGCTGGGTCGCGCAAGGTTTGTTGTGAGTTAAAAAAATCAGCAAATTCTTTTACATTTTTATCATCTGCACATTTTGGATTTTCAACCGTCAGCTCGCTTATAGTATATTTTTTTAACAAGCCTTTAGCGTCATAAACATATTCTGGCAATATGACCACTTCATAACCAGTGCCTTCCACTGCTCCAATATTTTTTTCACAGATAACAGTATATTTTCTAGGATTATCTGGATAGGTTTTAATATCCACAACATAATCAACCGAGGATTTGACATTATCTGAATTTACTTTTGGGCAAAGAATCGATTTGTATGAAAACAACACATCATCTACTGTCACCGATTTGCCGTTGTCCCAAGTTGCTTCTGGTCTAATCTCATAAGTAATTTCCATTAAATCGCCTACTTCTTTAACTTCCGGCATACTCTTAGCCAAAACAGGCTTTAATACCATAGTTTTCAAGTCGAAGTACAACATAGATTGCATAATGTTTGGCATTACATATCTTCTTGACGTAGCATCAGAAATTGTAACTGGATTTAAACCTTGCGCATCGGAAAGTGTATGTATGACTAGTTCATCTTTATATGTTTTAGAATCGTTTCCACTGTTGCTAAGGACTGCACTGAACACAACAATCAGTAAGAAAACAACTAATGTAGTATAAAGTATATTTTTAATTGACATATTGCAATTGAATTATCTTACAAATGTAAGAGATTTTAGAGACAATTGTATGGAATTAATTCGTAATAAATGAATTATAGATGGCATAGACGCATGAGAATTTTCTTGTGTCTTGCATATTATATAAAATATCAAATCTCAATAAATACAAGCTCCTTAAGAATAAATAACAGTTCAATACTTTTATTACATTTTATTTTCTTATTTTCATGCATACAATTTCCAACCTATGTACAAGTTAATTAATCTATCATTATTGGTGATATTTTTCGCCTTTCTACAAGCATGTTCAAATAGTGGTAAAAAAGCTGGCGACACTGATGGCTTCGTTTACGATGAAAAAATTGAAAAAGAATTTCAAGAAAAGCTGATTCTGGTAGAAGATGGTGGTACGGTAGAATTCCCTGAAGGCAAATTCTTATTTAAGAAAGACTTATCAATGGAAGGCAAGAAAAATGTAACCATAAAGGGAGCAGGTGCCGGCAAAACTATTTTATCATTTCTTGGACAAACGGAAGGTGCAGAAGGTATTAATATCACCAATTGCCAAAATGTGACCATTGAACAATTCACTATTCAAGATGCAAAAGGCGATAATCTTAAGCTTAAAGGTTGTGATGGTGTTATCATTAGACACATGAACTCTACTTGGACAACTGGCGCCGACACGTCTAATGGTAATTATGGCTATTATCCAGTTGAGTGCAAAAATGTATTGATGGAACATTGCGAAGTGTCTTACTGTGCAGATGCAGGTGTGTATGTTGGACAATCTACTAATGTTATCGTACGACACTGTTATGCACATCATAATGTAGCTGGAATTGAAATTGAAAACTGTATTAATTCTGACGTATATAAAAATAAAGCAGAAAATAATGCGGGTGGAATTTTGGTTTTCGATTTGCCAAAATTATTTCAAGGAAATGGCAGAAATGCTAAAATCTGGGACAATGATTGTTTGAACAACAACTTTAAAAACTTTGGAAAACCTGGCAGTATTGTTGCATCGATACCTCCAGGTTCTGGTTTAATTATTATGGCAACAGATAGCGTTGATGTATTCAACAATAGAATCATTAACAATAAAACTGTTGGCATATCTACTATCAGCTATCACCTTACGGGCAAGCCCATAAATGACACTACGTATGGCCCTTATTGTACTGCCATTTATATACATGATAATAAGTTTGACAGAAGTGGATTGTCCTTAACAGAAAAAGTGCCTGACTTATCTACAGATTTAGGCAAACTATTGACAGCAACATTCAAAGGTGCGGTAGATATTTTAGTAGATGGATCCTCGGATCCAAAAATCAGAGATAAAAACGGACAATTGCCCGAAGGAAAAAGAATATGTATAAGAAATAATGGCAAGGTCACATTTGGCAATCTTAATGCTTGGAAAGCAAGTGGCATCAAAGACATCATGAATTACAAAGATGATGACATCACAAAATTTGATTGCAGTTACACAGGTATTAGAGGCAATAACACAGATCCAGCAAGCGCAAAATAAATAAACATGAAAAAAATTACCCTATTCAGCGTACTTAGTATTTCTATAAGCTGCTTATTTCTATTGAATCAATGTAAAACTTCGAGCAATAAAGTAAACCTTGATATAAACGCCAAACCACTGGAGAAGCTTTCTGAATATCATTTCTTTACAGGCGCACTTAAAGATTTGAATCCAAATGATAAAGTTTTGCCTTATGACATCAATACCGCATTATTTACAGACTATGCACACAAAGCTCGTTTTGTATGGATGCCAGAAGGCACAAGTGCAAAGTATAACAAAGAGGAAGCATTAGATTTTCCTGTAGGCACAGTTTTAATAAAAAATTTCTTTTATGAAAACGATGAAACGAATGCCTCAAAAGGAAGACGTATTGTCGAAACACGATTATTAATTAAACGTGCCGACAAATGGGACGCTAATGCGTATGTTTGGAATGACGAACAAACGGAAGCATTCTTAAACATTGCAGGAGACAGCAAAAAAGTAGATTTCGTTAATTTACATGGTAAAAATATACATGTTGATTATTCCGTTCCTAATAAAAACCAATGTAAAAACTGTCATAACTTAAACAATGTATTATTACCTATCGGGCCGAAGGTTCGATATCTGAATAAGGATTTTAAATATGCTGATGGTTCAAAAAATCAATTGGAAAAATGGGCAGCAGTTGGTTATTTAAAAGGCTATAATAAAGAAGAAAACTTGACAAATAAAATGGCAGATGCTTTTGATGTGAAAAGTGGCACCTTAGAAGAAAGAGCAAAATCATATCTTGAAATTAATTGCGCTCACTGCCACCGTCCAGAAGGCAGTGCTAATACTTCAGGTTTGTTTTTATTAACGAAAGACAATAATCCAGAAAGTTGGGGCATTATGAAAAGCCCAGTAGCTGCTGGTGCAGCAAGTGGAGACAATCTATTTGATGTTGTTCCAGGCAAACCAGATGAAAGCATTTTGGTGTATCGATTATCCGAAAATGATCCAGAAATACGTATGCCTGAATTAGGCAGAAGCATTCAACATGTAGAAGGTGTTGCACTCATCAGAGAATGGATAAGTGAAATGAAATAAAACATACCTAATATTGTTACAAAAAATGTCATTCCACTTTCGTGGGAATCAAAATATTATTTATGAGATTACATGTTTCAAGAGAATGACGCTTGTTTTTTATTTTCTTATTAACAAAGAAAATAAAGTTCTATCTTTATTTCCATGAAGCATTTATTTATTTTAGCACTATGTGTAAGCGTATTTTCGTGCAAGCAAAACAAAGAAAACAATACATTCGTAGTAGATGAAAAATTACAGAAAGAGTTACAAGAGCAATTTATTCTTGTAGAAGATGGAGGCACTATTGAACTACCGGAAGGCAATTACAAATTTAGCAAATCGCTTTCTATGGAAGGCAAAAAAAACATTACCATAAAAGGAAAAGGTGTCGATAAAACTATTTTTTCATTTCTTGGACAAATCGAAGGCGCTGAAGGCATGAACTTTAGCAATTGCAATGCCATTACACTTGAAAATTTTACCATACAAGATGCTAAAGGCGACAATATCAAATTAAAAGGCTGTACAGATGTAGTGATTCGCCACATGAACTCTACATGGACAACTGGCGCCGACTCAGCCAATGGAAACTATGGATATTATCCTGTTGAGTGTAGAAATGTATTGATAGAAAATTCAGAAGTTTCCTACTGTGCAGATGCAGGTGTGTATGTTGGTCAATCCTATAATGTAACGGTGCGCAACTGCGTTGCGCACCACAATGTGTGCGGTATTGAAATTGAAAACTGTATCAATGTAGATGTTCACGATAATCTATCGCACAATAATACTGGCGGTTTTGTAATATATGACTTACCCGGAATTCCGATGAAGAATGGTAGAAATTGCCGTGTATATAACAACATAGTACGAGAAAATAATTTTAAGAATTTTGCGAAGCCAGGCAGCTATGTTGCCGATATTCCACCTGGCAGTGGCATTATTGTTATGGCATATGATAGTGTAGAAGTATTCAATAACACATTCGAAAACAATAAAACATTAGGCTGTTGTGCGGTCAGCTACTATGCAACAGGCAGACCGTTTACAGACAGTATTTATACACCTTATTGTACTTCTATATACATACATGATAATATTTTCAAACGCAAAACCATGTTGATTCCTGACTTAAGCACAAATTTAGGAAAGCTGATTGTAGCCATGTCTAAAGGACCGGCAGACATCATTTACGATGGCAATTATTCCAAAGAGATGAGTAATACTGACGGTACATTACAGTCGCAATACAAATCCTGTTTCCGCAACAACGGCGATATTAAATTCTTTAATTTAAACGCGTATAAATCACCAGTAATAGAAAATGTATTACACACCTACGACAACAACCTCGCTACATTTGATTGTAGTTTGACGAATATTAGTGGAAATGGGAAGTAAGAATTTAAACACATAATATTCGTTACAGCATAAGTTATCTTAAAAAATAATAGATAAATAATTGCATTTGTAAAATTTTTATGTTATATTTAAATAACTAAATCCATTTTATGAAAATAAAACAAGCATTCGCAAGCATTCGCAAGCATTCGCAAGCATTCGCGCATAGTGCGTATGGCGAGAAACCACACCGTTCTCTTTAGCTTTATGTTAATAGCAATGGCATTAATGCTACAATCACAAACTGGTGGTTGTTGTAGTACCCCAAACCCACCGTCACAAACACCTACTGCCACTGGCACACTTTACCTACCAAGGTTACAACCACCAAATCCACTTTGGGATAATCCAAGTTGTAACAGCACTCCATTTTATCAACAAACATTACCTAATGGTACAACAATGTATCCTCTAGATGTAGATATTGCTTCGCAAATTACATTTTATTTTAAAGTAAGAGTTACCACTATAGATGGTTGTTATATACAAAATACTTACTTAAATAAGAATAACAGAGTAGCACTAAGTGGCATAGGCATAAAAATAAACTATCCAACTACTAAGCCTTATGTTGTTGAAGTTTGGGCGCAAGCAGATGGTACATTTTTTAGTTGTTCCAACACAATCCCTGGTGCAAGCCCAGAATGGTATTGTAAATTTGCAAATAACGAGAATGGGCAACAAATATTTGGTGAAGGAACATCAGATAATCCATATAATCTAACATTTCATCCATTTGTAGTTGCAAATATTGTTTTTGCACATAATAATGGTGGAAATGGTTCTGGAGCTGTTGAACCTAAATTTAAATACAATGGCAATGTTCCATTTGGTACTAATGTTTTAAACTAAAAATTAATAAATTTATGAAAACAACAACTATATTATTCTCGTTCTTATTAATAGGAATGACAATAGCCTGTAAAAAGGAAATAAAAAACACTACTGATACTAGTAAATTTAGCTATACCGATGACAACATTACACCAGCAGAAATAGCAGCAAACTTTATGGCAAGAGCAGATGGTGGTAGTTTTACTGTTGGTGCAAATGGTCTTGAAGGTGGATATAATGGTGAAAGTATTGATATAAATGCAAAGAGAACCTCTGTAGATATAAATGGTAGAAAATTTACTCCAGCTGCTAATACTATTTGGTTAGGTGGTTATTATGTACCTGACTATCTTGCAAACACTGAACAAGAGATAAATGAAATCTATAGTTACTTTACAAATGTACTTAGGGGACCAAAAACTAATTTTACACTTTATGATACACAAAACAAAAAATTAGTTGGTTTTACTATACGTAACTCTATACCAATAACTTTAACTATTGATAATCAAAATTATAGAGAAGCACCAGCTGGTAGCCATATTGTACTGCATTGGAATGCTGACTCAGAAAATAATTTAGGTGTAGCTATTGCATTAAGTGGAGACAAAGGATTACGTTATATACATGCAGATGAAACAGGAACATTAGATATTACTGATGAAGCATTAGAAATTGCTGGAAACGATAGAATTTCTGTAACATTAACGCGTGGCGTAATTATGCTTGGCAAAGGTGCTGATGGACGTGATTATAAACTGACAAACTGTATAAGTAAAACTGAAATCGTTTATATTTAATGAAACAGATAGTTTCACTACGTTCGCAATGACGTATACAATAAATCCACGATGCAAGTCATGGATTTTTTATATTTGTATATGCAATACAAAAGAATGTCCATAGAATCAGAATCGCCTGAAGAAATGGGCTATGCGTCGATACAATATAATTTAGCAGAAAGTTCTGTTCGCGATATTTATTTCCGTGATTTACAAATCAACTTAGACGAAGTATTTCTTTGTTATGCGGAACATCGAGGAAATATTGCATTGAGAAATGAGATTGTTAAAAATGAAAAGGACCTAAGCGCCGATGATGTCTTAGTTTGTCCAAGTGCGGCAACTGCTTTATTTATTATTTCTACTACTTTATTAAACGATAAGGACCATCTGGTGGTATTGCGACCAAATTATGCTACTAACATAGAAACACCAAGAGCTATCAATTGTGAGATTTCATTTATTGATTTACAATTTGAATGTGGTTTTCAATTAGATATTGAACAAATAAAAAATGCAGTAAAACCAAACACTAAATTAATCAGCCTTACTTCGCCGCACAATCCGACAGGTGTAGTTTATGACAATAAAATATTGGAAGAAATTATAGCATTTGCTACAGAAAGAAATATCAACGTATTGGTTGATGAAACATACCGTTACTTGAATTTCCAGCGTGATATGATGCCTTATTATGCTGCTAAAAGTGACAAGGTAATTTCTGTTTGTTCTTTATCAAAAGCACATGGCACACCAGGCATTCGAACTGGCTGGCTGATTACTAAAAACAAAAAATTACAGCACGATTTTCTCGCAGCAAAAGAACAAATTATCATCTGCAATTCTGTTGTCGATGAAGCCATTGCACTGCATATATTACAACAAGAAAATTATCTTCAAAAAACGCACGAGCATATTAGAAAAAACTTTAGTGTACTTAAAAATTGGATGGACATTGAACAACATTATTTAGAATGGATACGACCAAATGCTGGTGTTGTATGTTTTCCAAGAATTAAAAAAGAATATACTGTTGACACCAAGAAGTTTTATACAATATTATACGAACATTTCAAGACTTTTGTGGGCGCGGGTCATTGGTTTGAACAAGCAGACCATTATTTCCGATTAGGATTTGGCTATCCAACTGAAGAAGAACTACAACAAGGTTTAAAAAATATAGACGCTTCAATAGAAGCGTCTATAGTATCGTCTTAGAAGCTATTTATTAGTTGGCTGCTGTCGATGGCATGGTCATTTCTTTGAACTCTACATCACTTGGCAATGCGAATGTTTCTGCCGAAAAGCTTGGATTTTCATCTAATCTTTTCAAGGTCGTCGTTACTGATTTTCCGACTACAGACATTTCCATTTTAATAGGAACTTGTTTCCACATCCATATTTTGCCTTTCATTTGTTCTGAATTAAAACTCGACACTCTGCATTCTTTCCCGTCTACTGTTTCTGTGCCTTCATCTTTATAATTCAGTTCTTTTCTCAATTTTTCATTCATGCTTGAAAAATCAAGATTATTAGGGTCAAATTTAGACTCATCTATCTTAAATTTCATGCCTGATTTATTGCCTGTTTGCCAGCTATACACATAGCCATCAAGCCTTAAACTATTGGTCGTTGTATTCATACTTCTACCACCAAAACTAATCGCAGCAACGACTACCGTATGCGATTTTTTTCCATAATCATCAAACGAAACAGTAGATGATGTCGTGCCCATTCCGCCAGGCATTACTGTTTCCGTCTGGTAAATTGCCGCTTTTAGGCCTTCATTTGTGATTGCCTCTTTGACCTCGCTGATTACATTTTCTGTCGTAGATTTTTCTGCTGTTGTCGTGTTATTTTTACAAGCTGTAAAAATTAGTACGGTACATAATGCTAAAAGTAGTTGTTTCATTAATGTTGTTTTATAGTTTTAAAAATTATTTATGTCTATCTGTTTAAAGTTGTCACCAATGGCATCAAGTAAAAAACGTATTTAAAAGTAAGCAAAAAATTGATGCTCCGTGTGATTTAGTATGTAATTTGATTTCTTACAGTAAAAATAATCACTCACAAAATGATGATACTGTGTATTTAGATGTGACAATTCTCTATTTTTGTAGAAGGAATTTTTTAATACATGCATTGGCACGAACTCAGTACGGAAACTAAAGAACAATTAGAACAACTTAAGCTGCAACAAATGGCAAAACTTAGTGTAGATGAAAAAGTGATTTGCGTAACGCGATTAGAAGATGGTTTTTTTGGCATGCACAATACGTGTCCACACGCTGGCGCACAATTACACCACGGACATTGCAATAAAAAAGGAATTATCAGTTGTCCGCTGCATGGCTATAAATTCGATATCAGAACAGGAAAAAGTGCAGATGGCAATAACTATGTCGTGCGGAAATATCAATTTAAAATAGAAGACAATAAATTGTGGATTGGTTGGAAAAATTATTAACTCAATTTTGTCCTTTATCATTTGTCTATGAAATATACATTTACAGAAATAAATAACATTGTAAACGGCAGCATTTTGCAGTTTGACGAAGATACGATGCTCACGCTCGCCTGCATCGACACACGGCAAATTACTAATGCAGCGACTAGTTTGTTTTTTTGTTTAATAGGTAGAAACAATGGCCATCAATACATTGATATTGCTTATGAAAAAGGCATACGCAACTTTATTGTTTCTGAAGAAATAGATTTTACAAAATATGCTGCTGCGAATTTTTGCAGAGTGGAAAACACTAATGCGGCATTACAACAATTGGCCATTTATCATCGACAACAATTTACTATTCCTATAATTGGCATCACTGGTAGTAATGGAAAAACAATCGTAAAAGAATGGCTGTTTCAATTATTATCTACAGAAAAAAATATTGTAAAGAGTCCAAAAAGTTACAATTCACAAATTGGCGTTCCTTTATCTGTTTTACTGATTGAATCGACGCATGAGCTTGCCATTTTTGAGGCTGGCATTTCCACGAGTGGCGAGATGGACAAGCTGAGAAACATCATACGGCCAAGCATTGGAATATTAACAAACATTGGCTCTGCGCATGATGCAGGATTTAATGATAGAAATGAAAAACTGGCAGAAAAGCTAAAACTGTTTGAAAATTGTCAACAGCTTATTTACTGTGATAAATATGTAGATGAATCGCAATTATCAAATCTTAATTGTCAGCGAATCTCATTTGGTGAGCAAGAAAAATCTATCTATAGAATCATACATACAGAGAAGAAAAATAGTTCCACAATCATTGATATCATTTCGCAAAGAAAGGAAAAAGAGAAGTGGCAATTTATAATTCCATTTAGCGATGATGCTTCTGTAGAAAATTGTCTGCATTGCATTATTGTACTTTTGCAATTAGGATTTAGTGCAGCTGTTATTCAAACAAAAATTTCGATGTTGCGCAATCTGCCGATGCGCCTAGAATTAAAATATGGCATCAATAATTGCAGTATTATTGACGATTCATATAGTGCCGATTTTCATTCTTTGCAGATAGCATTAGATTTTTATCGACAACAAGACACTCATAAAAAAAGAACGCTTATTATTTCAGAGTTTATAGATTCTGGTTTATCAGAAAAGGAATTTATATTAAGGTTAAAATCTATTTTACAACATACAAAATTTGATAAAATAATTGGTGTTGGTAAAGCATTTATTCACGAAATCGAATCATTAACAGGCGTTGTTAAAGAATGGTATGTTTTTGAAAGCACAGAAAAATTGATAACGCAATTTAATGTGTTGCATTTCGATAATGAATTGGTGTTATTGAAAGGTGCTCGTGTGTTTAGTTTTGAAAAAATTACAGCACAACTTATTGGACAAACACACGCTACAGTGCTAGAAGTCAACCTAAATGCGCTTTCAAATAACTTACAAGTTTATAAAAGTTATATACCAAAAGCGTGTGGTGTAATTGCCATGGTGAAAGCATTTTCTTATGGCAGTGGCAGCATTGAAGTAGCACGATTATTAGAGAAAGAAAAAATAGATTATTTGGCAGTCGCTTACGCTGATGAAGGTGTGGAACTACGTAAAAACAATATACAATCGCCTATTATGGTGATGAATCCTGATGCAGTAGATTTTGATAGAATGCTGGAATATCATTTAGAACCTGAAATATATTCTATATCTATTTTGCAGCAGCTTATTGACTGTATTGGAAATAGAAAAATCGATATACATATCAAAGTAGAAACCGGTATGAATCGTTTAGGTTTTGAGGCCAGCGCAATTTCTGAATTAATCAAGCTTTTGCATCAACATCAAAACATTAGCGTAAAAACTATTTTCTCGCATTTGGCTGCCAGCGAAGATGCACATTTTGACAACTTCACAAAGCAACAAATTGCACAATATTCACAAATAGCCAATACCTTTTGCGCTGCCTTTAATTATCCTATTAAAAAGCATCTTGCAAATTCGAGTGGCATCTTGCGATTTCCGGAAGCACATTTCGATTTTGTTCGTTTAGGCATAGGTTTATATGGTGTGGATAGTGCTTCCAGCATACAAGACAAGCTACAAGTTATCGGCAAACTAAAAACGCGTATAGCACAAATAAAACATGTGCAAGCAGGCGAAACGGTTGGATATTCACGCAAAGGTGTAGTGCAAAAAGCGATGAAAATTGCAGTGCTCGCTATCGGCTATGCCGATGGTTATGACAGGCGCTTTGGCAATGGTATTGGCGAAGTTTTTATTGCTGGCCAGCGCGCTCAAATTATTGGCAATGTTTGTATGGATATGTGTATGGCCGACATCACGCACATCGATGATGTGAAAGATGGCGACGAGTGTGAAATCTATGGAAAGGAAATTTCGATTATTGAACAAGCCAATAAAATAGGCACTATTTCTTATGAGTTGCTGACGCGCATTTCTTCGAGAGTAAAACGTTTGTATTATCTAGATTAAAAAAATCCGTCTAACGACGGATTTTTGAATTTCGTAATTTTTGAAACTTTATTAACTTGCCAATTCGCTTGTATTTGTTGGAGTTTCCGCTTCTACTGCACTTGACACTGCTACTATTTCTTCCTTGTCATCGTGATTGATTTCATTTGCAGCCGTTTCACTTATTGGCGCTTTTATTTCCGTTTGATTTGTTGCAGTTTCTTCTGCTTTGTTCTGTGCTTTCTGTTCTTCTTCTTGTTGACGTTTTAGCAATTTTTCCGCTCGCTCTTGTTCTTGTTTCTTTTCTTTTTCGATGTCATTTTTTAATTGCGTAATCGTTTGCAAAATGCCTGCAGCTTTCTCTTCTTTTTCTTTTGTTTTGTCTAACAAATAGCCAAATCTGTTTTTCAATTCATCAGCAGAGAGTTTACCACGCGTGTAGTGTTGCATTTTTTCAACTTGTTGGTTGTAGCTCTCCATATCTCGTGCGATAGAATCTTTAAGACCGTGCAAAATCTTATTGAGTTGCGAAATTCTGCCTTGCGTTTTCGAAATGACTTCTGTCATTCTGTATTTTTTCAAATTATCAAAAATGTCATTTATTTGGTTATAAATGGCTCGTTTATGATTCCATTTGATTGCGGTATCTTTCAGTTCAGCTTGTATTTTTTTAAGTTCATCTGCAATGTGTTTCCATTGGTCGTTGTAGATGAGTTTTGCTTGTAAATCTTCTAATCTTTTTTTATAATTCTTGACAAGCACATTATTTGCTTGGTCTTCATTTTCGTGGTTAATGCGTTTTACTGCTTTTAATGCATCAAATACCGCATTTATTTTATCTTTTAGTGCTGTAGTTTGTTCCCAGCTGATTTCATTTTTCTTTTGATACGATGCAATTTTTTCCCATTGGGTTTTTGCTTTGTCCCATAATGTTTGGTCATATTCTGCTACTACCGAAGCTTTTTCTTCGAGTAATTTCACTTCATCTTCTAATAGCTGATTGATTTTGGAACTCATCAATTTTTTGCTCCACTTATGTTGTGATTGCAACACAACATCTAAGCGTTCTACTTTAACTTCTTCTGGCAAAATAGAATCGCTGTTAGCATCTATTTCCCATTGGATTGCGCCTTCTGGAAAGGTGTATTCGCCACCATTTTTCCATTCTACAAATAAAGCGTCTTGAATTTCTTTAGTCACCATTTCCTTTGGAAATGCATACGTGTGGATTTTTGATGTTTCTTCATCAAGCTGGATAGCGATTAATGCTTTTCTGTCTGTGCCAATCTCGCCCCATAAAACTAATCGTGTGTTCATGTTTAGTCGTCAATTGTAAGTCATACATCGTAAAAATATGCTGAATTAACCTTGCCTATTTGTACGAGAATCTTTTTGTAAATTAATAATATTTAATAAAAAAAACAGTTTGCAAAATACATGCAAACTGTTGTACAAAAATAAGATTTTTATTTAATTTTTCAATGATGAACGCTTGGATTTAACAGTGTCGATGATTTGTTGCTGCAAAGAAATTTGTTGTTGTTTTGCGGCTTGATCATTTGTATTTCTTACGATATCGCTTTCCCAAGTTGCGATTTTTGCTTTAGCTTTTTCAATTTCTTTTAGTGTTTTTTCTTTATTTTTTTTCAAAGATTTTAATTCTTTTTCTAATGTTTTTAGTGTTTTTTCTTCTGATTTTAATTCATCGCCAACGGCTGATAAAGCTTGCGACTGTGCAAAATCTTTGATAACAGCATCCATGCCAGCATATTGTGTGCCGTAGGCTGCCGATGTAATAAATGCGCCACCTAAGTCAGTAAAAAAAGTAACCTTTGAACCATTTTCTATTGGTGTGACAATGGCATAAATATCTACCGTATTTGCGCTTACCGTATTAATAGCAGCATTGTCAATAAATGTTTCAGGCGATTTTTTACTGGAAGTAATTTTAGCTTTATATTTCTTTGCTAAGCTTTTTAGGCCTTCTTTTGCTTTGTTTACACTAGAGCCTTTCAAGATAATTTCGATGCCGTTTTGCTCGCCTTTGCTCATAAATTGACGCACTTCATTGGTGACAAATGTGTTTTGTGCCTGCGCAGAAATAGTGATTAGCAAAGCAATGATGAATGCAAGTGTTGTTTGTTTGTACGCTGTCATGATATACTGAAATTAATTTAAAGTTGCTCGTTTTTGTTTAACGGTTTCAATAATTTGTTGTTGCAAAGAAATTTGTTGTTGTTTTGCTTTTTGATCAGCATCATTTTTAAGAATTTCTTGTTCACGCTTTTGAATGAGCTCTTTTGCTTTTTCAATATCTTTTAAATAGCCATCTTTATCTTTTCCTAAATCTTTTAAATCGCCATTTAGTGATTTAAGTATTTTTTCTTCTGCTTTTTGCTGGTCTTCTACTACCACGATAGCTTGGTCTTTAGCAAATTTTTTCAAGGCTGCATCTAAGCCTGCATACTGTGTGCCATAAGCCGCTGATGACACAAATGCGCCTCCTAAGTCCGTATAGATGGTTAATTTAGAGCCGTTTTCAATTGGTGTCACAATGGCATAGATATCTAATGTATTCGCACTTACCGTAGGCATTTGCGCATTGTCGATAAAAATTTCTGGGTTTTTCTTGTCTGTAACAATTTTTGCTTTCATTTTTTTACCCCATTTTTCAACTGCATCTTTAGCATCGCCAGGCTTGGTGCCGTTTAAATTAATTTCGATACCATTTTGCTCGCCTTTACTCATAAATTGGCGTACTTCGTTTGTTGTAAATTGAGATTGTGCAAATACACTCGTTGCAGAGGCAAGTAATACTGCTGCAACTGCTGTTGTTTTAATAAAATTCTTCATATTGGTTGTATTTATTATTTAACAATACCTGTTATTTTGTTTTTATTATACTGCAAAATGAATGCCACAAAATAGCCTTGTTCGCGAACGTATGTTAACACTTCTTTTGCTTTTTCTAAATTATCAAAATCTCCAAGTCTGTAGATAAATCTATTATAGGCAATCACTTCTTCTACTTTGCCTAGATGTGCAAATTCTGGAAATTGAATATTGCCTTCATCATAACTTGCTAATTGAACTTTATAATAATTTTCAGCAATTGGTGCTGCTTGTTCTGGTTTTGCAATTAGTATGTCTGTTTTGGCAGCAGGAATATTTGGCATTTCTGCTACCATTGTATTATCATTTTTTGGTAAATCATTTGTATTTGTTTGTGCCGCAACTGGTGTTTGCAATTTTGCTTGTGGCTTTGTTTCCACCATTGTCGGATTAATGCTTGTTATTGTCGATGATGATTGCTCAATTTTTATTTCGTCTGGAACAACTTTCTCGATTTCTGTGTCATTATTTTTTTGATGTAGTACTTTTATTTTTTTAGATTTTTCATTATCCACCATATCTGCTGCTAATGCAATAGATTCATTTTCGACTTTTAATGGCTGGCTAATTTTTGCAATCGTATCAACTGTAATTGTTTTCGTTATAATTATATTTTGTGAACTTACTTTATCTTGTTTGTCGGAATTAATATTTTCAACATGAAGAACATCAGTGCCTTTGTTAACTTCGGAACTTGCTTCTATTTTAGTTCCTTTCTTTTCTTCTAATATATTCTTTTTGGGTGTTGATGATGTTTCTTGTTGTACAAGTTTTGCACTCGCTCCTTTATTTGTATTGATTGGATTCTGTTCAGCTATTACACGTATTAAAGAGTCTATTTTTTCTTGACGAATAGGCTCATGAATTATCGTTGTATTTGCCACTTCAATTTTTTGTTCTTGCGTTAAAACATTGCTGAGCTTAATGTCGCTTGGCAAAGTAGCTATTGTATATACTTTATTCTCAAGCAATTTAAGTTTAGAGCCACTTAATAAATAATCTCTGACTTTGATGCTGTTTCTTGCAGTGCCTAATGTTGTTAACTCATCTGTTACTTTATTATCAGGTGATTCAAAAATTACTTTATAATTATTGTTCAATAATAATTTTATTTCAAATCTGCCTGTGCTGTCTATATCTACTTCGCGTAATTTCTGTGTGGTATAATTCACCATACGCATTTTGATGTTTTTCGCAGGTTTGTTTGTAGCCGCGCTAATTACTTTTCCAGTAAATACAATATAATTATCTAATGATATTGTATTTGACGCACCTTTTGTACTACTAAATTGGCTATCTGGCTTGAGTGGCACATCAATAAATATTGAATCACCATTAGCTTTGCCAAATGAATTCACTTTTATCAATGCAGGACGATAAGCATCTTTCGATACTTTCAGCGTATAGTTTTTGTTTTTATTTATTTGGAAAGCAGAAATGCCATTTTCGTTAGTAACGCCTTCAAATAATTTATCACCAGCATCTATTACCTGAACGAGTGCATAGTCTATTGGTTTTTCCGAAAAAGTATCTTTCGCGGCAACTATCAATTGCAAGTTAAATGGTGTATATCTATACACGTCAAAATTGCCTTTACCACCACTTCTATTCGATGTAAAGTAGCCTGTTTTTGTTTCATTATCATAGATAATGCTATTGTCGTCGCCTGCCGAATTGATTGGTGCTGGCTGCAACACGGCGCCTTCCCAAATTGCTGCTGTTTTTATCACACTATAAATATCAAAACCGCCAAAACCACCTTCTCTATTTGATGAATAATACAATATGTTATCGGCACCATCTTGTGGCATAAATGGATTGATTTCATCAGCAGATGAGTTGACCAATTTGCCTAAATTTTTTGGTGTTGACCAAGCATTATTTTTTAGTGTTGTTTGCCAAATATCGTAGCCGCCAAATCCACCTGGCATATTCGATGAAAAATAAATGGTAGTGCCATTTTTATTAAAAGATGGATTTTTAAGCGAATATCCATCAACATCGATAGGAAGCAGTTTTACGTTTAAAAAGTTGCCACCTAAATTATCGGCTATATAAATTTTTTCCAGTTTTGATTTATGCTTTTTTGATGCTGACTTCTCATCTATAGCTGAAAAAACAACATTGTTACCATCTTGTGTATAAGACAAACCTGTAATCGTCATATTCGGCACATTGTTCATATATGCTTTTACTGGTGGTGCAAAATTTTCGTAAGCACGCACAATCTGCTGTATTTCATTTGTAGTTCTATCTTCTGGAGTAATATTATTTTTTGTTGTTATATACACAGGATTGGTGCGCAACACGGCGATGTATGCTTCGTTGTCAGCTGTGTTGTAAGTATAGTTTTCTAATTTATAATTATAAGCAAGTGCTGAAGAGCGTATTACTCTTTCACATTGATTAGCAAGATCCATTACTTTATTTACATCACCAGTCAAAGCAGCATACATTAAATAAGCGTCTAGGGCTTTCTGATATTCGCCCATCAATCGATTGGTTGTAGCGTAATTAAATAAATTAATTTTAGAAGAATACACCAATTGGCTTTCTTTATCATACCATGACAATGCAGTTGCATACTCTTTTTTCTTTACATAAAGTTCAGCAATACGGAATGCATCTTGTGGATCGCGTTTATCGCTATCATATCTTGTTTTATAAAACTCGATAACTTTATCTATTTCGCCTTTGGCAACGAGCTTACTGATATAAGATGCGTCCCATTTTTTTGCGTTTGCAAAAATTGTGATCAGCATACAACTAATAAAAAAGTGTTTCTTCATATTGTTCAATTAATGTGCTTCCAGCCAATTATCACCATAGCCAGTTGATACTTCTATCGGCACTTGTAAAGGTAATGCATTTTGCATTTCACGAATAACGATGTGTTGTATTTCTTGTTTTTCAGGCAGAAACACATCAAATAATAATTCATCATGCACTTGCAATATCATCTTAGATTGAAATTTGTGTGCTTTTAGTTGCTTGTGAATATTAATCATTGCAATTTTTATCATATCTGCTGCGCTGCCTTGGATAGGCGCATTGATTGCATTGCGCTCTGCAAAACCTCTGATAGTAAAATTTCCAGCGTTGATATCGCGTAAATAACGTCTTCTGCCGAGTAATGTTTCAACATATCCATTTTTTCTGGCATTATGAATCGTGCTGTCCATATAATTTTTGATGCCAGCATACTTCTCAAAATATTGTTCAATTAATTGTGCTGCTTCTGTACGTGGTATGCCTAATCGCTGTGCTAAGCCAAAAGCAGAAATACCATAAATGATGCCGAAGTTAACCATCTTAGCTTGGCGACGCATTTCTGATGTTACTGCTTCCAAAGGCACATTAAACACGTTGGCTGCCGTTGCTGCATGTATGTCCAAATTTTTAGCAAAAGCATCTATCATGTTTGCATCTTCGCTGATTGAGGCAACGATACGCAATTCTATTTGTGAATAATCTGCTGAGAGCAGTACATGATTTTCGTCTTTATGAATAAATGCTTGTCTGATTTTTCTGCCACGTTCCGTTCGAATTGGGATGTTTTGTAAGTTTGGATTAACAGAACTTAACCTGCCAGTTGCTGCTATGGCTTGGTTGAAGGTAGTATGTATGCGGTTTGTCTTTGCATTAAGCAAACTTGGCAAAGCATCTACATAAGTTGATTTTAGTTTTGTCAGCTCTCGATAGTCAAGCAATTGAGCTGCTATTGGATGTTCACTTGCTATTTTTTGCAAGGTTTCTTCATCTGTAGAATACTGACCTGTTTTTGTTTTTTTGCCTGGATATTTAATGCCCATTTTTTCGAACAATATATCGCCGAGTTGTTTTGGAGAATCGATATTGAACTGCACACCACAAATGTTCAATATTTCATCTTTCAATTTTACAATATCTGCACCTATTTCGTTGGAATATGCTTTCAAAAATGGAATATCAATTTTTACACCTTCGAATTCCATATCAGTCAATACAGGAATCAATGGTGTTTCTACTTCATAAAATAATTTATGTAGATGTGAATTTTCAATTTCTTTTTTAAATACGTTATGTAATTGCAATGTAATATCAGCATCTTCTGCTGCATATTCTTTAATCTTTTCCAAAGGCACATCACGCATAGTGCCTTGTTTTGGGCCTTTCTTTCCGATTAATTCTTCAATAGAAACCGGTGTATAGCCTAAATAATTTTCTGCAAGCACATTCATGTTATGCTTCGTGTCCGCATCTATTAAATAATGTGCGAGCATCGTATCAAACAATACGCCTTTTACCTCGATGTCATACCATTTCAATACCAATTGGTCGTACTTAATATTTTGTCCGATTTTAATAATCTTATCGTTTTCCAATATTGGTTTAATGTGTTGCAATTGTGCGATTGCTGATGTCCTATCAGCGTCGATAGGAATATAATAAGCTTCTGTTGGTTTTATGCTAAATGATATACCTACCAATTCGCAATTATTGGCGTCAACGTTTGTTGTTTCTGTATCGAAACAAATATGTGTTGCTGTATTTAATTGCTGCATTAATGCTTGCAGCTGCGCATCATTTTCTATTAAAGTATAATGATGTGTGGTGTTATTGATGTTTTTTCCAAATGAGGTAGCTTGCAATTTTTGTGTTGGTGGCATTGTAGAAATCGCATCTAATTCTTCGCTTGCAAACATTGAAGTTTGTGCTGTGTTTTTTGGCGTTTCTGTTTTTGGATTGGTGATGTTTTTTATGCTATCATTAGCAGAATAATCATCTCCAATCATTTTTTTTCCTAATGTTCTGAATTCGAGTTCAGAAAAAAGTTGAGCGAGTTTTTCTTTATTAAAAGCTTTGAGTTGAAAATCATTTTCATTCCAATCAATTGGCGCATCAGTAATGATGGTAGCTAATTTTTTTGAAATCAATGCCATTTCTTTATGTTCGATGAGTTTCTCTTTCATGGCACCTTTTACCTCATCGATATTTTCGTAAATATTTTCGATAGAACCGAATTGTCGAATCAACATTTTGGCACCTTTTTCGCCAATCCCTTTCACACCAGGAATATTATCTACAGCATCGCCCCACAATCCAAGAATATCGATAATTTGCTTTGGCTCTTTGATTTCCCATTTTTTTATCAACTCTTGCACACCTACGATTTCTGCTGGCTTTCCCATAAATGGTGGCTTGTGCAAAAAGATATTATCGGCCACAACTTGCCCTAAATCTTTGTCGTGAGAAACAATATAACACTCAAACCCTTGAGCTGCTGCTTTTACGGCTAGTGTGCCAATTAAATCATCTGCTTCATAGCCGGCTATTTCTACAACTGGCATATTCATAGCTTTTACAATTTCCTTGATGTAAGGAATAGAAGCGACAATATCGTCTGGTGTTTCTTGTCGATTTGCTTTATAAAATTCATGTTCCGCTTGTCGGTCAGTTTGAGCAGCAGCATCAAATACAATAGCATAATGTGAAGGATTGTATTTTGTTTTTATTTCCCAAAGTGTGTTTAAAAAGCCTTGTATTGCTGACACATTAAAGCCTTTGGAGTTTATCAAAGGTGCTTTTTGAAAAGCAAAATAGGCACGAAAGATGAGTGCGAAAGAATCGAATAGATAGAGTTTGTTCATCGTTAAATATGAGTATATGCGTTAATGAATTTATGCGTTTATGATCAAGTATTAAATCTTACACGCATGAATTACTTTGTAATGCCTGCCAGTATTCTGCTGCTCTGCGAGTGTGAGGAATGCAAATACTACCACCAACTAAGTTAGCAATTGCAAACACTTCATACACTTGTGCTGTTGAAATGCCAGCTTCATACGATTTTCCAAGATGATATTTTATACAGTCGTCGCAACGCAACACCATAGATGCCACCAAGCCGAGCATTTCTTTTGTTTTTGCATCGATTGCACCTTCTGCATAGGCATGCATATCTAAATTAAAGAACCGATTGAGTGTTAAATTTTGTTGTGCTAAAATCACTTCGTTCATTTTAGCACGATAGTCATTAAATTCTTTTACTGCTTTTTCCATAAAATAAAAAAACTATTATCTGTCTAAAGTACGACAAATAATAGTTTAAATGTTCAGCTAAAAAGAAATTACTTATTTTTTCTTCTTCGCTGCTTTGCGATTTTGTGTCCACTCTTCGAACAAGTCGATACCGCGATGCATTGCTTCTAAACGTTCATAGTTTAGTGAGTAATAAATCTTTTTGCCATCTCTTCTTGTGCGAACTACATCTACACCTCTTAGAATTTTTAGGTGTTGTGATGTGATAGACTGTTCAATTTTAAGTGTGTTGTAAATTACGTTTACATTCACTTCTTTTTTTTCATGGATCAGCTTAATGATTTTTAATCTTAAGTGATGAGCCACGGCTCTCAAAAGCTCTGCTGCTTTCTCGATTTTCTCGGTGTTAAATTCAAAATTTTCCATAAAATCTTTTTTTATGATTTAGTTCACTACAAATATATAGAATTATTTGTAATAAAATATAAAATATTTTGAGGTTTCTCAAAATATTTAATTTAAACAAATTATGGATAGTAATGTTTATAAAAGTAGAATATTACTTTACTAGTTCTGAGAGTAATCTCGAAATTTCGTCGAGACGTTCGTGGTCAACAGAATAGTAGATATATTTTCCGTCGCGGCTGGTGACAACTACACCTGCACGTCTAAGCAACGCTAAATGTTGTGATGCTACTGACTGCTCTATACGTAGTTTAATGTATAAGTCTGTGACAGTCATTTTGCCATTTTTATCTATTAGTTGTATAATTTCCTGACGAAGCTTATGGTTGACAGAACGCAGCACTAAAACAGATTTACGCAAAATTTGTAAGTCAATTTTTAGTTCAGGTTGTACATGGTTATTATTATTTACTGTCATAGATTTCATTTATGTATTTTTTCTTTATCCGAATATTCAAATCTTATACCAATTTTTTATAAGAAATAAATTTTGGGGAAAAGGTTGCATTGGTTATAATATATTTTGGTAATGTTGTAGAATAATGTTGTTATACAAAGTAAACGAACTTTATACAACCTTCCAAGCCGTCTAACATAAAAACCTATTTATTTGTTAAAATTTTCGATTTTTTAAATCTATACCTATTTAGTAATGAAATAGTTAGCGAACTCGATTTACCTATGCCTAACCATAGGTTTATAATAGAGTTAAAGGCGTTCACTAACTTAAATTATTAAAATAAGTACAGTAAAAACGACGATGATTAACAACGAACGATTTATTAAAGCATTTAACACACTACCGAAGAAACAGCAAAAAGAACTCCTTAAACAATTACAATTAGAAGTAGTTGACGAGAACAAAATCTTAGCACACCGCCAATTAAAACCAATTGCAGACTGCCCACATTGTGATAGCACGAACATTATAAAGTTTGGTCAATATAATGGTGCTAATAGATACAGATGTAAAAATTGTGGTAAAACATTTAACGACTTAACTGGTACATCAGTTTCTTGTATTAAGAAGAAAAAACTATGGTTGAAATCCATAGAATTAATGTTGCAGAGCAAATCCATACGTGATGTAGCTAAGGAACTTGAAGTATCTACAAAGACGGTATTTGATTGGCGACACAAAGTATTGGTTTCATTAGAAAATATCTTTACAAAAGAATTTAAAGGTATTGTAGAAATGGATGACATCTTCTTAAACTTCAATCAAAAAGGTAGAAGAAGTCGTAAACTAAATCTTGGCAAAACTAAACGTGGTATCAGCGACCAAAAGACTGCCGTAATGTTACTTACAGACAGATACCAAACTTTAGATATGAAAGTAACTACACTTGGTAGAATTAGCAAAGAAGATTTGGATAGAGTTATAGATTACACACGTTTAAACGAGGATAATATCATATGCTCTGACAGCCATAGAAGTATTAAAATGTATGTGAAGTCACTTGGCTTAAAACATAAAACGATTAACGTAAACAAAGGCGAGCATGTCAAAGAAAAAATCTACCATGTTCAAAAAGTAAACAGTCTAACAAGCGAGTTCAAGTTATGGATGCGATATCATTTTAGAAATGTGTCAACCAAGTATTTGCAAAACTACTTGTATTGGTTCAAAATAAACAAAATACTTAAAAAGCAGACTGATGGTTTAGACGAGTTCTTAAATTATGCCTTAACAAATGAACGTGCGTTCATGCGCAACTTAGAAATCGAAAGCGACTACCAAAGATTTCTTAAAAACAGTTTACAGAAAAGAGCCTAACTGTAATATTTATAAGACATGAATAGTAAATCAATAGAAGAATTTATAGTAAAATTACAACCATATATTTGTAACACTAAGAAAATTATGAAGACTGATACTTACATCGATTTTCATTTTTCTTATAATAGTGGCGATTATGTTTTTACATACTTTGAAGATTCAGACCTTTTCTATGTAGTTAAAAAAGACGAAAATAGTAAGTTCAATAATATACTTACCGTTGATTGGTTGGAAGATATTAATTATGTAGATGACATTGAACAAAAAACATATACCTACCAAGGAGTTCATACAAATTCTATACTACCATTAGGAACTGATTTTTCAATATTAACTGTTGAAGAATTTTTAAAATGTATTAACTAACATCTTTAATTTGAGATAACTCGTAAACAATGGTTTTATTCTTATCTGTAGTAAATATTGTTATTGATGTTATGTCTGCTTCTTTAACTAATGCATCTAATTTTGTTCCATCAAAAAAATGTAATGTAATTCTATTATGATTTCTTATAGATATATCGTATGATTTTTTGTAAAGAGCATAAATTTCTTTGTCTGTCCTTTCCATAGTTCTATATTTTTGTTTACTTCAAATATCTATATTATTTCTCAGAAAGAACTTCTAATTTTTATTAAAGAAGCCTTGATTATAACCTACAATATTTGAATTTTTAATGATATCTACACCATATGAAATTTCGGGTATGTCATCTAAACCTATTGGAGTATAAATGAAGTTTCCATGATTGCCATTTCGTTCAACTACATTATTGCCTTTGATTGTTTCTGGTCCTAATAAAAATGTCTGATTTTGAATGTCAAAAATAATGTCGTTACCTGCTTTGCGACCATTTGTAATTATAAATGAAAAAGGTTTACTAATGTTTGTAATGGACACTTTATAAGAAACACTTGAGGCTTTTGTTACAATCACGTCTATATTGCTGATAATGTCTCCTTGCCCTGAATCTACACCATAACCATAATAATACTCGTAAGAACCATTGTAAGTTCCAATGACAATATCTGTATTTGGTGTATCAGGATTTGTTGGTTCAGTCTCTTTTTTACATGCTGATGCTACTAAAACCACAATTAGTAATAAAAATGATATTCTTTTCATATTAAACTATTTTCAACAAAGATTTGAAATTAGTCCATGAAACCCTATCGTATTTATAACAAATTTTGTAGTTTAGTAACAAATATAGTAATGATATGAAAATCGGCAACAAGATTAAAAAGATACGAGAGCTCAAAAATTACACGCAAGAGTACATGGCAAATGAGCTTTCCATGTCTATTAGCAATTACAGCAAAATAGAACGTGATGAGATTTCTATTACAATAGACCGTTTGGAAGAAATCGCTATTATACTTAAAATGAAGTTCCAAGACATTTTAGCGTTTGATGAAAAGAACGTGTTTAACTTTATCAATAGTCCACATTCGCAAGGTTATATAAATAATTTGTATGCTGGCAATAATGTTGATGAAGTTCTAAATCAAATCTTCACACGTTTAAATAATATTGAAAAGAAATTGAAATAATAAAGCATATTTCTATGGACAGTAAAATAGTTATACCAATTATTATGGCAGTTATAAGTGCAATATTTGCACCACTAACAAAGGCTATCTTTGATAAGATAATAGCTGATAATCCAACTATATTAACGACTACTATATCAAAAATTAAAAGTGGTATTGTTTTTACATTACGATACATACTACCAGTTGCTAATATTATATATGTATGTATTACTTACCCTGAAGTAAATAAAGCATTTGTACTTACTATCTGTTTCTTATTCTCTGTTATAAATTTTAATATTTTTGTAGATATACACTTTAATTCCATAAACAGAATAAGAGAAGAAAGAAACAAGATTATTGATAATATGGTTGATGGCATGCAAAAAGTAAATGCTAATATATTAAACAAATAAGCATCTAATTTTAGTTTTGTGTAACGCATTTATTTCTAATAACTTACAATCGTAACAACATTATTCTACAACATTACCTATATTTTCCATAAAATCTACATAAATTAATGCTTTGGAACTGTTGTATATACAGCCTTTGTGTAATTTGGCTCGAAATAAGCTATATCTACAAATTGTTGCGTAGTATAGTGCTTGTAGGCAAGCGCACATACATCAGCAGCGCTCGGCGTATATTCTGTATAGACAACATTTGTAGGTATAATATTTGCCAGTGGCACTTTAAATGCGCCATTTCCAAAGAAAATATATTTTTTCGTTTTATCGAGTAGTGTATTAAATTCATCATCAATAATAAGCGATGAATAGGCTTGAACAAGCTGTCCATCTGCTTTAAAAAAAGACGTAAAAACTTCCATTCTTCGTGCATCTATCATGGGCACATAGACATCATAAGCTAATTGATGGTAACGGTGTTGTATGCCAAACAACATCGCCTGAAAAGTGGAAATGCTGATTATAGGAATTTGCAATGCAAAAGCATAGCCTTTAGCAGCAGCAGCAGCAATGCGCAAGCCAGTGTAAGAACCTGGTCCTGAGCTTAAAGCTATGGCATGAATGTCATTAAAAGTGAGCGCGCACGATAGCAACAATTCTTCAATAAGCTTATGCAGTGTGTCGGCGGCTTTATTTGATGTATTGATTTCTCTTACAGCAAAGCAAATATCATTTTTTGCGATAGCAACTGAGGTAACAGCATTGGCCGTTTCGATACATAAGATATAAATAGGGTGCTCGTTTGTATGCATTATTTTTGAGCAGAAAGCATGGATTTATATTTCGCTACGTCAGACAAAACTTCAATGGCTTTTTTGATTTCTACATCATCTTTCAAACTATTGGCAATTCTTCCTTTTTCATAGGTATATCTGCTTACTATTTCTTGTTCTAATAAATGTTTTATTTCGTCTTTATATTTGATTAAATCTTTCGATTTATCGTGTTTTATTTTTGATTCTAAGTCTGTAATTACTTGCTGTACTGTTTCTGAGTAACTATCTTCTTTGATTGTTTTTTTCAAATCATTTAACTTCACTTCGCTTGGTGTTGTATATTCATAATCTTTGCCTTTTAGATAATCAGTGAACTGCGTATATTCTTCATCAGACAAGGAGAAATTATTTCCATCTCTTAATGTTTGATGATCATATTTATATTGATTTGCAAAATGGAAAAAGTGATTATTGGTAAAAAGTGCAATAGTGACTGGTGCTACTTTTTCTTCTTCTGTTTTGATATCTGGTTCAATGCCTGCACCATCTTTAACGATGCGTCCTGATTTTGTTTTATAAATCTTACGTAAAGAATCAGGCAATGCACTTGCGATGCCATCTGCACTTCTGTGCGAATAGTCGATACGTTGTATGCATCTGCCACTAGGTATATAATATTTTGAAATGGTCACTTTTAATTTGGCCTTGTATGCCACTGGTTTTGTTACTTGCACCAAGCCTTTGCCATAGGTATTTTGTCCAATAATAAGGCCACGATCTAAATCTTGAATCGAACCTGATACGATTTCTGATGCTGAAGCTGAACCAGCATCGGTCAACACTGCCAATGGAATATCGATGTCCACAGGTTTTCCTGTTGTTGAATACTGAAAATTGGCTTCTTGTATTTTTCCTTTTGTATTCACGATGTTTACGCCTCTTTCTACAAAGGTGTTGCAAATATTAATGGCTTCATTCAACAAGCCACCACCATTGCCACGCACATCTAAGATTACGCCCTTAATGTTTGGATTTTTTTTCAAGCTACGCAATGCATCTTGTACTTCTTGTGCTGCATTATCAGTGAAGGAAATCAATTTGATGTAGCCGATTTTATCATTGACCATGCCATAGTAAGGCACGTTTTCAATTTTTATTTCTTGACGGTTGAAGGTGTATGTTTTTTCTTCGTTGGAAATTGCTTTTTTTACCTTCACCACAATTTTTGTTCCCGGTTCTCCTTTTAATAATTGGCTGACTTCGTCAGAGTTGTATTTTGTCGCCACTTTACCATCGATTTCTACAATTAAATCGCCTGCTTGCAAGCCTGCTTTTTGAGCAGGAAAGCCTTCATAAGGATCCGTAATAATAACACCATCGCCAATCTTAGAAATACGAGCGCCAATGCCACCATATTTGCCTGTCGTTTGAAATTGATATTCATCTAAGTCGGCTCCTGTGATGTAATTTGTAAATGGATCTAAGCCGTCGAGCATTTTATTAATGCCATCTGTCATTAATTTATTTGGATCTACGTCATCAACATAGTAGGTATTTAGCTCTTTATACAATTGTGTAAACAATTCCATGTTTTTAGCAATTTCAAAGTAGCGATTTTGGTCTGCTGCAGTAGCATTTAACAACAAGCAAAGACAAAATATGGTGATAGCGTTTTTCATATTCTTTTATTTAGCGTATGCATTTATTTCAATGATATTAAACCTTAAAGCTACTAAAAAATTACAGTAACAATGGTTAAAAAATACAAAGAGAATTAGGGTACAGGATCGTAGCCTGAGCCGCCCCAAGGGTGGCAGGATAAAATCCGTTTTATTGCCAGATATCCGCCTTTAAATAATCCATGTTTTTGCAAAGCTTCTATGGCATAAGTAGAACAGGATGGTTGATAACGACATTTATTTTCACCTAGGAGTGGAGAAATAGAATATTTATAGATTTTTATCAATGCGATAAATGGAAATATGAGAATTTGTTTGAGTTTCATTGTTAAGATAAATATAATAATAAATTATCTTACATTGTCAATTTGTCACAAATTATTCTACTTAATTTCTTTTGCTTCTTTACTGACTATTTCTAAACATTCTATAAGTATTGTATATGATTTGAATACAATCGGTAATATTTCAAAAAAGGTATTTCAATTGCTAAGTTGATAAGAAATTATAGGTGCTTCTTATACGTGATGATTATTGTTGCATTTATGGCTTGAACTTAGTTGACAATAAAATTATCTTGGCTGATTGATTTTTTCATCATAAAAAAAAAGAGGTTTTGGTAGTTCTGTTTGATTTACTCTTTCTCTATTAAACATTTCAATACATTCATCATACATTTTATATCTTTTGAGCTTTGGGTCTAATCTATCAAACAATGTTTTCAACTTTTTGATATCATACTCTATAGTATCGTAGCCTAGATCTTCAAAGGTATATTTTAGTGCAGAATAAATATATTCAAGCGTAAGAAATGAACTTAAATGTGTTTCGTAAAATAATTTAACATGTTTGTCTGATAGTTCATTGCATAAAGGCAAATATTTTTGTAATAATAGATGCGCACTGTCTCTATCCATACCATTGTATGGGTAGAGAATTGCATGCATAATATTGTATTTTTTAAACATACTATCGTTTATGCGCATCATTTCTTTGTATTCATCATTTAAAGAAGAACCCACCACAGTCGCAGTATTATTTTTACAATCTATATTTAATATGTATTTGCCTTCATGTAAATAAAATTGAAAAGCTTTTTCTGCATCATTATTGATATACAATGTAGTATGAATCGGTGCGTCTACATAATAACAAATGGAATCTATTGTACCTTCCATTCTTGATGTATAATAAAAAGTAGTTTCGCTGCTTATATAAAAAAAAGTATTTGTGTCTGTATTCGACAGATTTAATTTTATTCTACAGTTACTTTCATTTGCATTTATATTTGAAATACAAATCATTAGAAAGTAAGCTAATATTATTCTATTCATAGATTAATAAAATCTATCTTTTTATATTCTAATTAACAAGGAACATATTGCATACATAAATTTTCCCCTTGGACTTTACAGTGATCAGTGTACCAAGATGAATATTTTTTGTTATAATATCCATACCAATAATCGCAAAGTAACCAATCTGCATGATAGGTTGCAACTACTCTGTCTCCATCTTTAATTACAAAGTTTGAATTAGGTATTAAGATTTAAAAAAAAGGAACTACCTCATCCTTCTTTAATTTGTTAATGATTGGCATTACATTTCCAATTATATTTGCTACATTTTTATTATCCATAATAATTCCATCTACAATTGCTTTTCTGTCTGTCTTTGATAATGCTGAAAAACCCATAACACCTTCTTTAATTTTGCGTTCCTCAGCAGCAAATGTTGAATTTTTATCAATATTTAACTCTGTATCGGTATACTTATCTGTATTTGATACGTTCTGTTCTACTTTCCTACATGCAATAAATACGCCAATTACAAAATAGAGTTATGGCTAGAATTTTCATTTTCATAAATTTAGTATTTTAATTTAATTCTTACTCTTTTAAAGGTTTTCGGAAATATTCCTTTTTATGTCTTTCGAAAGATTCATATACAAATACAAACAAAATTGTTGAAAGTAAATAATTTATTTACTAAAGAGTTATTAATGATACCGATTTGATTGAAAAGTAAAATTTCTTTGTTCAACTTTAGTTCATGCAATTCCATTTGGGCAAAAAGATAAGAGAGTACGCAAAATTAAAAGGTATTAAGCATACAGAATTAGCTCAGAGAATAATTACATCTAAACAAAATATTCAGAATATATACAGAAGAGAATCCATAGATATTTTATTATTAGTGAAAATATGTAATGTATTAGAGTATAATTTTTTTACAGACTACTTAGCACAATTAGATTTTGATGTAGAAAAAGAAATAAAAGAAGTGTTAAATGTATTAAAGCAATCTTTACAAGAAAAGAATAAAGAGATTGAATATTTAAAGGAAATTATTGAATTGCAAAAAAAATTAGGTAAACAGGAGAAATAATAAATCATCCTAACTCATTAACTAATTTTTTCAGCAACTTTATTACTGCTTCATCCACTTCTTTATAATCGTGTGTTTTTTTTGCATGATAGCTCAATAGCAAAACTATCTGTATGTCTTTTTCTTGAAGTATTTTGTAAAACTCGGGTTTTTGTAAGCGCATGCTTTCGCGCATGAGTCTTTTTAAACGGTTTCTATCTACAGCATTTGGAAATATTTTCTTAGGTGCTGCAAAAGCAAATTGCGCCGGAAAGGCGCAATTCAGTTCTACTTGTTTAAAGTATATTCTAATAAGTTGGTTTTGCACAAAGGCTTTCTCGCTAAAAAGTTCGTCTATGCGTTTTCTGCTTTTTAGTCGTTCTTCTTTAGTGAAGCTAAGCCGTTGATGTTTACTTGTTCCAGCTATTATTTTCCTTTTCTTTCGTCAGAAATTGATAATTTTTTTCTTCCTTTTGCACGACGTGCGTTCAATACAGCACGACCACCTTTAGTCGCCATACGCTCACGGAAACCGTGTTTGTTCTTTCTTTTTCTTACCGATGGTTGAAACGTTCTTTTCATCTTATTTCAATTCTAAAATTTTTATAATTGTTGATTTCCAGCATTATTCTGCTAAAATTCGGACTGCAAAGATACAAAATAGTATTAAAAAGTCTATTTTTTTATGTGCTATTTTGCTAATTAGTTAATTATCTAATTGTTATCGGTTCATTGTCAGCAAGAATTCTTCATTGCTTCTAGTGCCTTTCATCTGTTGCAATAAGAATTTCATGGACTCTTCTGAGTTCATATCTGCTAAATGGTTGCGCAAAATCCACATTTTTTGTAATGCATCTTTGTCTAACAACAAATCATCTCTTCGTGTAGAGGAAGCTACCACGTCAACAGCTGGGAAAATTCTACGATTCGACAATTTTCTATCCAACTGCAATTCCATATTACCAGTGCCCTTAAATTCTTCAAAAATTACTTCGTCCATTTTTGAACCTGTATCTGTTAATGCTGTTGCTATAATGGTTAGCGAGCCGCCGTTTTCGATGTTACGCGCTGCACCAAAGAACTGTTTCGGCTTGTGTAAGGCATTTGCCTCCACACCACCAGACAGCACCTTGCCCGACGACGGTGCGACTGTATTGTGTGCACGTGCTAAGCGTGTAATGGAATCTAATAAGATTACTACATCATGACCGCACTCTACCAGTCGTTTTGCTTTTTGCAACACGATACTCGCTACTTTCACATGTCTATCTGCTGGCTCATCGAAGGTAGATGCGACAACTTCGGCTTTCACGCTGCGTTGCATATCTGTTACCTCTTCAGGGCGTTCATCTATTAATAAGATAATTAAATATACTTCTGGATGGTTCTTGGCAATGGAATTGGCAATGTCTTTCAGCAACATCGTTTTACCTGTTTTTGGCTGCGCTACTATCATACCACGTTGTCCTTTTCCTATAGGTGTAAATAAATCAACAATACGTGTAGAGTAATTATTGGCCTCTTGAAATAAGTCTAATTTTTCTGTAGGAAACAATGGTGTCAAATAATCGAATGGCACTCTATCACGTATTTCTTGTGGCGTTTTGCCATTGATAGATTCTACACGCAAAAGTGCAAAATATTTCTCACCTTCTTTTGGTGGACGAATGTTACCGACAATAGTATCTCCAGTTTTTAGACCTATCAATTTTATTTGTGATGGCGACACATACACATCATCAGGAGATGATAAGTAATTATAATCTGAGGAACGCAAAAAACCATAGCCTTCTGGTATGATTTCCAACACACCTTCACCTAAAATAACACCATCTAAATCTATATTAAAATCTATCTTTTTTTCTTCAGGAAGCGCCACTTCATCATTTTGCTCAATAGCATGTATGATGTCTGCCACACTTTCTCTTGATGGTTCAATGTGTGTTTCTTCGTGTGTTTTTTCTTCTACTACTTTCGCTACTTCTTCTTGGATAACTGATTGTTGAATTTCTGCTTTTTTGTGTGGCGCTGATTGTTTATTCTCTGCATCTACATTTTCTTTTGTTTTTTTTGCAGGCACTACCTTTTCTGCCACTTTACGCGCAATGCGTGTGCGTTCCTTTTTTTCCTTTTTAGGTGCACCATCGTTCGCGTCTGTCTCTAAATTTTTCACAGATTCATCTTCTTTAATTTCTTGCTCTTGCATATATTGTTTTTTGAGAATAAGTTTGTTGAATGTGGGTTTATTGGTGATTGGCTTTGATTTGATATCTATTTCATCTTCCGTAATCTTGTTCTAATTGCATATTGCATTTCAATAAAAATGACATCACCATATAAAAATTATACTTAATTGAAGTAAAATGTGAAAGCATTAAAATTACGGATTCTGAATTCGATTTGAGATTGTTCAATAAAACGCGAGGAAATATTGATTGATATCGCAAAGTAACACAAATTTTATGAAAACGATGCTTTTTATCGGACTTTTTTTAAAAAAATACCAAATTATAGGGTGAAGTATTAAATACAAGATGCTTAAAAACTATCTTTGCAAGACAATAAACAATAATGCTTACTTTAGAACAATTACGAAAAGACACCACCTTTGCCAAAGAACGCTTAGCACATAAACACATAAAAGATGTTCATTTTGTCGATGAAATAATTGCATTTGACGACCAACGAAAAACAATCAAAGCGCAAGTTGACGACTTGTTGTCACAACGCAATACATTGTCGAAAGAAATTGGTGCGCTGATGAAAGAAGGCAAAAAAGAAGCAGCAGAACAACTTAAATCGAATATTGCACAAATCAAAGACAATACCGACTTGCTGGAAGCACAAGTTAGCGACTTAGAAAATCAAATTTATGAGCGACTGGTTACGCTTCCAAATTTTCCGAATAGTATAGTGCCTGCTGGGAAAACTCCAGAAGATAATGAAGTCGTAAAATCTGTTGGCGAATTACCAAAATTACATGTCAATGCAGTACCGCATTGGGATTTGACAAAAAAATATGATTTAATAGATTTTGAATTAGGCAATAAAATCACAGGCGCTGGTTTTCCAGTGTATAAAGGAAAAGGCGCAGCACTGCAACGTTCACTTATTTCTTTTTTCTTAGACAAAGCCATAGAAGCTGGTTATGCAGAAGTGCAAGTGCCTCATGTTGTTAATCGAGATTCTGGTTTTGGCACTGGACAATTGCCTGACAAAGAAGGCCAAATGTATCACATCACACAAGACGATTTATACCTTATTCCAACAGCAGAAGTACCTATTACTAATTTATATCGTGATGTCATCATCGATGAGAAAAATTTACCTATAAAAAATGTTGGCTACACACCCTGTTTCCGTCGCGAGGCTGGAAGCTACGGTAAAGATGTGCGTGGTTTAAATCGTTTGCATCAATTCGATAAAGTAGAAATCGTGCGCATCGAAAAACCTGAACATTCGTATGCCGCATTAGACGACATGCTAAAGCATGTAGAAAGTTTATTGCAAGCATTAGAATTGCCCTATCGAATCTTGCGTTTATGTGGTGGCGACATGACATTTTCATCAGCATTAACTTATGATTTTGAAGTGTATTCTGCGGCACAACAAAGATGGTTGGAAGTAAGTTCTGTTTCAAATTTTGAAACTTTCCAAGCCAATCGATTAAAGCTAAGAACAAAAGATGCAGACAACAAAAAATCATTGGCACACACACTTAATGGAAGTGCATTAGCATTGCCACGCATCGTAGCAAGTTTATTAGAAAATCATCAAACAGAAAATGGTATTAAAATACCAAAAGCATTGGTACCTTATACGAAGTTTGATATGATTTCGTAATTTATATGCTTTGTTTTATTTGTTAGACTATTTAAACTTTTAACACACAAAATGTGTTTAGATAAATGAATTTTCTAGATTAATAATTTCTAATTCTAATTTTATACATGATATTTATTTCTGAAAAAGCAAAAGCACGTGTCTTAAAAATTTGGCAAGATGAACACTTGACACCAGAGCATTTTGTGCGTGTATCTGTCACCAGTGGCGGTTGTAGTGGCTTGACATATAATATGAATTTTGACAATCAGTCACAGCCTAATGATGAAATATTTGAAGACAAAGGCATCAAGCTTGTTGTAGATCCAAAAAGTATTTTATACCTACTTGGCACAGAATTAGATTTTTCGGAAGGGCTGAATGGCAAAGGCTTTTATTTCAACAATCCGAATGCCGCTCGCACATGTAGTTGTGGTGAAAGTTTTAGTTTGTAACTATCTCGCTGATTTAAACTGCTCTAAAAATCGCGTATCATTTTCAGACATTAGACGTATGTCTTTGATTTGATATTTCAACATTGTTATACGTTCAACGCCCATACCAAAGGCAAATCCGGCATACTTTTTCGGGTCGATATTGCAATTTTCCAACACTTTTGGATCTACCATACCACAACCTAATATTTCGACCCAACCGCTATGTTTGCAGACATTACAGCCTCCGCCACCGCATATAAAACAAGTAACATCTACTTCTGCACTCGGCTCTGTGAATGGAAAATAAGAAGGTCTTACTTTTATTTTTATATCTTGTCCAAAAAGTTCTTTTACAAAGAAATCTAAGGTTTGTAGTAAATCTGCGAACGAAACATTTTCATCGATATATAAACCTTCTACTTGATGGAAAAAACAATGTGAGCGTGCTGAAATAGTTTCATTTCTATATACACGTCCAGGTGATAAAATTCGGATAGGTGGTTTTTGGTTTTCCATAACACGCACTTGCACAGAAGAAGTATGCGTGCGCAATACGATATCTGGATTAACATTAATAAAAAAAGTATCCTGCATATCGCGCGCAGGATGATCTTCCGGCATATTTAATGCAGTAAAATTATGCCAATCATCTTCAATTTCTCGGTCTTCTTCTACATTAAATCCAATCTTAGAAAATATTTCGATAATTCTATTTTTGACCAATTGAATGGGATGCCTTGAACCAGTTGTTGTAATATCACCAGGCAGGCTCAAGTCGATGTTGTCAGTTGCTACCGTTTTATTTTCTAATTGTGCTTGATGTATGGCAAATTTCTCTTCAGCTGCTTGTTTTACGCTATTGACTAATTGGCCAAATTCTTTTTTTCGTTCATTCGGCACGTTTTTTATTTCGCCAAAGATATCTTTTAAGACATTTTTAGTTCCTAAAAATCGAATGCGGAAAGTCTCCAATGATTCGACAGAAGTAATTGTTGTATCATTTACTTCATTTAGTAGTGCAGTTGTCTTTTCAAAAATATCCATACTTCAAAAATAAAAAAAAGAGGCACATGATATGCCTCTTTGTCTATATTGTAATGATTAATTAATTAAAATTTGAGTTCATCTAAAGTAACAGTGTGCGAAATTTTAGCATCGTCACGTGTTAAAGTACCATTTGGACCAGAACCATTTGTGTTGCCAAACACTTGTAATTTTATTGACACCGGAGATGCTTTCCAATCGATATCGATAAAACCAAAGTTTACATATTGCCAACCTTTTCCAACTCTGATGCTGTTATTTCTTGGAGACACTTTGTCTTCGTGATGCGTGATACCGCTCGACGTAACGTCATAAATTGGATACATACCAGCTGGTTGCGTTTTTGTCAATTCAGAATAATGTACGTCACCACTTAAGAAAAACACGCCGTTTGCTCCTGTGCTTTTGATTAAATCATACATTTTTTGTTTTTCTAATGGTAAAACTGCCCAATTCTCACTACCATCATACAAAGAGTTAAATTGCAACGAAGACATAATGATTCTTACTTTTGCTGGTTTTCTTAATTCTTCTTCTAACCATGTCCATTGTGTTGCGCCTAAAATGGTAGCATTTGGAGACAACATCGTATCATAACCACTAAGAGCTGCTGCTGGGCCACTTGATTTGTATGGCGAGTGATTATAACGCAAATCCAACATTAGCACTTGTACTCTGTGTTCGTCGTCATTATAATAATAAGATCCATAAATTCCACCATCTGGGCGTGAACGACGTGGATCATTTTCTGGTATATTCCAATATTTAAAAAATAAATCTTTTGCGATGTCTTTAACTGGGTTGGCAGTTGTTGCGTCATTTTCGCCAGTATCATGGTCGTCCCAAGTAGCAATAATAGGTACGCTGGCTCTCAATTTTTTCCATGATTGGCTAGCGTCTAATCCACGATAAGCACCTTCCATATATTCTTTTGTGCCAGGTGCCAATGCGAAGAAATCGCCATACATATTATCTCCACCAGCAATATATAATTGTGGGTTTAATTCCAATATTCTATCAAATATTTTTTTGTCACCTAAATTTTGATGACAACATGAACCAAATGCAATTCTAGACAAAGGTTCTTCCGGAACATTGTTATCAGAACTATTCTTACAGCCAAACAAGAATATTGTTATAGCTGATACTAACAAAAGACGTTTCATTTAGATTTTTTTTAAGTGAGTTGCGAATGTATAAATTTATGCATTTTTAGTGAATTTTAACGCTTACCTATAAACGATTTAACATATTTTTTTCAAATTAACTACACTTATAGCACTGTATTTGAATTTCGACATAGAACTTATATTTTTGAGTGATGTTTCAAGATTTTAAAAATGATTTACGACGTGCACTTACATTGCCATTGCCGGGTAAAGAAGGACAAGCGCCATTAAAACCCTATTTGCAAGTTAATAAATCAATAGACGCACCAGCACTACCGAACAAGCGAAAAGGTGCCGTCATGTCTTTAATCTATCCTGTCAATAATATTCCTCATATCTTGTTTATAGAGCGACCTATTTACGACGGTGTTCACAGTGGACAGATTGCATTTCCTGGTGGTAAAATTGAGTCGAGCGACCCTTCAAATTTAGCTGCTGCATTGCGTGAAACCAAGGAAGAAATCGGCATAGAGTCAAATATTATAGACGTTGTTGGTCCGCTTTCGAGTGTATATGTGTTAGCCAGCAATTTTATCGTATATCCATTTGTTGGCATCATCAATGAAGCACCTAAAATAATTGCTGAAGAGCAAGAAGTAGCAGGTATTTTAGAAGTACCTTTATATCAATTTTTAGAGCCAAATGTCATAAAAGAAAAACCGATAAAAAGTGCATTTGGATTAACCTTAATGGCACCTTATTATGATATTCAAGGGAAAGTATTGTGGGGCGCAACGGCGATGATGGTTAGCGAACTTTGTGCTGTATTACAACGACAACAAATTTATTTGAAATAAGCTTATCCTGCTTTTGTTTCCAACTTCAAATTGACTTTTTTATGGCTAATTTTCTGTGTGTCATTATTTCTTTTTAATGGAATAGCAAACAGGACATAGGTTAGCACGGTTGCCAATATAAACTCAGTTAGAATGAGATATAAATTTCCCCAACTTTGTAAAAAGTAAGCTATAGCAATAAAAAACAAATTAGTGCCTATAAGTACAAATGTTGCTTGTATATGCGTCAAGCCTAAATCTATTAG
>WBZL01000404.1_pt1 | contig 48596 bp, 43 predicted proteins | sample 5204291 | NCBI WGS metagenome assembly WBZL01 (sample SAMN12344345, study PRJNA552823) | activated sludge metagenome | biome: Activated sludge suspended growth; feature: Nitrification reactor; material: Wastewater; isolation source: activated sludge from nitrification reactor of wastewater... | reverse complement strand
ATCACCCTGCTGCTGGCGACGCACGACATCGATTTTGCCTACGCCTGGGCGGACCAGATTCACCTGATGGTTGCCGGTCGCTGTAGCGCATCGCTGCCGGCAGCGAATCTGGCGACGGCTGGCGACACCTTGTCGGGGGCAGGATTGCCCTTGCCCGGAGTCATTGAACTGCAGTGCCGTCTGACCAAACTCGGTGTTCTCCCGAGCGATGCCGGGCCGCGCAAGATCAGTGACCTGCTTGCCCTGCTGGGAACCCACCAAGGAAACGGCATGCCCCATTTCGAGAGGATGATCTGATGCCCGGAAAAGTCTGGTTTGTCGGTGCCGGCCCCGGCGACCCCGAGTTGATTACCGTCAAGGGCAGGCGTCTGCTCGAGAAGGCCGGTGCCGTGCTGTTTGCCGGGTCGCTGGTCGACCAGGCGGCGACGCGATTCTCGCCCGCGGATTGCGAGATTCGCGACTCGAAGGACATGACTCTGGCAGAGATGACAACCTGGCTGATCGAGCGAGCCGATCGACATGCCGTCGTCGTTCGCCTGCAGACCGGTGATCCTGGCCTCTATGGCGCATTGATCGAAATGACCCAACCGCTGACGGCCGCCGGTATCGCCTGGGAAGTCGTTCCCGGCGTCTCCTCGGCGATGGCCGCGATGGCCGCCGCAGGCGAAACGCTGACCCTGCCGGAAGTCACGCAAACAGTGATCCTGACCCGCGTCGCCGGGCGGACACCCATGCCGCCGGGAGAGGATCTCGAATCCCTGGCCGCGCATAAGGCGACGCTCTGCATTTACTTGTCGATCACTCTGCTGCACAAGGTGCAGGAAGCCTTGCGTGCTGCCGGCTGGGCCGAGGATGCGCCGATGCTGGTCGTGCACAAGGCGAGCTGGCCGGGCCAGGAAAAGATCATTCGCGGTACGCTTGCCGATATCAAGCAGAAATGCCAGGCCGCGAAGGTTGGCAGTCAGGCGATGATCGTCGCCAGCCCGACACTGGGCGCTGCCGATTGGCCCGACCTGGTGCGCTCGAAACTGTACGACCCTGCTTTTTCGCACCGCTTCCGCAAGGCAACCGAGACGACTCATGACTAACGCAATCACCTTTCTCCTTGTCGGCCATGGCTCGCGCAACCGCGACGGTAACAAGGAAACCCTGCATTTCGCGGCCCAGTGGCGCGAACGTCACCCCGATTGGCGGATCGAGGTCTGCTTCATCGAGCACGCCGAAGTACTGCTGGATGAAGGTCTCGACCGGGCTGCGCGTGGCGTGAGCAAAGTGATGGTCATTCCCTTCATTCTCAACGCCGCTGGCCACGTCAAAATGGAATTGCCGGCGGCACTGAAGCGCGCGCGCGAGCGGCATCCCCAGGTCGAATTTGCCGTCACCCGGCATATCGGCATGGGCCGCGAGATCTTTGCCGTGTTGCAGAGTCAGCTCGGCCGGTTGATGAAGCAACTGGCCGTGCCCGATCCGATGACCACCGGCGTCATCCTGCTCGGTCGCGGCTCGTCCGACATCGGCGCCAATGGCGAGCTGGCCAGGATGGCACGCTGGATTTTCGAGGCCAACGAGCATGAACTGGTCGATCTCGCCTTTACCGGTGTCACCTGGCCTCGCCTTGAGACGGTGGTACAGCGCCAGGTCAGGCTGGGAATGATGCAGATCTGCATCATTCCGGTATACCTGTTCAGCGGCGTGCTGATCGAGCGCATCAAGGTGCAGGTCGAACGCCTGCAGCGCCAATATCCGCAGGTCGCTTTCGGCCTGGGCAGTTACTTCGGTTTCGACAAGGGCATTTTCGACCTGCTTGACGACAAGGTCGGCGGCGAGCTCCCCGCTGGCGGCATGCTCGAATGCGATGGTTGCAAGTATCGCGAACTGGCCGAGGCCGAGCATCTGCACGAGCACAGTCATACTGCCCTGGCCGGTCCAGGCTGCGGCCAGGCTCCGGTTCACGATCACGGACACCTCCCTGCACACAATCCTGGTTGTGCCCATCAACACGACTGACACTTCGGAGACTCTGGACATGACCATGGCCACCCCAACTGCCGCCAACACGATTACCGAACAGCTTACTGCCGCCGGCCGCGCCATCGAGCACGATTCCTTTGCCATCATCGACGCCGAGGTCGGGCAGCACGACTACACCGACGAACAGTGGCCGCTGGTGCGCCGCATGATTCACGCCAGCGCCGACTTTGAATTCAATGGCCTGACCGCCTTCCACCCCGATGCGATGCGAGCCGGTCTGGCGGCTGTCCAGAAGGGCGGAACGCCGATCGTGGCGGATGTCGAAATGATCTGTGTCGGCCTCTCTGCACCACGCCTCAGGCATTTCGGGATGAGTACCCAGCATTACATTTCCGATCCGGAGGTCATCGAACTGGCCAGGGCCGAGGCCACGACCCGCGCCGTCCAGGCGATGCGCAAGGCGCAGCGGCTCGGCAGGCTCGACGGCGCCATTGTCGGCATCGGCAATGCTCCGACGGCACTGATCGAAGTGATCCGCCTGATCCGCGAAGAAGGAGCCCAACCTGCGCTGGTGATCGGCATGCCGGTCGGTTTTGTCTCGGCTGCCGAATCGAAGGCGCTTCTGATGACCTTGACCGATATTCCGTGGGTGGCGATCAAGGGCCGCAAGGGCGGTTCGACGCTGGTCGTCGCCGCCATACACGCGCTGCTCGGCCTCGCCGAAGCGGTGCAGAAGAACGCCGCTTGAGCGACTCCGGACAGGCGCCTGCGCCGGCCAGAGTCCGCAAGGGTGATGGCCGGCGCGCGCGCGGTAACCGCAGCGGTTTCACCACCGGCGCCTGCGCCGCGGCCGCCGCTCGTGCGGCGACGCTCGGCCTGCTCACCGGTGTGCTGCCGGACAGCGTTCTCTGCCGCCTCCCGAATGGCCAGGAGCACCGCTTTGCGGTCAGTGAAGGTCGCCTCGAGGGGGAGGGTAGCGAGCGGGTTGCACATGCGGTGATCGTCAAGGACGCCGGTGACGACCCGGATGCGACGCATGGCGCACACTTGACGGCCGCTGTCCGGAGGCTGCCGCAACGGGCCGGCGAGGTCATTCTCCAGGGGGGGGGCGGGGTCGGCGTCGTCACTAAAGACGGCCTCGGTCTTGCGGTGGGTGGCCCGGCCATCAACCCGGTTCCGCGCCGCAACATCCGTGACAACGTGATGGCGGTAGCCGGCGAACTGCTGCTTCACGACGGCCTGGAAATCACCATTTCCGTTCCCGGCGGCGAGGAGATGGCGAAAAAGACGCTGAATGCTCGCCTTGGCATTGTCGGCGGCATTTCGATTCTCGGCACCACCGGCATTGTCCGTCCCTATTCGACGGCCGCTTTCCGCGCCAGCGTCGTCCAGGCAGTCGATGTCGCGGCGAAGCAGGGTCAGACCAGGGTCGTCTTCACCACCGGCGGGCGCACCGAAAAATTCGCCATGCGCCAGTTGCCGGAACTCGACGAAGCGTGCTTCGTCCAGATGGGCGATTTCGTCAAGGCGGCTTTCCAGTCGGCAGTCAAACACCGCCTGGCACGTGTCTATCTGGGCGCGATGGTCGGCAAGCTGACCAAGATGTGCCAGGGACTCAGCGTCACCCATGCATGGAAGGCCGAGATCGACCGTGACATTCTCGCTGCATCGGCACAGGAAGTTGGTGCACCACCCGATCTGGTCGAGGCGATCCGTGCCGCCGAAACGGCCCGCTTTGCTGCTGAACGTCTCGCCAACCTGGGCCTGAGTCTTGCCTTCCACCGTTTGCTGGCCGGCAAGGCCATCCGCAGCCTGAAAAGTTGTTACCCCGGTCCTTATCAGCTCAGCATTCTGGTCTGCGATTTCGAAGGACGCTTCATTTGTCGTCTGGAAGAAGATGAGCTGGCCTGAATCCTGCGCCCTGATCGGGATCCTCGATGACGGCTGGGCCGGCTTGTCCGATTCGGCGCGCCAGCGACTGGCCGTGGCCGAGCTGGTGATCGGCGCCGGCCGCACGCTGGCACTGGTGCGTCCCTGGCTGTCGGCCACGGCGATGACCAGGGACATGGACGGTGCGCTCGGCGAACTTCCCGACTGGGTTCTGAGTGCCCGTGCAGCGGGCCAACGCGTCGTCGTGCTGGCCACCGGCGACCCGCTCTGTCACGGCATCGCTTCCTGGCTGACCAGCCGACTTGGGCGTGACGACGTGGACATCCTGCCGAACGTGTCGACACTGCAACTGGCCTTTGCCCGCTTCAAGACACCCTGGCAGGACATCCGGATCGCCTCGTGCCACCGCGCTGATGCCGGCGAATGGTTTGTCGGCGCGACGCCTACGCACGGTCTGTATCCGCTGATGCGGGCGATTGCCATGCACCCGCGAGTCGCGCTGTTCACCAGTCCCGAGAACAACCCGGCGCGACTGGCGCGGGCGCTGATCACCGCCGGCTATGGCGACGAGGCGAGGATCTCGATCGCCTGCCGCCTGCAGATGCCCGACGAACGACTGTTTGCAGATCTTGCCGCAGACGAAGTCGCAGCCATGGCCTTTCCCGAACCGAACATCGTGCTCGTCGAACGGCCTGCCGGCCCCGGCGGACCGGCTTTCGGTCGCGAAGACCTCGAATACCGGCAGCGATCGCCGGAGAAAGGTCTGATCACCAAGCAGGAAGCGCGTGCGCTTTCGCTCGCCAAGTTGCGCATCCAACCCGCGGCGGTGGTCTGGGACATCGGCGCCGGTGCCGGTTCGGTCGGCCTCGAAGCGGCGAGACTGGCGCCCTTCGGTCATGTCTGGGCGATTGAAAAGAATGCCGCCGACGCCGCCAACGCGCGCGCCAATGCGGCGCATTGGCGGATCGGCAATTACACTTTGGTCGAAGGCCGGGCACCGCTCGGGCTCGACACCTGGCCCGATCCGGACGCCGTCTTCATCGGCGGCTCGGGCGGCGAACTCGTCGTTCTGATCGAGCAGGTGCTGGCCCGTCTGAAAGCAGGTGGCCGGTTGGTGATGAACTTCGTCACGCTGGAGAATCTCGCTACCGCGACGGCGGCGCTCAGCGAATGCAATGCCGTCTGGGAACTCGTGCAACTGCAGGCCAGCCGCAGTCAGCCGATTCTCGACATGCACCGGCTGGCGGCGCAGAACCCGATCTGGGTGGTGACCGCCAGGCGAGGCGAGGACTGTTCTTGAGTCGCTGACGCGACTTTCACATGAAAGGATTCTGAATGTCTGAACCTACACGCTACGGCAGGCTGATCGGCGCCTCGCTCGGTCCTGGTGACCCCGAACTGATTACCCGCAGGGCCTGGGCAGTGCTGCAATCCGGCGCCCGCTGGCTGTACCCGGTCAAGAAAGCCGAGGAATCGTCGTATGCGCTGTCGATCGTCGAGCGCGGCGGTCTGACGGTGCCGGCCGATGCCGAACAGTTGCTTTTCCCGATGACCCGAGACCCCGAGATTCTCGGCCGCGCCTGGGTTTTTGCTGCCGAACGCACCGTCGCGCTGCTTGGCGAAGGGCGCGACCTGGTTTTTCTGGTCGAGGGTGATGCCTCGACCTTCGCCACCTTTGGCCACCTCGCCCGCGTCGTTCGCGAACTGGTCCCGGTTATCGAGGTCGAGACCATCCCCGGCGTGTCCTCGTTCGCCGCCGCCGCCGCCGCCGCTGATACCGTTCTCGCCGAGGAAGACGAGACCTTTGCAATCATCCCTGCCGCCTATGGGGTTGAACTCATCGACCACCTGCTCGACGAATTCGACACGCTGGCGCTGTTGAAGGTGAAACCGCTGATTGATGAAATCATCGAACTGTTGGCGCGGCGCGAACTGCTCACGAGCTCGATGTTCATCGAGAAGGTCGGTTCGCCGGATGAACGTATCGTTCGCGATGTCGCCAGCCTCAAGGGCGAAAAGGTCAATTACCTGTCGCTGATGCTGGTGCAGAACCCGAAACGGCTGCGCGGCGAACTGCGCCGTGGCTGCCGCCAGCGCAGGGGAGCCAGCGCAGCAGCGCTCGCTGCGGTCGATCCGGCCAGCAGGCCCTGAGCGATGCAGGTCGCCGTCCTGGCCATTACCCGCCACGGGGTCGCGCTCGCCGGCAGGATCGTCGCCGCACTACCCGGCGCCCGCCTGTTCGCGCCGGAGAAATTCCGCTCTGAAGCCGAGGCCGCGGCGCCAGACGCCGCCCAGTGCTACACCGGCAGGGTCGGCGATCAGATGCCGGCCTGGTTCGCCGCGGTTGACGCGATCGTTGCCATCGTCTCACTCGGCGCCGTCGTCCGCCTGATTGCGCCGCACCTAGGCAGCAAGGAAAGCGATCCGGCGGTGATCGTCGTCGACGAAGCCGCGCAGTTTGTCATCCCGGTGCTTTCCGGTCACCTCGGCGGTGCCAATGCACTGGCCGGGCATCTGGCCGGCGCGCTCGGCGCGACACCAGTATTGACCACCGCTTCCGACGCTCGTCAGACGCTGGCCGTTGACCTCTTGGGCCGCGAACTCGGCTGGGTGTTCGAAGCGACGCATGCCGAACTGGTTCGCTGCAGCGCCGCGGTGGTCAATGATGAAGCCGTCGCACTGGTTCAGGAAGCAGGCCGCAGGGATTGGTGGGCAAACCACGCCAATGGCCGGCCGGGCCCCCTGCCGGCGAATCTGACGCTGTTCGAGAAACTGGAGGATGTCGATGCCGACCACTTTGCTGCCGTACTGTGGATTGCGACGCGCGCGATGCCGGCTGAACTGGCGGCCCGGCTGGCCGGCAGGCGGATCGTCTATCGCCCCGGATCGGGCACCTGAAGAGGAGTCAGGCTTGTCTTCGGTCATCCAACATGGCATGGGATCTTTGCCAAGGTCCGCGGCATGAAGGTCGCCCTCGGCATCGGTTGCGACCGTGGCACGCCGACGGCGACGATCGCACAAGGTATTGCAGAGGCGCTGGCGGCTTGCGCCGCGACGCTGGCCGACGTGCGTGCGGTCGCCAGCATCGACCTCAAGGCCGACGAACCCGGCCTGCTGCAGGTGGTTGAGGAAAATGGCTGGTGCTGTTCGTTTTATCCGGCAGCGGCACTTGCCGAAGTCGCGGTGCCGCATCCCTCGGAAACCGTTCGCCGCCATACCGGCACGCCATCGGTCTCCGAAGCGGCGGCCCTGCTGGCGGCGAATGCCGGGCCGTCCTTGCTGCTGATCGAAAAACACAAGCTGCGCGGTCCTGATGGCCGCCATGTCACCGTCTCCATTGCCAGGATCTCCCAATGAATGCTCCCCTTGAAAAAACCGGCAAGATCATGCTCGTCGGCCTCGGCCCAGGCAGCAGCGAGCACCTGACCGCGCGCGCGCGCGCAGCGATTGCCGAAGCCGATACGGTCATCGGTTACGCCACCTACCTCCGTCTCGTAGCCGATCTGGTCAAGGGCAAGGAGATCATCAGGAAGTCGATGACCGAGGAGCTCGACCGTGCCATCGAGGCGCTGGAGCGTGCCCGCCAGGGCAGGAAGGTGGCGCTGATTTCCTCGGGCGACGCCGGCATTTACGGGATGGCCGGGCCGACTTTCGAGGTGTTGTTCCAGGCTGGCTGGACTCCGGATTCGGGCATCGAGGTGGAAATCGTTCCTGGCGCTTCGGCGCTGAATACCTGTGCGGCACTGGTCGGCGCACCGTTAACCCACGATTTCTGCGCCATATCGCTTTCCGACCTGCTGACGCCGTGGCCGACCATCGCCCGCCGGCTCGATGCCGTCGCCTATGCAGATTTCGTCGTCGCGCTCTACAACCCCAAGAGCGGCCGCCGCACCCGGCAGATCGTCGAGGCCCAGCGTCTTTTCCTTCGCCACCGTCACCCGCAGACGCCGGTGGCCATTGTCAAATCCGGCTACCGCCCGAAGCAGAGCATCGAACTGACAACGCTCGAGCGTATGAACGAGTGCGACATCGGCATGCTGTCGACGGTGCTGATCGGCAATTCCAAGACCTTCATCCAGCACGGTCTGATGGTGACGCCGCGTGGCTACGCCAACAAGTACGCCGTCGAAGCCGGGGAAAGCATCACTCGTGACGGCGAACAGGCCGGTCGCTCGCTGTCCACCGGCCTCGAAGGCTGGATGGCGAGCATCCAGGCGAGCGACAAGAGCGCTGCCGAACTGGCTGTCGAGTATCGCCTGCCGGAAGACTATATTGCCGCGGTGCTGGCGGCCGGGAGACCGGCTGAGGGAGAAGCCGCCGGCGTCGAGAACTGAGCAAGGTCGTCGGTTGCTCGCCGACTTCCGGTCGCGAGGCGATCCAGCGGAAATAGTCTGAGAGAGCCGTGTCGAGCAAACTGACTTGTCTACTGCCGATTGGCGCTGAATGCGCCGGAATCTCCGATCAGGAGTATCATCCGTGCGAATCGAGGTTTCTGCGCTCACTGCAGAACCGGCAGATTCTGCTTGAACTGTCTTCAGCAAGGATACGAAGCTGCTGCGCGCCCGAAGATGCGGCGGTTGATGGAACATTCACGAGCTCGGGGAAATGGGTACCTGACGCTCTGGCCTACGGGAACTCGGAAGATCAACATGAAAGTGCCCAAGCAGATATCCGCAGCGGGCGACCGAACGGCAGTACGCCAACAGATATCGGCAACCGTGTTGTTTGCCGATATCTGCGGCAGTACCCGCTTGTTCGAAAAATATGGCAATTTGCAGGCGCGGCAGATCGAAAGCCGGGTGCTCGAGTTGCTCAAGGCCAAAACCGCCGAGTTCGATGGGAAGGTGGTCAAAACCATCGGCGACGAGATCATGAGCCGCTTTGCGGATGCGGCACGGGCGTTGCAGGCTGCCTGTGAGATGCACTCCACGATCAAGGACGACGCCTACCTGCTGGAATTCGACATTGCTGTCAGGATCGGCCTGCAGCACGGGCCCGTCCTGGTCGAGCAAAGCGATCTGTTCGGGGACGCGGTCAATGTGGCGGCTCGCATGGTTGCCCTGGCCAAGGCCGACCAGATCATCACCACTCGCGAGACGGTTCGCCAGTTGCCGGACAACCTCGAACTGATGACACGCAGTCTCGGTTGGTCGCGTGTCCGGGGCAAGCTGGATGAGTTGGAGATTGTCGAAGTGATCTGGCAGGAGCCCTCCAGCCTGACGCAACTCGTCAGCATCGAGCAGCAGGATGAAGTGCGCAGCCTGTTGTTCGCCCGCCTGATCCTCGAATACCACAACAAGACGTACGAGGTGATGCCCGACTCCCACATTTTTACCATCGGGCGCGGCGACAGGAACCATCTGGTGGTAGATCAGGACCGGGTTTCCCGCACCCATGCCGACATCGAATTTCGCCAGGGCAAGTTCATCCTGGTCGACGGCAGCACCAACGGTACCTATGTCCTGCTGAACAATGGCTCGCGTTTCTTCGTGCAGCGCGAGGAGTTTACCCTGCATGATCGGGGCATTATCTGCCTTGGAAAGGCGGTCACTGCCAATGACCCTGATCTGATCCGCTACGAATGCGTGCAGCCGTGATGCACGGCCTGGCCCGGTGATCACATCCGGGAGCTCGGTGCAGATGGAGCAGGGAGGGGGCGGAATCTCCTTGCCGTGAAAGAACACCTTGCTGAAGGCAGCGAATCTCTGGCGCCTGATGCCCATCAGACGAATTCGAAGGCAAAGCGGGCCAACCATTGCGCCAGAGCCTGGCGGTCACGCTGGAATCCGCCGAACTCCGCCAACTTGACGTTGGTTTTGCCCGCCGCCTCTGCCGAAATCACCCAGGCCGTGATCTTCGCCTGGGGCACGTCCAGCCCGTGCAGGGGACACGGGAGAAGTCGAGCAATAACCTGCGGTGACACCCCGATCCTAAACGTGACCCGCTGAACCGACTCGTCCCCCGGATGGCCTCCTGAAGAGTGCACGGTCAAAAGGCCGCAGCAGTCCACCCACCCGCATTTTCTTTCATCATCCGGGATGGCGTGATACCGCAATTCGCCATGAGTGTTTGGGCCAGCTCTGGCGTCGGTAAATTTTACAGATGCATGTCGAGACTGACCGCTTCCCTTTACTTCAGAGAAAACAAGATTTCTCCAAGTCGTTGTATTTGCTATTTAAGTTGAGTATTTTCGCATACCTGGCATGTTCTTTGCTTAAGTCGTTGGCCGGGGGAGCATTCCCGCCGCAATTTGAATCTTGTAGTCTGCCGACCAACATCAGTATTAGGAGAAAAATCATGAATCTAAAAAAGTTGCTTTGTACGGCGTCGGCCTTGATGCTGCCGTCGCTGGCCATGGCTTCTGTGGTTACGAATAACATCAATCTGGCCCTGCCACACTCCGGTTTTACTGCTTACGACATCGACGGCGACGCGATCGACGACATTGGCTTGTCAGAGGATTGCTGCAGCCCCAACAATACTTTCGTTTTCGGCATTGGGTATCCGGCGAGTTGGCAGTACGCTTGGTTGAGCGTGGGCCAGACTGTCGACAACACGCTGACTTGGGTGTCGGGCACTGGAGGCTACACGCCCACAGCGCCAGTGACGCCTGGGTTGAACTACCTCGCCGTCAAGGACACCTCGATCGGCAGCTACTTCGGTTACATTACCATCGACTTCGAACTGCCCCTCGTCGGAACCGGAGGCTATTCGCAGACGCTGGTGAGCTACACTTACGACGATACCGGCCGGGCAGTCACGGTCGGCAGCAGCGTTCCCGAGCCGACTGCGCTGAGCATGCTCGGCCTTGGTCTGCTGGGTCTGGTTGGTGCTTCGCGTCGCAGGAAAGCCGTCGAAGCCTGATTGCAATAGCAGCATGCAGCACTTCAAGAAGCCCGGCCTCGCCGGGTTTTTGTTTGTTGACCGACGACGATGCATATGCCACAACCGAATGTGGTTGTTGCGCACGACAGCGGCTCTTGGGTGGTGTTCCTCAAGTGGATATATTAAAATCTAACATGTTGATTACAAAATAATATATCAGGATCGTATCCACGTCTTGACCACTACCCCCCGTTTTTCGTTTCCACCCTACAGCTCTGGCCGGACGGGCGGTTTGACGTTCAAAGGCGGCTTGCCCGGTTGCTCGAACTTTCCGAACGTCGGTGGCGGTGGTGGCGGCTTCTGCACGGACATCGGCATCGGCCGTGGCGGCCGTCGCGGATGCCAGACGGCAAGATGGCGCAGATAAAAGGTCACTGGAACCGCCTGTTTGAGCACGCCGCCGTGGCCATCGACGATCGCGGCGTCAAGCTGGTAGCGCTGGTTGGTCGGCGGCAGCGTGTCTCCCCAGAACTCGGGGGGAATCATGAATTCATTGGCGGTGAAGCGCTGGCCGACGGGGTGACCGTTGATGCTGACCGTGATGGCATGTCCGTTGCCCAGTTGCAGAGGAGGGTCCATGGCGACCCGTACCTCGAACAAGGCATTGTTGGCGGCGACACTGCCATCATTGGCAGGCTCAACGATGCTGAACCTGTGGTAGGCAGGCGCCGCTGCCGCGGGCTGGTCGCTTTCCCTCGAGACCCGGCTGGCAGCCGGGGCAGCCGCTTTGGGGACCGGAACCGGTTTGCTGATGTTGAGTTCGGGCAGGAGCACCGGCTTGGCGCCTGCTTGCGGCTGGTCGGAATACATCGGACTGCCCGCGCCACGCGTGACAAAGACCTCCTGTGCCGGCGCCGCTGCAGGCACGGACAGCAGCAAGCAGACCTGTGCGAGCCGAGCCAGCCGCTTCATCGTCCGCTCAGACACGGTGCGCATGCCTGCTGCGCGTGTCCATCCGGTCGAATGTGGACAGCAGCGCATGCGCCACGCGTGGTGAATAGAGCATCGCCAGGTGACCCAGACCGTCGATCGGGTAGTTGGCGGTACCAGACAATTGTGAATTGCTTTGCGGCATCACGAAGTTGTCGTGCGGACTATAAATGGCGAGAGTATCGAGCACCGCAGCCGGATTGGCAAGATTCTGCAGCCAGGGGTTGCCGGGCCGCATCTGACGGGCATTCTTGCCAGGCCCGATGCTCGCCAGGTGACTGCCCTGGTGTGGCGTTCCGAGCGTCACCAGACCGGCGACCCGCGCATGGCCACAACGTTGCAGATAGGCCCGTGCCACCAGCCCACCCATGCTGTGGCCGGCAAGCAGCACACGTTCGGCGCCGGTTTCGGCAAGAACGGCATCAATACGCCCGGCCAGGGGAAGCACATAATCCTCGATGCTGCCGTGGATCGGTTCAAGGCTGATCGTCGCCACCGTCCAGCCAGCCGCCTCAAGGCGGCGGCGTAGCCACCACCAGGCGGCGCGTGAACAATAATAGCCATGGACCAGCAGCACCGGCGGGCGCCTGCCCGGCGCTCCGGCCGCATTGGCGATTCCGGCCCAAAGACGATCCGTACCCATCCACCAGCGTTCGAAGGGAAAGATCACGATGAAACTGAGCAACATCGCTGCGTATTCACCCAGCACCATCCGCAAGGTCTGGCGCGCCGACAGGCGCGGGGCAGGGGACCGGTAAGCCCAGGCATAGCCGTAGGTGAGCGTGATCAGCACAGCGCGCAGCGAGAACACGCCGGCCAGCGCCAGCAAGGCGGTTGCGGATGGCGAAGCAGCGCAGCCATATCTGGCAATGGCCACGTAAAGCGCCACTTCGATGATCAGGGCAAGGCGAAGAGCACGTGCGAGCATGACCGTCAATCTCAGTCAGGGGATGACCGGGTTGGGTTTGCCGGACAATTCGGCGGCCAGCAGGCTGGCGTTACGCGCCACCAGCCCGTAAATCGAGAGTTGTGGATTGACCCCCAGACTGGTTGGAAAGAGCGAACCATCATAGACAGACAGATTGGCGAGCCAGAAGTGCCGGCCGCGATGATCGACGACGCCACGCTGCGGCCCGTCGGCCATCCCGCATCCCCCCATCACATGCGCACTGACCACTCGGCAGACGAATGGCTTGAGTGGCAGTTCATTGATCCCTTTCCTGGCCTCGGTCCAGCTGGCATATCCTGGGGCCGTTTCGTGCGCCGGCGAGACCCAGCGCGCGCCGGCGGCAAACTGGATTTCGGCCATCGCCAGCAGGGCGCGGCGCGCCGCTTCCCAGATTACATCGCCGAGTGGGTAGTCGAGCACCGGCAGGCCATCGCTGCCGAGGCGGACCTGGCCACCGCGACTTTCAGGATGGAAACCGTCGCGCAGCAGTGCCAGCAGCGCGTTGGCCTGCGTGAATTCGCGCATCAGTCTGGCGTGTGCCTCACCAAATCCCTGCAGGGTCGTCGAAAAGAGCACCGGATGCAAGGGCGGCGTCTCGATCTTGAAACCCAGAGGACCGTCGATCGGTGCCTGGTGCAGGAAGTGATCGGAATAGATCGATTGCGGTGCGCCAGCATAGGCGTCGATACGCTCGGGCATCAGTGCCGACGAAATCACCACTGGATGCAGGAAAGTGCGCTTGCCCAGCAAGCGGTAGGGATCGGGAACGCCGCTGCGCAGTAGCAGCGCCGGGCTACCGATGGCACCGCCGGCAATCACGAAATGGCGAGCACGCAACTGTACTCGCTTGCCGGCCGGATGGATGCCGTCGGGCTGTAGCGCCATGCAGTCGAGAGCACTGACCCGGCTGCCGTCGAAACGTAGACGCTCGGCACGCAGCCGGGTGTACAGCGTCGCTCCCCGGTTGAGCGCTGCCGGGATGGTGGTCAGCAGCATCGACTGCTTGGCGTTGGTCGGGCAACCCATGCCACAGTAGCCGAGGTTCCAGCAACCCTTGACATTGCGCTTGATGACCCCTACGGGAATCGCCAGCTTCTCGCTGCCAGTCACCAGCACCTGATTGTTCGGGTTGGGCGGCGTATCCCAGGGGCGCACCCACAGTTTGTGCTCCATCACCGCGAACCAGGAACTCATCGATTCGGCGCTGAGTTGCCGCAAGCCGAACTGCTGTTGCCAGAATTCGAATACATCGGCCGGTGGGCGGAAGCTGCTGGTCCAGTTAACTGTCGTCGAACCGCCGACACAGCGTCCCTGCAGAATGTTGATCGCCTTGTCGGCTGTCTTGCGAGAGGCGGATTCCTGATACAGATCGGGATAGGCGTTGGCCTCGCGCATCTTGAAGTCGCTCGACGAGCGCAGGGGTCCTTCCTCGACGAGCACGACGCGCAGGCCGGCGTCGCTGAGGATGTCGGCCGTGACGCCACCACCCGCGCCGGTGCCGACGATGACCACATCGAATTCCAGGGTCTGGCCCCTGGCAAGCGTCGATGCGTCGATGTGCTTCCAGCCGGAAGCCAGCCCGTCCTTGATCGGATCGAACATCAGAAATACCCCTGTGGTGGACCTGGATAACCGATGGCCTCCCAGGTGTCGGGGCGTGCGTACCAGGCTCCGAAGGTCAAGTCGTGCAGTGCCCCATAGGCCGTCTGCAGCAGGCTGAGGCGGCTGGTCCGCCAGGACTGCAGGAATTCGCTGACCTCGGCGACGCTGGCCGCATGCCATGGCTGGCCGACGCCGGCCAGCAGCAGCCGCGCTGGTGTCAGCACCAGTAGGCCGAACAACTCGCCGACTTCCTTCTGGGCAGCCAGCGAAAGCCCGGCCACCTCGATGGCGACGCCATCGACGGTCAGGGCCACCAGCCGGCGGCGCAGCGTAGGGTCTGTTGGCAGCATTCCTTCAAGCATCGCGTTGCACAGCGCGCCGAGCATCTCGCGCTCGGCAATGCTCAGGCGGCGTGCTCCGGCAGCGTTCAGCCAACCGGAGAGCGAGAGCAAGAGACTGCCGGCAAGACCGGTCCTGATGAATTGGCGACGGGACAGAATCATCGCAGGAGGATCCTCGTCAAGTGTTCGAACAAGCGGCGGTAAGGCGGTTTGAACAGACCGATGCCGGACCATCGTGATTGCCGAAAAACACTCTTCCTGACGGAGAAGGTTTCAAAGCCTGCGAAACCATGATAGCAACCCATGCCGCTCGGCCCGACGCCACCGAAAGGCAGATCGTCCTGCGCAATATGCAGGATGGTGTCGTTGATCGTCACGCCCCCGGAGACCGTTTCGTCTAGGATACGTTCTATCTGCATACATTCGCTGTCGAAGTAATACAGCGCCAGCGGTCGCGGCCGGCCGTTGACGAAGGCAATCGCTTCGTCGAGATCACGATAGGGCCGTAGCGGCAGCAGTGGGCCGAAGATTTCCTCCTGCATCACGCGCAAGCCGTCCTCGGCCCCGAGCAGTGCCATTGGCGGCAGACGGCGCCTGACCGGATCGGCGACGGTATCTGCTGCCAGATCGACAATCGTCGCTCCCGACGTCCTGGCTTCTTCAAGGTAAGCCGACAGGCGCGCGTACTGGCGTTGATCGACGATCGTCGAATAGTCTGCAGTCTTTTCGAGATCGGGATAGCAGGCGGCGACGACACGCCGCGCCTGCTCGATGAATGCCTGTTCCTGTCCGGCTGGCAGCAGCACATAGTCGGGAGCGATACAGGTCTGCCCGGCGTTGAGGCACTTGCCGATGATGATCCGCTCGACGGCGTACGCAAAGTCGGCAGGGGCCAGCGCCGGGCCGATGATCGCTGGTGACTTGCCGCCAAGTTCGAGCGTCACTGGTGTCAGGTTTTCCGATGCGGCGCGCATCACCTGGCGACCGACCGGCGTCGAACCGGTAAACAAAAGATGGTCGAAGGGAAGCTGCGAGAATTCCCTGGCCACATTGACGTCACCTTCGACTACGGACAACTCATCATCGGCGAAATATTTTTCGACCAGTTCGGCAAACAGCGATGCGGTTGCCGGGGTGATTTCCGACATCTTGATCAAAGCCCGGTTGCCGGCCGCCAGGGCCGCGCTGAGTGGCGCAGCAGCGAGAAAAATCGGGTAGTTCCAGGGAACGATGATGCCGACGGCACCGAGTGGCTGATAACGTACTTCTGCCCGAGCGGGCTGAAACCACAGCGAAACCGAACGTGTCTGCGGCTGCATCCAGCGCCGCAGGTGGCGGCGCGCATGGCAGATTGCTGCGTGGCTTGGAAAAAGCTCGAGCAGGCGCGTTTCGGCTGCCGACCGATGGCCAAAATCGCGACCTATTGCGTCGGCAATCGCTGGTTCGTTGTCGAGCAGAAGCCGATCGAGCGCCTTCAGGCGACGCTCGCGCAGTGCCCGTCCGGGGTGCGGATCGTTGCGTGCAGCCGCCTGCAAACGGGAAAAGCGCCTTGCCAGGGTATCGGGATGAGGCATTTGCCGCTCCTTTTCAGGGTTCTGTCGGATAGCAGTCTAAGCGCTGCAAGCGCTGCCCGTTAGGGGAAGCTCTCTAAACAGACCGAGTCCGCCGGAGCATAATTGGGAGCCATGGACAATTTGACGATCTCGATCGAAAAACAACAGAGCGCCGCTGCCTTGCGGCAGCACCTGCAAGTGGCGAAGTCCCTGCGCCAGAAAGCCAACAGCGAGCCTGCAGCGGCGCATGATCGCTTGCGCCTGCGCGAGTGGCAAGCCGGACGACTGGCCCGTACACATGCCGAACTGCTGGCCAGCGCGCGCTTCGGAGACGCCGCGCAGTTTTTTCTCTCCGACCTCTATGGTCCGAAGGACTTCAGCAGCCGCGACGAAGAGGTCGAGCGTATTCTGCCGCTGCTGATCAAGATGTTGCCTGGTTCGGCACTGCGCACCGTTGCCCTGGCCGTTGAACTCGATGCGATCTCGGAACTGCTCGACTCGGCGATGGTCGGCGTTCTCTGTCGGCGCGGAGTGATCGACCGCATCGACGAAGATGCCTATGCCGCAGCCTACCGGGCGGTCGGCTGTCAGCCGGAGCGCCTGCGCCAGATCGTGCTGATTCGCGAGATCGGCGAAGCGCTGGACAGGCTGGCCAGGAAGCCGTTGCTGAACGGCATGCTCAAGCTGATGCGCGGCCCGGCGCATCTGGCCGGACTTGGCGACCTGCAGGCGTTTCTCGAACGCGGCTTCAATGCCTTCCGCGGCATGGGGCCGGCCACCGAGTTTCTCGATTCGATCGAGCGCAAGGAGCGGCAATTACTGGGCAGGCTCTTTGCTGGCGCCGCCACTCCCTTGCTGCTCCAGCAGTAAGTGATTGCTTCGTGTGCGCAAGCAGGCCAGGAATCAGGCCAGTATGCTTCCGGCGATTGCCGGGATCCAGATTTCAACATGTACGCATGGATGATTCATGACCGCCCATCCGTACACTTTGTGACACAAAACGATAAATACTGCACAGATCCGCTCCGTTTTTATCTGTAGTATTGATCCTGTCGCCGAGGCCCTCCCCCCTCCTCCCCTCCCTCCCCCTGGAGCGTCGCGGCGATGGTATCACCGGCCCGCCCAGCCCCCCTCTGTGCGGGCCGTTTCTTTTGCCTTGTCCGCAAAGGCTGCCACGTGCGTCACGTACCGTCGCTGGCAATCTGGCCCGAGCGCCCCTCACCCCGTACAATGGGGGCAACGCATTTTCTTACCGAACATCACCACCAGGACTTCGATGAGTAGCAACGACCCTCCCTTTTCCAGTCTGCGCTTGGCGGTACCCGGTTCAGGCTTCTTCGGCAGGCTGATTACGATCGCGGTTGGCGCGCTCTTGCTGGTCGCCGCCTTGATGTTTTCACTGCTGGTACTGGCCGTGTTGCTGGCCGTTGGACTGCTGGTCCTTGCCTGCCTCAAGTGGAAAACCCGCTACCTGCGCGGGCATTCCGACGAACCCCTGCGCAACCAGACGCAGTCCAGCCAGCCGCAGCCGGCACCGGGCGGCCGTGTGATCGATGGCGAAATCATCGGAGACGCCGAATACGAGACGCGATCATCAACCCGCCACCGACCAACGGCCAACCTTCCGGCATCCTCCAATCACCAGCCCAGACCAGCGGTAGACCCTTGAATCTCGCCATGCAACCCATCAGTTTCGCTCTTTACCTGACCCTGCTCAGCTCCACTGCCGCTGCCCAGGTATCCGCCGAACGTTTCAGCACCTGCCTGGCGACGCTGCGCGCCGAGTCTGCGGCGAAGGGCGTTTCGACCGCCGCCTTCGATCGCCTGACCAGCGGCCTGACGCCGGACCCGAGCGTTCTTGAATTCCTCGACTATCAACCCGAGTTCCGGACACCGATCTGGGATTACCTGGCTAGCCTGGTCGACGATGAACGGGTTGCAGATGCGCTGGCAATGCGTGAGAAATGGGCCGGCACGCTGGCCGCGTCGGCCGAGCGCTATCAGGTCGATGGGGATACGGTGATTGCCGTCTGGGGCGTCGAGAGCAACTTCGGGCGCAACTTCGGCAAGCGCCCGCTGCTCACCTCGCTCGGCACACTCGCTTGCTTCGGGCGTCGGCAGGCCTATTTCCGTGGCGAATTTCTCAGCACGCTGAAGATTCTCGACCGCGGCGACATCGCGCCGGATCGGCTGGTGGGATCGTGGGCCGGTGCTTTCGGCCATACCCAGTTCATGCCTTCGACCTTCCTGCGCCTGGCCGTCGATGGTGATGGCGATGGCAAGCGCGACCTCATGGACAGCGTCCCCGATGCGCTCGCGTCGACCGCCAACTTCCTGCACAAGGCTGGCTGGCGCCAGGGCGAGCCCTGGGGTTACGAGGTCGTGCTGCCGGCCGGTTTCGACACCAGCGTATCCGGACGCGGCAACAAGCGGCCGCTGTCGTCCTGGATTGGGCGCGGTATCCGCCGTGCCGACGGGCAGCCGATCGTCACCTCGGATGCCGCTGCCGGACTCCTCCTCCCGGCGGGTCCGCGCGGACCGGCGTTCCTGGTATTTCGCAATTTCGACGCGATCTACGGCTACAACGCTGCCGAAAGCTATGCCCTGGCGATCGCCCATCTCGCCGACCGGATCAAGGGTGGCAAGGTTTTCGTCACCCCCTGGCCGACCGATGACCCCGGTTTGTCGCGGAGTGAACGCCGTGAGCTGCAAACGCTTCTCGCCGGCCGTGGCTACCCGATCGGCGAAATCGACGGCATGATCGGCGCCAACTCGCGGCAGGCTATTCTGGCCGAACAGAAACGTCTTGGCCTGACCGTCGATGGCCGTCCTGGACAGAAGCTGTTGGCCGCCCTGCGGGCCGTGCCGGCCGGCCGCTAACGGCCATGGCGATTTGAGACACACCGGATGGATGAAAGCCGTGACCGTTTCCCTCAGCCCCGACCCTTCTCCCACCAGTGGAGGGGGGAGTTTCGTGAGTCGCTGATGCGACTGCCACATTAAAGACATGTCGCCCGCTCCGGATGCCGTCACCCCGAACGAAGGGGAAATCTGCATCGATGCCTCGCAACTGCGTCCGGGGGTGCACGTCCGTTTGCCGGTGCCCTGGGTCGAGCACCAGTTCATGTTCAACTCCTTTGTCATTGCGGATGAAGAACAGGCGCGGCTGATCGCGGCGATGAAGCTGCCGCAACTGTTCTGCGACCCGACGCGTTGCAAGGTGCCACCGCTGCTCCGACAGGAGGAACAGCCGGGTAGCGATCCCGAGGTGGCTGCCGAAAAGGATCGCCTGGCGGCGCTGGCGGCACGGCGCATGGCCGAGAAGCGTGCGCGTGCGCAAGTCATGAGCGAACTCAGGGAACGCCTCGACAAGGCGCAGCAACACTACCTCGGCGCTGCCAGGGAAGTCAGTGGCGCCATCCAGGGCTTCCTGCTCCATCCCCGCGAGGCGGTCGAACGGGTCGCCAGGGTCAGCAAGGACACCACCACGGCGCTACTCGCCGATCCCGATAGCGCGATCGTGCTGATTGCCGAAAAGGCGCACGATGACGGTCATGCCGCACACTCGCTGTCGGTCATGACCCTGGCGCTACTGCTCGGCAAACAGGCAAAAATCCCGGAACAGGCCCTGCACTCGCTCGGCATCGGTGCACTGCTGCACGACATCGGCAAGCTCGCGATCAAGGCTTCGATTCTGCGCAACAACGAACGCAACCGATACGAGGAACAAATCTATCAGTCGCATTGCCGTGCCGGCTACGACGCGGCAATGCGTGCCGGCAACCTGACGCCGCCCTTGCTCGAAGCCATCCTGCACCACCACGAGCGTTACGACGGTAGCGGCTTTCCGGATCGCCTGAGCGGCAACGCAATTCCCCTGTCGGCACGGCTGGTAGCGATTGCCAACCGCTTCGACAATCTCGTCAGCCCGATCGACACGCGGCGCGCGCTGTCCCCTTCAGAAGCCCTGTCGACGATGTGGACACGCGAGCAGAAATATTTTGATGCGGCTCTGCTGCAACTCTTCGTGCGGGCGATGGGCGTCTATCCTCCGGGATCAATCGTGCAACTCAGCGACGGCCGCATCGGCGCCGTCGTCGGCTCGGCGCCCGCCGGTAAGCCGCTCTCGCCGAAGGTCATGATCTACGCCCCCGAGGTGCCGCGTCGCCAGTCGATCATCATCGATCTTTCGAGCGACGACGAGCTCAAGGTCGACCGCCCCTTGCGCCTGCAGGAACGCCCGCCAGAGGAACTCGATTACCTGCTGCCGCGCCGCAAGATCAACTGGTCCTACATGGCGCAACGGCCGTGATCCGCTAGGCGCCGCGCAATGGCCAGGGGTCATGATTCGTGGGTCGCTGATGTGATTGCCATGTGAATGATCGCCGGCCAGACGAGTCCAACTGGTCTATAGTTGCGACTGCCGTTTACCACCCGAGTGACGCCATATTGCAGAGGAGGGCGCGATTTGTCTTCAAACCCGGACGAAGCGACCCCGCAGGAGGAGGAGATCCGTATCGACGCATCGCAACTGCGTCCGGGCGTGCATGTCCGTCTGCCGGTGTCGTGGGTCAAGCACCAGTTCATGTTCAGTTCCTTTGTGATCGAGAATGAAGAGCAGGTGCGTCTGATCGCCGCGATGAAACTGCCGCAACTGTTCTGCGACCCGGCGCGCTGCAAGGTGCCGCCACGGCCGCTCCAGGAGGTTGCGGCGGTCGACCACGATGCGGAGCTGGCCGCTCAGGCAGAACGGGAATCCCTGGCCGCGCTGGAAGCCGCTCGCATGGACGCCAGCCGTGAACGCGAGCGGATGATGGAGGGACTCCGGCAACGGCTGGTCAAGGCCGGACAGCTTCATCACAAAGCCGCAGCGACGGTGAGCAGCGCCATCCGGAATTTCGGTACCAGTCCCCGACAATCGGTCAAGGATCTCACCCGGATCTGCGAGGAATCGACCACCGCGCTATTCTCCGACCCGGACAGCGCCTTCGTGCTGGTCGTCGACAAGGCGCGGAACGACAGACAGGCGGTGCATGCGCTATCGGTGATGACCCTCTCGTTGCTGCTCGGCAAACAGGCAGGGTTGTCCGAGCAGGCCCTGCGCGTACTCGGCACCGGTGCGTTGCTCCATGACATCGGCGCACGACTGATTACTCCGTCGATCCTGCGCAACCCCGCGCGCAACCGCCACGAGGAAAAGTTCTTCCGGGCGCACTGCCGCAATGGCTACGACGAGGCCTTGCAGGCCGGTGCGCTGTCGCCACCGATACTGGAGGCCATCCTGTCCCATCACGAACGCTGCGATGGCAGCGGTTTCCCCGATCGCCTCATGGGCAACGCGATCCCTCTGACGGCGCGGATGGTCGGCATTGCCGACCGTTTCGATACGCTGGTCAATCCGGGCGAACCCCGCCTGGCCATCGGTCCGGCGGAAGCCCTGGCGACGATGTGGTCCAGGGATCAGAAAGGCTTCGATAGCGGCCTGTTGCAACTTTTCGTGCGCGCGATGGGGGTCTATCCACCCGGCTCCATCGTACAGCTCAGCGATGGCCAGATCGGCACGGTCGTGGGCTCGGCGCCCGTCAGCAAGCCGCTCGCCCCCAAGGTGATGATCTATGCGCCCGAGGTACCTCGCCACCAGGCGATCATCGCCGATCTCGCAACGCAAGAGGTGGTGACCATCGAGCGTCCTCTGCGCCTGCAGGATCGCTCCGTTGAAGAACTCAACTACCTGCTGCCACACCGCAAGGTGGACTGGTCCTGTTCGACATAGTGAGGGATCATGACCGGCCTGCACGGACATGCTGACCGTTAGCGGTCTTTCCAAGCGTCACCCAGGAGCCAGCCGGCCGCTGTTCGGTGCGCTCGATTTCCGCATCGCGGCAGGCGAGATCGTGGCCCTGGTCGGCGAATCGGGCGTAGGCAAGAGCACGCTGCTGAACTGCATCGCCGGCCTCGAGAGCGCCGACCGCGGCGCGATTTGCATTGGCTCGCAGGCCCTGGACATCGTCCGGCTCGATGAAACTGCCCGGGCGGCGCTGCGGGCGCGGCACATCGGCTTCGTCTTTCAGGCATTTCATGTGCTGCCGACGCTGAATGTGGCGCAGAACATCAGCGTGCCGCTGCTGCTTTGCGGCGTGCCGGCCGGCGAACACGCAGCTCGCACGCAGGCGCTGCTCGAACGCGTCGGACTGGCCGGTTTCGGCGAACGCTGGCCGGCGTCGCTGTCGGGCGGCGAGCTGCAGCGGGTGGCGATTGCGCGCGCGCTGGTGCACCAGCCGGCGCTGATCCTGGCCGACGAGCCGACCGGCAACCTCGATCCGCGCACCGCCGGCGAGGTGCTGTCGCTGCTGCTCGAAAGAGTCCGCGAGCAGCAGGCCAGCGCGCTGATCGTCACCCATTCGCAGCTGCTTGCGCAGTGCTGTGACCGCATCCTGACGCTGACGCCGGACGGCCTGAAATGACCACGCTGGCCTGGTGGCTGATCCGCGCGCAGTTCCGCACACGCCGCGCAGCGACGCTGTTGTCGATGCTGGCGATCGCCCTCGGGGTCGCGCTCGGCTACGCGATCCACCTGATCAACGACGCCGCACTGGCCGATTTCGCGCGCGCCATGCAGACCGTGCAGGGCGACCCGGATGCGCTGCTCGCCGCCCGCAACAGTGCCGGCAGCGTTCCCCTGGAAACCATCAACGACATCGCCCGCGACCCGGCGGTACTGGTCATCGCGCTGGTGATCGAAACGCGCGTGCGCATTGAACCGGCGCGCACACCGGTGCGGCTGATCGGCCTCGATGTGTTCAGCGCCGCAGCGGTGATGCCAAAGCTGCTGCCACGCCAGAGCGATCGCATCGCCGGCAGCCTCTTCGACGGCGGTGTCTATGTTTCACCGGCGCTGCTCGGCCAGCTCGGGCTGCCGGCTGGGGCGGCGGTGACGCTGCGGCGTGGTGATCAGCACTGGGCCACGACGATTGCCGGCGACCTGCCAGGCACCGGACCCGACGACCTGTTGCTGGTCGCCGACATCGCCTGGGTGCAGGAACACTTCGGACCAGCCAACGCCGTCAGCGAGGGTCGCGTGCGCCTCGCGCCTGCGACCGACCCGGCGAGCTGGCGGGCGGCGCTGGCAGAACGGTTGCCGACCGACCTGCTGCTGCGTGCCCCCGACGACGAAAGTGCGCGCGTTTCCAACCTGTCGCGTGCTTACCGTGTCAACCTCAACGTGCTGGCGCTGGTCGCCCTGCTGACCGGTGCCTTCCTGGTCTTTGCGACGCAACTGACGGCGGTCGCGCAGCGTTCGACACAGTTTGCACTGCTTGGCGTGCTCGGTCTCTCTCCACGCCTGCGCCTGCTGCAGGTCCTGCTCGAAGGGCTCGCAATCGGCGTACCGGGCTCGCTGCTCGGCCTGACGCTCGGTTACGCGCTGGCGCTGGCCTTCACGCAACTGCTCGGTGGCGACCTCGGCGGCGGTTATTTCGCGGGCAGTGCGCCGCGGATCGTTCCGCAAATGCTGCCCGCCTTGATCTTTCTGGCGCTCGGCTGCACCGCCAGCCTCGCCGGCGCGCTCTACCCGGCGCACCTGAACCGCGTGCAGCCGCTGGCGCAAGCGCTGAAAATCGGTTTCGCGCAACGCCCGCCGGCCGACGATGCGCGGCGTGTCAGGCGCCTGCTCCCGGTATTGCTGGTGCTGGCTGCGGTCGCCCTGACGCAGTTGCCACCGCTTTTCGAGCTGCCGCTCGCCGGTTATACGGCCATTGCCCTGGTCCTGGTGATCGGCATCGCCAGTGCGCCGCTGCTCACGCAGAACGTGTTTGGCGGATTCGCCCGGCGCAGTTTGCCGGCGCCGCAACGGATCGCCATCCAGAATGTCGCGCAGGCGCCGCTGATGGCGCAGGTGGCGGCGAGCGGTCTGATCGTCAGCTTCGCCCTGACCGCCAGCATGGTGATCATGGTGTCGAGCTTTCGCGTCGCCGTAGACCATTGGCTGGACGAGGTGTTGCCGGCACCGCTGTATCTGCGCAGCAAGTCCACGCCCTTGCCGCAGGAGCTGCTCGCTGCGCTGACCCGGCCCGATGCGCCGTTCGCTCGTGTCGAGCCGAGCGCGCAGGCCTCGCTGACCATCGACCCGCAGCGGCCGAACGTCGCGCTGCTGGTGCGCGAGATCGAGCGCAGCCATCCGGAAGCGCGCCTGCCATTCACCGGGCCGGTGCTGGCGCCACCGGTGGGCGGCATCGCCGTGGTCTGGATCAGCGAAGCGCTGCACGAGATCTACCGCATCACGCCAGGTCAGACCTTGCGCCTGCCGCTGCTCGGACGCGCCATCGAGGTCTTCGTTGGCGGCGTCTGGCGCGACTATTCCCGGCAGTTCGGCGCGATCGCGATCAGCCGTGACGATTACCAGCGCCTGGGCGGCGATTTCCAGCCCACCGACCTCGCACTGTGGCCGCGGCCCGGCCAGGAAGCCGCTGCCATTGCCTGGCTCGCGCCCTACACCGGCCAGTACGGATTTGAAGTGGCCGACGCGGCCGAGATTCGCCGGTTGAGCCTGTCGATTTTCGACAAGAGCTTTGCCGTGACCTACGCGCTCGAAGCTGCAGCGATGCTGATCGGACTGTTCGGGCTGGCGGTGACGCTCGCCGCCAGCGTCTGCTTGCGCGAACGCGAACTGGCAACGCTCGGCGCGCTCGGTTTCAGCCGCCGCATGCTGAGCCGCGCGGTGATACTCGAAGGCGCGCTGATCGCCGCCGTCGGCCTCTTGATCGGACTCGCCTGCGGCATCGCGATCGGTAGCATCCTGACCCAGGTCATCAACCCGCAGGCCTTTCACTGGCGAATGTCGCTGCACATTCCCTGGCCGGCCCTGCTGGTAGGCGCCGGGGCGACGCTGGCCGCGGCCGTGCTTGCCAGCCACTTTGCAGCGCGTCAGGCGACGCGGCTGCCGGTGGCGCAGGTCCTGGCCAGCGCCCAGTAAGCACCGCCGATGCGCCGCCGCCACTTCCTGGGCACGCCCTTGCTGCTACCGCTGCTGGCGCGTGCCGCGGCAGTCGAGAAGCCGGTCGCCTACCCGCCGGTAACGCCCGGACGCCGGCTCGAATTTCCGCGTGATCACGGCGCGCATCCGGATTTCCGGACCGAATGGTGGTACGTGACCGGCGCGCTGGATTCGCCCAGGCCAGACACCGGTTTTCAGCTCACCTTCTTCCGCAGCCGGACCGGTCGCGCCGAAACACTGCGCTCGCCGCTGGCCGCGCGTCAGATTCTCTTCGCGCACGCCGCACTGACCGTCCCCGGCGAGCGGCTGTGGCACGCCGAACGGGCCGCGCGCGCCGATCTCGGCGCCGGCTTTTCGCGTCTCGACTGCGATGTCTCGATCGGCGCCTGGCGCATGCTTCGGCAGCAGCGCAGCGCGGGCGAAGTGTTCCGACTGCAGATGCAGAGCCCGCAGTTCTCGTACGACCTGACCCTCACGCCGTCGCAGCCGCTGCTGCTGCAGGGCGAGAACGGTTATTCACGCAAGGGGCACGGACCGGAGTCGGCGAGCTACTACGTGAGCTGGCCGCAGTTGCTGGTCGCCGGAGAACTGGTGCAGGACGGTCGGCGGCAGGCAGTCAGCGGCCGCGCCTGGTTCGATCACGAATGGTCAACCGCCTATCTCGGTGATGGTGCAGTCGGCTGGGACTGGCTGGGAATCAACCTAGCCGACGGGGGTGCGCTGATGGCCTTCCGCATGCGCGATGCCCAGGGACAGACACGCTTCGCGCATGCCACCTGGCGCGACGCCGCCGGCCACCTGCGCCAGTTCGGGTCGGACGCCGTCCGCTTCACGCCGCTACGCCGCTGGTCGTCCCCGCGTAGCGGCGCCAGTTATCCGGTGCAACTGGAAATCCGCTGCGGCGAGCACACGCTGCGGACGCTGCCGGTGCTCGACGATCAGGAACTGGCCACCAGCCGGCCGGCGCCGGTGGTGTATTGGGAAGGGCTGGTCAGGGTCGAAGGCAGCCTCAGCGGTCGCGGCTATCTCGAAATGACCGGCTATGCCGGCAGATTGCAGATGTAAGAGGTGTGAATGAAAGTGTTGGGAGGGACCGACAGGCTCCCCCGCAAGAGGGAGGGGTGATCACCGATGTCAACGCATCTCGGTCGAACAAGGCACTTCGACCCTCACTTTCATTCTCACCCCCACGGATCAGGTGCTCGCCTGCGACCGGCCAAGCTGATAAATTACACTGTTTACGATTTAGGCGATTTCTTGGAATCAAGATACCGCAAAGATACGGGAATGACTACCGAAGAGCCTTGTATTGCTGTATTGCTGGCCCTGAGTCCGTTCTACCATCATGACTATTGGTATGGCGTATTACGGAAATCACCTTAAACCGACTTTATGCTACCCGAACCCCTGCTACTGGAGCGCTGCCATGACTGCTGAACCGTGGGTGTCCGTGGACCAGATGGCCGCGCATCTGGGGGTCACGCGCGATTCAATCTACCGCTGGATCGACCGCAAGGCCCTGCCCGCGCACCGCGTCGGGCGCTTGTGGAAGTTCAAGGTATCGGAAGTCGATGCGTGGGTGCGCGCGGGCGGCGCCGACGAACACAAGGATCAGGACTGAGGGGGCGACAGTGGCATTCAACAAGAAGAAACCCGCTTTCACCTCATCGATCCGGTGTTGCGCCGCAAGGGGTACGACGACCCGCAGCGCATCCGGCTGGAAACCCCCGCTCCGGTCGAGCCGGCCGGGCCGAAGGGCCGCCGCAGCAAGCGGGGCGGGCGAACCGATTATCTGCTGTGCGTGCAGGTGGGCGACATGCCCAAGCCGCTGCCGGTCGCCGTGCTGGAAGCCAAGCGAGAAAGCGAAGACCCGCTCAAGGGCATGGAGCAGGCCAAGGGCTATGCGGACTGCACACGCTTTGACGTGCTGTACGTTTTCGCCAGCAACGGCCACCTCTACGGCGATTACGACAAGCCCAGCGGCATCCAGAAACCACTGCAGCCGCTGGAGGATTTTCCGCCCCACCCCGACCTGTGCGTGCGCTACGGCAAAGACAAAGGCATCGACCTGGTCTCGCCCGATGCCGCGCTGCTGTTCCAGGCCGACAGTCCGGCGTGGTCGGCCACGCGCTATTACCAGGACGCCGCCATTCGTGCGGCCTTCGAGAAGATCATCCGCGAACGGCAGGCGGGCAATGCGCCGCGCGTGCTGCTCACGCTCGCCACCGGCGCGGGCAAGACCATCATCGCCACCAACCTGCTTTGGCGCATGGCGCAGGCGGGTCTGTTGCCCAAGCCTGCGCTCTTCCTGTGTGACCGCGACGAACTGCGCACGCAGGCCTACAACAAACTCAAAGCCGCCTTCGGCGGCAACGCCCGTATCGTAGAGGCCGAGCGTGGCCAGAACCTTGCTGCCAATGCGCGGATCCACATCACCACATACCACACGCTCGGCATCGACGAAGATGGCGACGGCAGCTTCCTCACCGATCACTACGGCGAAGACGCCTTCAGCGTCATCGTCATCGACGAATGCCACCGCTCGGCCTGGGGCAAGTGGTCGCAGGTGCTCACGCGCAACCCCAACGCCATCCACATCGGCCTGACCGCCACGCCGCGCAAGTTGAAACCGCCGAAGCGCGAAAAGAAATCGAAGGACGTCGAGGCCGCCATCGCCGCGGACGACGCCATTACCGCCCACAATATCGAGTACTTCGGCGAACCCGTGTACGAATACACGCTAGTGCAGGCGCAGGATGACGGCTATCTCGCCGCCTGCGAAATCCTCAAGCGCAAGGCCGACATCGATGCGCGCGTCTTCACCCGCGAGGAAATCCTCAAGGCGGGCGTCCGGGACATCAAGACCGGCAAGCCGCTCACGGAAGCAGACCTGACCAAAGCCGAATACACCGGCAAGGATTTCGACGACGAACTGTTCATCGACCTGCGCACGCCCAAGATGTGCGAAGACCTGTTCAAGCTGCTGTGCGACAACGGCGGGCCGGAACAGAAGGTAATCATCTTCTGCACCCGCGACCTGCACGCCGACCGCGTGGCGATGCAGATGAACAACCTCTACGCCCGTTGGTGCCAGCAAAAAGGCCAGCCGCGCAAGGACGACTACGCCTTCAAATGCACCGCCGCCGGTGGCGCGGAGAAGATCGAAATCATGCGCGGCTCGGGCGAGCGCGCCTTCATCGCCTGCACCGTGGATTTGCTGGAAGCCGGCGTGGACATCGAGCGCCTGAACGCCGTGGTGTTCTTCCGCTACCTGCAATCGGCGATCAAGTTCTACCAGATGGTCGGGCGCGGCACGCGCATCCACGAAGAAACACAGAAATACAAGTTCTGGCTCTACGACTATACCGGCGTCACCGACCTGTTCGGGGTTGAGTTCATCACCAAGCCGCCCCGGCCCGGCGGCGGTGGCGGAAATGGCGGCGGCAGCGGCGGTGATGATGGGGGCGAGGACGACGGGCCGCGCGTCGCCGAAATCCACGCCCCCTACGATGTCATCGTCAACGCGCAGGGCCGCTTCATCCTTGCCAATCGAGGTGGCGTCGCCACACCGATTCCGGTGGACGAATACCGGCGCGAGGTCATCGCCCGCGTGCTGGCCGAGGCGCACAACCTCGATGATTTCCGGGGGCTGTGGGTCGAGGCGAAGAAGCGCCGCCAGTTGATCGACTACCTGCTGGGCGACCACTACGTCCCGGATTTGGTACGCAACGCCGAACAGATGGACGAGTTCGATCTGTTCGACGTGTTCGGCAAATACGGCTACAACGCCCGTGCGCTGAAACGGCCGCAGCGCGGCGCGGAATACCTGAGCGCCAACGCCGCGTGGTTCGCGGATATGGACGCCAAATCGGCCATCGTGCTCAAGGGCTTGGGCGCGCAGTTCGCGCAGGGCGGTACCGAGGCGCTGGAAACGTCCGCGCTGTGGGCCGTACCGGAAATCGCACAGGTGGGCGGGCTGGAAGCGCTGCGCGTGCTGGGCAAGCCCGCACAGGTGATGCGGGACGCGAAGATGAGGTTGTTTGGGGTATGAACTTCGTTCCTCTGGTCAAGGTTGCCGATGTGCAGCTTGGGAAAATGCTTTCACCCAAAGCGAAAACCGGCAGCAATTATTTCCGCTATCTGCGCAACACAAACATCCAATGGGGTCGCTTCGAGCTTTCGGATTTGGCGCAGATGGATTTTTCCGAAGCCGAGCGAAAAAAATTCGAGTTGCGCTATGGCGATCTGCTGGTTTGCGAAGGAGGAGAACCTGGACGCTGCGTGGTGTGGAGAAACGAAGTCGCCGATTGCTACTACCAGAAAGCATTGCATCGAGTCAGGCCGCACGACGGCAAGGCCGATTCGGAGTTCCTCGGCCTGTGGATTCGGCATCAGGCCATCACGGGGGCATTTGAGGATCAGAACGCGAAGACAACGATTGCGCATCTGCCGCAGGTTCGGCTTGAGCAGCTGTTGATTCCTGATGCAGGCATTACCGAACAACGCCAAATCGCCACCCGCCTGAAAGCCCAACTGGCCGAAGTGGAAACCGCGCGGCAGGCAGCGCGGGTGCAGGTGCGGGATGCCGAGTTACTGCGCCAGCGTCTGCTTCGGCTAACCTTCGATTCCTTGCACAATGCGCCGTGCAAGGTGCTGGGCGAATGGGCAAGAACCACCAGCGGCACCACACCGCCGCGTGGCGACCGACGCTACTGGTCACCTGCGGAAATCCCATGGGTGAAAACCGGCGAAGTCGCGTTTGCGCCCATTATGCGCACCGAAGAATCCATCTCCCGGCAGGCGCTGGCCGAGTGTTCATTGACACTGCTACCACCGCAAACGGTCCTCATCGCCATGTACGGCCAAGGCAAGACGCGCGGACAATCGGCCATCCTCGAAATCGAGGCGGCCACCAATCAGGCGTGCTTTGCCGTTCTGCCGAACGAGACCTGGGACGCCGGTTTTCTGCATTATTGGTTGATGGCTTCGTATGACGATCTGCGCGGCTTGTCGGATGGACGTGGCGGCAACCAAGCCAATCTGAAAGGTGGATTGTTGAGCGCCTTGGAGGTCCCCGCACCGGATGTCGGCGAGCAACGCCGCATCGTCACCCGCCTCAAATCCCAACTCGCCGAAACCGACGCCATCGCCGAAGCCGCTGCCGCGCAACTGGCCGAGATCGAACGCCTGCCGCAGCGCCTCCTTGCCCAAGCCTTCAACACGGAAGGAACCACCGCATGAGCAACGTCCTGCAACCCGCCGACTTCGCTGATATTGCTCGTCTGATTGCCGAGGCCAAGCAACGCGCCGTGCAGGCGGTTAATACCACGCTGATCGAGCTGTATTGGCAGATCGGCGAGCACGTCAGCCGCAAGATCGCCGCCTCGGAATGGGGCGACGGCGTGGTGGAGCAACTGGCGCGTTATCTTGCCCAAACGCAACCGGGACTGCGCGGCTTCACACGCCGTAACCTGTTCAGAATGAAACAGTTTTATGAGGCGTATCCCAGCGAAGCAATTGTGTCAGCGCTGCTGACACAATTGCCCTGGACGCATCACCTTATCATCCTGAGCCAGAGCAAGCGCCCGGAAGAGCGTGAGTTCTACCTGCGGCTGGCGGTGCAGGAAAAGTGGAGCAGCCGCCAACTGGAGCGCCAATTCAAGGCCGCGCTGTTCGAGCGCACGGTGCTGAACCCGCCAAAAGTCTCACCACCGGTGAGACAAATCTACCCGGACGCCGCCAGCGTTTTCAAAGATAGTTATCTGGTCGAGTTTCTCGATCTGCCGCAAGGCCATGCCGAAGCCGATTTGCATCGCGGCCTGTTGGCGCGGCTGAAAGATTTCTTGATCGAGCTGGGGCGTGATTTCTGCTTTGTCGGCAGCGAGTATCCGGTACAGGTCGGTGGGCGCGACTTCGCGCTGGACTTGCTGTTTTTCCATCGCGGCTTGAACAGCCTGGTGGCCATCGAGCTGAAAGTCGGACGCTTCGAACCGGAATATCTGGGCAAGCTGAACTTCTATCTGGAAGCCCTGGATCGGGACGTGAAGAAGCCGCACGAGAACCCCGCCATCGGCGTGCTGTTGTGCGCAAGCAAGGATGACGAGGTGGTCGAGTACGCCCTGAGCCGGAGCACTTCGCCCGCGCTGATCGCTGAATACCAGACCCAACTGCCCGACAAAGCCTTGTTGCGGGCAAAGCTGCATGAGTTTTATCTGCAAAACACACCAACATTGACCGGGGACACTGACTGAACATGGCCCGCCTGCAGACATCCGAAAAACCACCCAAGGCCATCGCGTCCTCGCAATCGCTCTCGGCCTTCGTCAAGAGCATCTGCGACGTGATGCGCCGCTCCAACTGCGCCAGCGCCTTGCAGTACGTGCCGGAACTGACGTGGTTCTGTTTCTGCGCATCCTCGACGCGCAGGAAGCGCGCGAGGCGGAGCAGGCCGCGGTGCTGGGCGCGGAGTTCTCGCCCGCGCTGCAAGCTCCTTACCGCTGGCAGGATTGGGCCGCGCCATGGTCGGATAAGGCCGATCATCCGCAAGCTTCGGACGGTAAAGCGCAGGGCTGGAAGCGCCAGGAGCTCTTTGCCGCCGGTGACGGTCGGCTGTTCGACTTCATCAACAAGACATTGTTGCCGCACCTGCACGCACTGGATGTGGACCCGCGCACGAATCTGCCGAATCCAGTGGCGACACCGAAGCAGCGCATCATCGGCCGCATCATGACGGCGGTGGAGCGCGTGCGCGTGGACGACGAGGCCAACCTGCGCGACATCCTCGACCGCGTGCATGAGATCAGCATCGATCACATCGACGACACGCATTTTTTTCACGCTGTCGCAGGTGTATGAAGACCTGCTGCTGAAGATGGGCGAAAAGAACTCCGACGGCGGCCAGTTCTTCACCCCGCGCGAAGTGATCCGCGCCATGGTGCATACCGTGAACCCGTCGCTGGGCAGGACGGTTTATGACCCGTGCTGCGGCACCGGCGGCTTTCTCGCCGTGGCCTACGAGCACATGGTGCGCAAGCTGGGCAATGCGGCGGCCAGCACGGACATTGAAAGGCTCAAACACGACACCTTCTTCGGGCGCGAGAAGGAGAACCTTGTGTTCCCCATTGCGCTGGCCAATCTGGTGCTGCATGGCATCGACCAGCCGAACCTGTGGCACGGTAATTCGCTGACGCGCCGGGCCACCTACGCCGCGTTGTTCCAGCACGCGCCCGCCCAGTTCGACGTGATCCTGACCAATCCGCCCTTCGGCGGCAAGGAGGGCAAGGACGCGCAGAAGAATTTCGCCTTCGAGACCGGCGCCACGCAGGTGCTGTTCGTTCAGGACATTCTGGCTGAACTCGCGCCGGGCGGCACCTGCGCCATCGTGCTCGATGAGGGCTTGCTGTTCCGCACCAACGAAAGCGCCTTCGTCGAGACCAAGCGCAAGCTCACCGACGAATGCGCGCTGTGGGCCATCGTCAGCCTGCCCGGTGGTGTGTTCTCCACGGCGGGCGCGGGCGTGAAGACCAATCTGCTGTTCTTCACCAAGGGCAAAAAGACCGAACGGATCTGGTATTACGATCTGTCGTGGGTCAAGGTGGGCAAGAAAACGCCGCTGACGCTGGCGCACTTCGGCTTCGGCAAGGACGGCGAGGCGCTCGGCGATGACGCCTTGCCCGCCATCCTCACCGCCGATTTGCAGGCTGATTCGCAAGCCGACGCGGAGAACTCTGGCAAGCCTTTTCCCAGCTATGCCCGGCAACTGGCCCAACGCGACACGCCCAGCGGCGACAGCCGCTATTCGTGGACGGTGGACTTCGCCGCCCGCCGCGCCCAGGCACGCGAGGCCATGCAGCCGCTGCTGGACAGGGCCGCTGACATCAAGGAAGCCGTGATCGATCGGAAGGAAGACCTCAAGCGACTGAAGAAGGGCAAGGCCGATGAGAAAAAGATCGAGACGCTGGAGGCGGACATCCGCGAACAGGAAAAAGCGGCCCGCGATCTGGAAGCCGAGTCCGCCGCCATCGACGCAGCTGTGTTCGACCTGAAAGCGGTCAACCCGAATGCCGTGACGGTCGCGGACGAGCGCACGCCGGGCGAGATCATCGAGAGCATCGCGGCGCAGGGGCGCATCGTTACGGATGCACTGGCACGTTTGAATACGTTGATGACGGTGTCGCAGATACCAGAGTGAAAGAATGATCGCAGCCTCCCGAGTACTCTCCGGTACTTTTGAGTGGCGTCAAACAGCGGTACAATGCCCATTCAACCCTCGGATCATTAAGGATTTGGCATGGCTCAGCAACAAGACTCTTCACGGGCAATTCTGATCATTACCATCATCGTTGCCATCGTTCTGATCGTCATCATCTGGCCGCTTTCCATGATCGGCAAAGGCCGCGTCACGGCGGGCGCCGGTGATGAGCCGGAAGTCCGCATTCAGCCGGTGGCGAAGCTGGAATTGGCGAAAGCCACTGCGGTGAAGAGCGACGGCAAGCCGCGCGACGGCGCTACCGTCTATAACTCGGTGTGCATGGCCTGCCACGCCAGCGGCGCAGCCGGCGCGCCGAAAGCGGGTGACAAGGCGGCCTGGGCTGCACGGATGGGCGCCGGCACGGCGGCGATGGTCAAGAGTGCCATCAACGGCAAGAATGCGATGCCGGCCAGGGGCGGAAATCCCGACCTGAGCGACGCCGAGGTCAAGGCGGCGGTCGAGTACCTGCTGGGTCTTGCCAAGTGAGTCAGGTCGTGCGCCGGCAAACCGGCGCACGACAGCCAAACTATTTTCCCTTGTTCAGCATCGCCTTGAGTGCTGAAAAGCGTTCGGCGTTGGCCATCCTGTCCGGTGCGGTTTCGATCCTCCCCCCAGAGAAGCGCAGGTCGTCGCTGCCCATTTCGGCGATGAATCGCGATGCCTTACAGGGGATCACTTCCCGGCCCTGCTGGCGCTTTTCGGCATAGCTCAGGTGCAGTGATCGCTGGGCGCGTGTGATCCCTACGTACATCAGGCGGCGCTCTTCCTCAGTGCGGTTTTCGGTCTCGGCATCGCGGTGCGGCAGAACGCCTTCCTCGATACCGATCAGGAAAACATGCTTGAACTCCAGGCCCTTGGCGGCGTGCAGGGTCGACAGCCGAACGGCATCGATGTCGGCATCCTGCTCATCGAGCCGATTGATCAGTGCGATGGTCTGGGCGAGGTCCAGCAGCGTTTTCCGGTCTTCGTCGCCCTTCCTGCTCAACCAGTCGCAGAATTCCTGGACGTTGCCCCATTTGATCTGTGCCGTGCGCGCATCATCCTGGTCGTACAACCACGCTTCGTAAGCGATCGCGGTGAGCAGCGCGGTGATCACCTGTCCCGCCGGTTCGCACCCGGCACGTGCCTGCAGGCGCTCGATGAATGCGCAGAACTCGAGCAGGGGCGCCAGCTGGCGTGCCTGAACGCGCGGCACGAAACCTTGTTCGCAAGCGGCAGCAAAGAGTGAAATCCGGCGTTCGCCGGCGTAGCCGCCGAGCGCCTGCAGGGTGCTGCTGCCGACGCCACGCCGGGGTATGCCGACGGCGCGGAGGAAGGCCGGATCGTCATCTTGGTTGGCGAGCAGGCGCAGATAGGAAGTGATGTCCTTGATCTCGGCCTTTTCGAAAAAGGACTGGCCGCCAGACAACAGGTAAGGGACGCGCTGCTGGCGCAGGAATTTCTCGACGGCACGGGCCTGGAAATTGCCGCGGTAGAGGATCGCATAATCGCGGAATGCGCCCTGATGCTGAAAGCGGTGCGCCTGCAGCTTCATGACCACCGACTCGGCCTCCTTTTCCTTGTCCTGGCAGACATGGACAGTGATCGGATCGCCGTGGCCCAGTTCCGACCACAGCTTCTTGTCGAACAGTTTTTCATTGTGCGAGATCAGGGCGTTGGCCGCCTTGAGGATGCGTACCGTCGAGCGGTAGTTTTGTTCGAGCTTGATCAGTTTGAGATTCGGGTAGTCGCGCGGGAGCCCCCGCAGATTGGCGATGTCGGCACCACGCCAGCCATAGATCGCCTGATCGTCGTCGCCAACCGCCGTAAACGCGGCGCGTGCTCCGGCCAGCAGCCTGAGCAATTGGTACTGGCTGGCGTTGGTATCCTGGTATTCATCGATCAGCAGATAACGCAGGCGGTTCTGCCATTTGTCGCGCACTGCCGGGTGGTTCTCGAAGAGCGCCACGGGAAGCGCGATCAGGTCGTCGAAATCGACCGCCTGGTATGCCTGCAGGGTTGCCGAATAGCTTGCGAAAGCGTTCGCGGCGAGAATTTCGCTCTCGTTGCGGGCCTTCTTGCGCGCCTGGTCGGGTGAGACCAGCGCGCTTTTCCAGTTCGAAATCAGCGACTGCAGCTTGCGGATGGCCAGTTTGTCGGAGCTGCCGGCAAGCTCCGAAACGATGCCGAAGCAGTCGGTCGCATCGAGGATCGAAAAGCTCGGCTTGTAGCCGAGAACGCCCGCCTCTTCGCGCAGGATGCGCATCCCAAGCGCATGAAAGGTGGAAATCGTCAGCCCCCGCGACGGCTTGCCGACGAGCAGCTTGCCGACCCGTTCCTGCATTTCCCGCGCGGCCTTGTTGGTGAAGGTGATCGCCGCGATGTTGCCCGGGCTGAAGCCGCAGGACTCGATCAGGTAAACGATCTTTTCGGTGATCACGCGCGTCTTTCCCGATCCGGCGCCGGCCAGAACCAGCAGCGGGCCGTCGAGGTAGCGGATGGCTTCGCGTTGCGGGGGGTTGAGGACGGAGGTTGCGGACATCACGGAAGGGAACTGAAGCGGGGGGCGATTCTAGCACACGCCGAACGCTGCGACGCGTTTCCCCGCCCGGCCGATTTGCCATTACAGGGAGGATGTCTGTATAATCGCGCCGCCTTCCAGGACCATCACCGGCAGTATCCGATATGGCCTGGAAAGCCAGTTAAATTGGCGGTCGGGGCCTTGCCCGGCCGCATTCTCGATGAATATGAAGGGGGTAGTGCATGACTGAGCAAAAGCTGGGTAATCCGGCTGTAGTAGGTCTGGCTGGTTTCGGCCTGACGACCATGGTGTTGCAGTTTCATAATGTGGGATGGATGGGATTGGGTCCGGTCGTCTGGCTGGGTCTGATATTTGGGGGGCTGGCGCAGATGATCGCCGGGCTGCAGGAGATGAAGACCGGCAACAATTTCGGCTATTGCGCCTTCACCGGTTATGGCTGCTTCTGGATCGCGCTGGTGCTGCTCCTGATTGGCAACCACTACAACATTTATACCTCCAGCAAGACCGACGTCGGCTGGTTCCTTGTGGCCTGGACACTATTCACGGTGATCCTGTGGATTGGTTCGATGCGCGTCAGCAGCGCGCTGGCACTGACCTTCACCCTGTTGCTGATCGGTTTCATTCTGCTCGACCTGGCGCACTTCGGCTATCCCGACCTGACCGTGGTGGCCGGCTATGAACTGATGGTGACCGCAGCGATGGCGTGGTACATCATGGCGCACATCATCTATGCCGATTTGTTTGGCCGGGACGTCCTTCCGGTTGGCAAGCCCTGGATCAATTAATTTGGTTGAGACTTTGGAACCCGCCGCTGGACGCGACGAGTGGGGACCAGGGCCGATGTTCCATGCCTCTGAACAGCAGAAGGAGAAACGTGTGATGAAGTTTGTAAAAACATTGGGATTGATGGGATTGCTGCTGGCCTGCGGCGCGGTTTGCGCCGCGGCACCGAGCGAAGCCGATGTGGGCAGTGCCGAAGAGACGGTCAACAAGGTGCGCGCTGCCGCCAGATTCCTGCACGAAAAGGGTCCGTCAGCCTATGCCGATTTCAATCAGAAGGACGGCAAATGGGTGTGGAAGGACAGCTACGTATTCATCTACGACTGTCGCAAGGACCGGATGATCGCACATCCGATGCGTCCCGACCTGGTCGGCAAGCCGATCCTCCAGATTACCGACAACGCCGGCAAGTACATCTTCAAGGAACTCTGCAAGGCCGGCAACGAACCGCGGGGTGGCTGGGTAGAGTACAGCTGGCCTAAACCCGGTGCCGGACGACTGTCTCGTAAAATATCCTACGCCACGACCGCCGATATCTCGTTTGCTACAGGAATCCAGGTCAGCGCCGGTATTTACGATGAGGGGATCACTCTCCCCGAACTGGCCAAGGTCCTCGAAAGAATGTCCGATCCTGCCAAGTATCCGGCCATGTAGTCGTTTCAGCAGCGTGGAGGATCCCGGCGGCGAGCCCGGGGTCCATGCTTTTTCCCTCTCGGCATTCACCCTTTCAGGACTGCGGCCCAGTTGTTCCTTGGAACCTCCGGGCCGCAGGGGTACGACTACTCAAGCAGAGGTGTTGATGATGGTCCCGACGCTTTGGCCGTTGAGATTGACCGTCGGAGCCGGCTCTTTGACGGCAGCGCCGCCATCGTCCGCGTCCCCATCGTTCCCGACATCGCGCCCTGCCTGTTGAGCCTCGACGGCTTCGGCTTGCGCCTTGACTGCCGGGCTATACGACAAATTGCTACTGCTGGAACCAATTGAACTGACAGACATAGGCTATCTCCGGTGAGGCAAAGCTGGTGCGGAATGCACCATCAATGATCACGGCAAAATTCGAGGATTCTTGAATTTTTCAGCCAAACCGGGGCGCGGAAGCAGATTACACTGTCGGCGTAATTCCCGGCACAACTATCGCGGAATCCCGAGAACGCAGACCACGCCATTAGATTGAAAGGAGGGTTGCATGGACAGTCTTTCCCTGTTTGCGGCGGTGATCGGCCTGCTCGTCGGCATGCTGATGGTCTGGCTGGCCACCCGCAACCGAACATCCGGTACCAGCGATCAAGATCAGGCAGAGCGCGCAGTCGAACTTGCCACGGCCAGAGAACGGCTACGTGCCCTCGATGCCGATCGCCTGCAACTGATCGGTGCGCAGGAAGAGTTGAAGGCACAGGCCGTCGAATTGCGGGATGCACTCGATGACGCCTGCAACGAGCGTGCCCAGCTCAGCGAGCGTGCCTTGCGCGTGCGGGTACTTGAGGAGAAACTTGCCGAAGTTGAACGGAACCTTGCCGAAACGCGCCGGCAGTCTGCCGACCTGCGCGAGGACTCGGGCCGCGTCAATGCAGAACTCAGGGCTGAACGTGCGACCGTCGGCCTGCTCCGCAGCGAATTGCAGAGCGAAAAGGCGCAACGGGCGGCGGCCGAGCAGCGCGCCAATCGCCTTGACAGCGAGCTCGCCGAACTGACGACTCGCCTCGACGCCGAGCGAACTCAGGGCGAGGAAAAGCTCCATCTGCTCCTGCAGGCCAGGGAAGTCCTTGCCAATCAGTTCAAGAGCCTGGCCAACGACATCCTTGAAGAAAAGGCCAAACGCTTTACCGAGCAGAACCAGGCCAACATCGGTCAGTTGCTGGAGCCGCTGAAAACAAAATTGCAGGAGTTCCAGGGCAAGGTCGAAGAGGTTTATGTGCAGGAAGGCAAGGACCGCAGCGCACTTGCTGAACAGGTCCGGCATCTGATGGACCTCAATCACTCGTTGAGTCAGGATGCCAAGAACCTGACGCGGGCGCTCAAGGGCTCGGGCAAGGCACAGGGTAACTGGGGAGAACTGGTGCTCGAGCGCGTCCTAGAGGCCTCTGGCCTGCGCAAGGGTGAGGAATATGAAGTCCAGGAGAGTCATCACCGGGCCGACGGCACGCGCGCGCAGCCCGACGTCGTCTTGCATCTGCCCGAGGACCGTCATCTCGTGGTGGATGCCAAGGCGTCGCTGACGGCCTACGAAGACTACGCCTCGGCCGAGGACGAGGGTGATCGTCAGGCGGCCATCAAACGCCACCTCGATTCCGTTCGCACGCATATCAAAGGCCTCTCGGACAGGAATTACCAACTGCTTTACGGGCTGAAATCGCTTGATTTCGTCTTGATGTTCGTCCCCATCGAGCCCGCCTTCATGCTGGCCGTCACGCATGATCGCGAGCTGTTCATGGATGCCTGGCAGAGAAACGTGCTGCTGGTCAGCCCTTCGACGCTGCTGTTTGTCGTTCGGACTGTTGCGCACCTCTGGCGGCAGGAAGCGCAAAGCCGGAACGCGCAGGAGATCGCCAGGCGCGGCGCGGAGCTTTACGACAAGCTGGTTGGTTTCGTCGTTGATCTGGAATCGCTTGGCAACCGTCTCAGGCAGGCGCAAAGGGATTATGACGAGGCGCATGGCAAACTCACCGGTGGGCGTGGCAACCTCATCCGCCAGGCCGAAATGCTCAAACAGTTGGGTGTCAAGCCGAGCAAGGCGTTGCCGACAGCACTGGTTGACGTCGCAGGGGAGGGCGGCGGGGAAACGGTAGCGGTGGTGGCAATCCCGAGAGCCTAAACTTCAGGTAAACTCCAGCACAGGGGAGGGTCCTTACAAGCCACCCAAACGGTTTACACATCAAGGATGCAAATGCCAAACTTCCACCCCATTTCCATCGACCGCTACGCCAACAAGCGCTGGCGGCGCGTTGCGGGTTATTCTTTCGCTGCTCACGAGACGATTGTTCCACTGACGGCTGGTGAATTTCCGCGCGCGCTGTTGAGTTTGCCCATTGCCTTTGTCGAACAGAATGAAGCCTTCATTCCTGTTGCTGTTCTGGGTGTGGCAACAGGCAGGAATCTGTTTGTCGCACCCGATGGTCGTTGGGTGGGAAAGTATGTTCCGGCCGTTATTCGAAGCTATCCTTTTGGCCTTGCCAACACGAATAAGGGTCAGCAGGTGCTGTGCATCGACGAAGATTCAGGACTCATTGGCGATGGCGGCGAGGGCGAACCTTTTTTCGATGATGCAGGCGGACCCTCGTCGGTGATTCAGGAGGTCCTCAATTTTCTGACCCAGATCGAGAACAGTCGGCAGCTCACCGTCAACGCCTGTTCGGTACTGAAGAAACACGCGCTGATCAAAGCCTGGCCAATTACTGTCAAGACCCAGGCTGGCGACCAGCCGGTTGGCGGACTCTTTCAGATTGATGAAGCCGTTCTTAACCAGTTATCGGCTGAAGCCCTACGGGAAGTCGCCCAAGCCGGTGCCCTGGTCATTGCGTACTGCCAATTGCTGTCGATGCAGCAGTTGCCCGTTCTCGGCGAGTTGGCTGAAGCCTATGCCAGTGCGGCCTCCCACGCGGCAGCACATGCTCCGGCTTCTGCTGCCAGCCAGGAACTGACTCTGGACTACTTGAACAAGAAGGAGACGCTCAGTTTTAGTGGGCTCCGTTAATGTAAGAGTCGCGTCAGCGACTCACCATGGCCGAACTGGCGGCCTCAGGCTACCACTCTTGTCGAAAAGCCGTGGACATCTTGAAGGTACGGCAGATTGCATGATTGTGCCCGTAAAATCAGACGGGATTGTTGGTTCTCTGCAGCGGGATCAGCAAGGCCGGCCAGTTGTTCCCGGAGTCTCACGCGTGCCTGCAACCGCCGATCCGAAAAGAGGGCCGTGCCAGGCGGCCGATCAGCCGCGCGGATGGTGTTGGGCGTGCAGGACCTTGAGCCGTTCGCGAGCGACATGGGTGTAGATCTGCGTCGTCGAGATGTCCGAATGGCCCAGCAGCAGTTGCACGACGCGCAGGTCGGCCCCATGATTGAGCAGATGCGTGGCAAAGGCGTGCCGCAGCACGTGCGGTGACAGGCGGGCAGGCTCCATGCCGGCCTGCAGGGCGTAGCGCTTGATCAACTGCCAGAAAGCCTGCCGGGTCATCGCCGAGCCGCGCCCGGTCACGAATATCTCGTCGCTCTGGCGACCTGCGAGCAGCGCCGGTCGGCCATCGCCCAGATAGCAGCGCAGCCAGTCGCACGCCTGTTCACCCAGCGGTACCAGGCGCTCCTTGCCGCCCTTGCCGAAAACACGCAGTACGCCCATGTCGAGGTGGAGTTCGTGCACCTTGAGGCCGACCAGTTCGCTGACGCGCAGGCCGGTGGCGTAGAGCGTTTCGAGCATCGCCCGATCACGTTGCCCGAGCGTCGTGTCGAGCCGGGGGGCAGCGAGCAGGCGCTCCACCTGGACTTCGGAGAGCACTTTGGGCAGCCGCGAGGATTGCACCGGCATGGCGATCTTCAGCGTCGGATCACTGGTGCGCCGGCCCTGCGCCACCTGGTACCGGTAGAAGCGGCGCAGCGTCGACAAGTAACGCGCTTGCGAGGAAGCGCGCAGCGTTTGCGACAGCATCGCGATGAAACGCGTCAGGATCGCTTCGTCAGCGTTGCACAGGCTGCCGAGTTGCTGCTCCGCCAGCCAGATCGTCAGTTGCAGCAGGTCGCTGCGATAGCTGTCGAGCGAGGCTCTGGCCAGACCGTCTTCCAGCCAGAGCGTGTCGCAGAAGCGATCGATTTCGGCAAGGTCGCCGGGATCGGCCTCAGCAGCCTTCATGTACCAGCAGCCAGCGCTTCACTTCGAGCAGAAAGCCATCGTTCTGATGAGCAAAGCCGCCCAATCTGCCGCCCCTCGCCAGTACCCGGTGGCAGGGAACGACCACCGGGTAGGGATTGGCAGCGCAGGCCTGACCGACCGCCCGCGGCGCGCTGCGCAGCATTCGGGCGATCTCGCCATAGCTGCGCGTCTGGTGTGTCGGAATGGCCGCGATCTGCTGCCAGACGCGGCGCTGAAAAGGCGTCCCCGCAGCGCGCAAGGGGAAGACGAAAGGGTATTCTGCATCCGCCAGGTAGGCGCACAACTGGCGTGCCACTTCCGCAGCAAGCGGATTCCGAGGGGCCATTTCGTCAGTTGGCGGAAGAAAGGCGATGCGATGAATTTCTAGCTCATCGCCGCACACGCCGAGGCTGAACACCGTAGCGCTGATGATCGCCTGGAAAGGCGGCTCGGCCGGATCGACCCGGAGGCGCATCGTAGTGTCCTGCAACGGACTTCAGGAGGTCTTGCCGAGCAGCGCCTGCTTCAGGTCATCCTGGACCGGCTTGTTGCCGAGCCAGATTTTCAGCAGTGCCTTGTAAAAATCGTCGCCGGCGAGGTCCTTGCCCTTGACCTGACCATTGACGGTGAGCCGTGTACCGGTCTCTGGCAGCCAGTCGATGAACACGCTGGTACCGGTCTTGGGTTCTCCCGCGGCCAGCAGGGTATCGGAAAACTGTTTCAGGCGATCCTTAAGGCTCGCCATTTCAGCTTCCGAATGGTTGTTGGCAACGCCTTCCTGCAGCGCTTCGACGAACTGCTGCGCCGAGAGGTCGCGCAGCAGACTGATCGAAATCCGCTTGCCACCTTTGGCGGCCAGCACCGCCGCGGCGTCGCCGCTTTTCTCCGGCAGATAGAGGGCCATCGCATAGACCTTGAAGACGGCCTTCTTGCGCAGTCCTGCGCCATTGACCACCAGTTCGCCGGGACCGACGCGCGTCTTGTCGTCGAATTTGACGCCGGCGACTTCAACGGCAGCCGCGAGGTTGAAGAACAGGGCGGCAATCGCCGCCGCCAGTAGATGTTTCATGATGTCTCCTTTGGGTCACATGCTCCGGCGGGTCTGGTCAAGCCACTGCGGCGTCCGCCCGCTGCCGCAGTGCAGTAAGGGGATAGTTTATCTAAAATCGATAGGGGATGAAGGGTTGAAAACACCAAAAGCAAAAACTGATACTTTGAGCGTAATCCTCTGATCATCAGGGTTTTATCGGCGTTCTCTTCGGTCAGAGCCATGAGCCTCCCATCCTGTTCACGGACACCACCCACCGAAAGCGGGAGCGCGCAGTTCTGGACGGGGAACTCCAGACACATGAGTAACTGGCATCGCATCATCGCATTTTGAATGCACCAGAGGGGGAGAGAAAATGATGTACGACCGCAAAGGCCCGCCGCGACAGCTTGGCGCCACCCTTCGTTTGGTTTTCTTCGCCGCCGCCGCAACCTCGCCTCTCACAGCCGGTGCCGCGACCTGCACGGTCGGAGCCGGAGTCAGCACGATTGGCAACGAGTTCTTTGCGACTGCCGCTTACCCGGACGGCAGCTATGAGTACCAGGTGACGATCCTCCTCTGCTCGGGCGGCGTGCCCAGCTATTGCAGTGGCACGCCGTTCGTGGGAACGCCAGATGCCGTCATTCGAGCGTACCGCGCGCTGAATTTCTCGCGGGTCTTTCGCAACCAGTGTGGCTCCATGGGCTTGATCCCACATGACCGCTTCCTCGGCGCCATCAACGACGGCGTGGCCACTGTCGACTTCTCCTTGGCGGCCCACCCGCTGAGCGCCACCTACACCGACGAATTCGTGAAAGGCATCGCTCCCGGCGAAGACTTTCCCCTCCCTTGCGGCTGCTCTGGCGGTCTGGCAAAGCTTCCCGGTTCCGCCCTCTGTACGCCAGCGCCGCCGGTCAAGGCCCCCGACCTGTGCCTCTCCAACCCGATCCTCCCCGGCCAAGGCTGCAAGATCCAGCGGGAAACCGACTACACCTTCGGCGGCGCCTCGCCCTTATTGACCTTCCAGCGCTACTACCACAGCCAGAGCCCCAACCACAGCCAAAGCAGCGCCCAACGCAGCATGGGCAACTGCTGGCGGCACAACCACGACGTCCTCCTCAACCCCGCCGCTGGCGTCAACCTCGTCCTCCTGCTGCGTGGCGACGGCCAGATCCTGCACTTCCACCCCCAGCCCGGGAGCGCCACCGACTGGGTCAGCGACGCCGACATCGTCGGTCTGCTGCAAAAGACCCCCACCGGCTGGAGCTACCGCGACAGCGACGACGCCGTCGAAACCTTCGATGCCGCCGGCCGGCGCCTCAGCCGCGTCGAACGCGGCGGCCGCTCGCTCACCTACCACTACCAGCCTGGCAGCGACCGGCTCGCCGACATCCAGGACCCCTTCGGCCGCCGCCTCAGCTTCACCTACAACGCCCAGAACCTCCTGACCGAAGTCACCACCCCCGCTGCCGAGAAGATCACCTACACCTACGCCGACGGCCACCTCGCCAGCGTCACCTATCCCGACAGCCACAGCCGCCACTACCGCTACACCAGCATCACCGTCGGCGGCCACGTCGAACCCGCCCTGCTCAGCGGCCTCACCGACGAAAACGCCACTCCCTACGCCACCTGGACCTACGACCCCAGCGCACTCGCCGCGAGCAGCGAACACGCAGGTGGCGTCGACCGCCACACCTTCGTCTATCAGAAAGACGCCACCGGCAAGATGACCGGCAGCACCGTCACCAATCCCCTGGCGGCCGTCACCCAGTACCAGTTCGAGAGAACCTCCTCGGCGCCAGCCGCGTCTCGACGATCAGCCAGCCCCTCGTTCCCGGGTTCACCCGCCGCTTCACCTACGACCCCAGCAACGGCAACCTCCTGAGCCAGACCGACTTCAACGGCCACCTCACCCTCTACACCTACGACAGCCGCCATCTCGAAACCCAGCGCATCGAAGCCGCCGGCACCCCCGACGCGCGCACCACCCGCACCGAATGGCATCCCGCCTGGCGCCTGCCGCTGCGTATCGCCGAACCCCTCAAGCGCACCACCTTCACCTATGACCCCGCCGGCAACCTCCTCACGCGCAGCGAACAAGCCACCCCCGACGTCAACGGCAGCCAGGGCTTCGCCGCCCCCCTGGTCGGCAGCCCGCGCACCTGGACCTGGACCTACCACAGCGTCGGCCAGGTCCTCACCGCCGACGGCCCGCGCACCGACGTCGCCGACCTCACCACCTACACCTACTACGACGCCGCCGACCCCGACCCCGGCAAACGCGGCCAGCTCGCCAGCGTCACCAATGCCCTCGGGCAGCGCAGCGACCTCACCGCCTACGACCTGAACGGCCGGCCGCTCACCCTGATCGACCCGAACGGCCTCGTCACCACCTTCACCTACGACGCGCGCGGCCGCCTCACCAGCCAGACCGTCGGCGACGAACACACCGCCTACACCTACGACCCAGCCGGCCAGCTCACCCGCCTCACGCCACCCGATGGCAGCTTCCTCGCCTACACCTACGACCCCGCCCACCGCCTCACGCAAATCACCGACGCCCTCGGCAACACCCTCACCTATACCCTCGACGCCGCCGGCAATCGCGTCAAAGAAGAATGGCGCGACCCCGCCCACGTCCTCAGCCAGACCCGCCAACGCGTCCATGACGCGCTCAGCCGCCTGACCCGCGAACTCGGCGCGCTCGACCAACTCCAGGCCGACTACGCCTACGATCCGCAAGGCAACCTCACCACCCTCACCACCCCGCACGGTGCCGGCACCCGCAGCAGCACCCAGGCCTTCGACGCCCTCAACCGCCTGATCCGGGTCACCGATCCAAGTGGCGGCCTCACCCAGTACGCCTACGACGGACAGCACCGCCTGAGCCGCGTCACCGACCCGAGAAACCTCGCCACGCGCTACACCGTCGACGGCCTGGGCAACGCCACCGGCCTCGACTCCCCCGACAGCGGCGTCAGCAGCCGGACCTTCGACGCCGCCGGCAACGAACTGACCCACACCGACGCCCAGGGCCAGACGACCTTCCGTCAATACGACGCCCTCAACCGCCTCACCCACATCGAACAACGCGACGCCGCCGACACCCTGCTCACCGCCATCGACCGCCAATACGACCCGCACGGACGCCTGACCCAGGAAACCCGCCAGATCGCCGGCGTCCCCTTCACCACCCACTACCGCTACACCCACGGCCGCCTGACCGGCCTCACCACGCCGGGCGGCCAACAGATCGACTACAGCCTCAACCCCCAAGGGCAGATCAGCGAAGTCCGGCTCACCACGAGCGGTCAGGTCAAGACGCTCGCCAGCGCCATCACCTACCACCCCAGCGGCGCCCTCCAGCAGCTCACCAACGGCTCCGGACAGCGCCTCACCTGGGGCCAGGACGCCGATGGCCGGCCGGCGAGCTACATCCTCGCCAACGAGACCTGGCAGATCGCCTACGACAGCGCCTCGCGTCTTGCCAGTCAAAGCAAGCTCAGCGACCCCACCCAGACCGCGAGCTACGGCTACGACCCCCTCGACCGGCTGACCCAGGCCGTCCTGCCCAGCGTCACCCACGGCTACGGCTACGACGCCACCGGCAACCGCCTGAGCCAGACCAGCGGCGCCGCCACGCGCCGCTACACCCTCAGCCCGACCAGCAACCGCCTGTCGGCCATCGCCGGCAGCCAAGCCAAGGCCTACACCACCGACGCCAACGGCAGCCTCGCCGCCGACGGGGCCGGCCAGACCTTCACCTACGACGCGCGCGGCCGCCTGACCGGCGTCACCGTCGCCGGCGTCGCCACCACCTACCGCCTCGACCCTCTCGGCCAGCGCATTCGCAAGACCGGAAGCGACGACACCCTCTACCACTACGACCAGGCAGGCCGGCTGATCAGCGAAACCGCCCCCGACGGCAGCCCCCGCAAAGACTACGTCTGGCTCGGCGACCAGCCGCTGGCCATCCTTCAATAAGGTAGGGGGAGAACGATCATGCCCAGTCTTCGCCCAGCCCTGCGCCGCCTCGCCTCCTTCCTGCTGCTCGTCCTGATCGGCCTGATCCGCCTGGCCCACGCCGCCCCGACGGTGAGTCTCAGCGCGCCCGCGGCCGGCGCGACCTACCTCGCCCCGGCGAGCCTGACCGTCAGCGCCACCGCCAGTGCCGGCACGACGCTGACGCAGGTAGAGTTCCTCGACGGCGCCACGGTGCTCGCCACACTCACCGCCAGTCCCTACACCTTCACCTGGAACAACGTCCCGGCCGGCAGCCACCCCCTCACCGCGCGGGCCACCGACAGCGCCGGGGGAGTGACGACCAGCGCCGCGCGGACGATCACCGTGAACGGCGGCAACACCCCGCCGACGGTCAGTCTCACGGCGCCGGCCGACGGTACGGTCCATACCCTGCCGGCGAGCGTCACGGTCAGCGCGACGGCGAGCGGGGTCGAAGTCAATACCCCGATCACCCGGGTCGACTTCTACCAGGGAGTGACGCTGATCGGCAGCACCACGACAGCGCCCTATGCGACGGTCTGGACGCCGGCGACGGCCGGCAGCTACCGCCTGACGGCCCGCGCGACCGACAGCGGTGGGGCGACGACGACCAGCGCCGCGCGCACGATCACGGTGCAGGCGATCAACCAGGCACCGACCGTCAGCTTGACGGTCCCGGCCAATGGGGCGAGCTACGTCGCCCCCGCCGCAATCACCTTGACCGCGTCCGCCGCCGACACCGACGGGACGATCAGCAAGGTCGAGTTCTTCCAGGGAACGACGCTCATCGGCACCGCCACCGCCGCCCCGTACACCGTCACCTGGAACAGCGTCCCGGCCGGCAGCTACAGCCTGACCGCCCAGGCGACCGACCACCAAGGCGCTGCGACGACCAGCGCCGCGTGGACGATCACCGTCAACGCGACCAACACCCCGCCGACCGTCAGTCTCACCGCGCCGGCCGACGGCGCCGTCTATTCCCTGCCGGCGACCGTCCCCGTCAGTGCGACCGCCGACGGTGTAGAGGTCGACACGCCGATCACCCGGGTCGATTTCTACCAGGGAGCGACCCTGATCGGCGGCGGCACGGCCCGTCCCAACACCCTCTCCTGGACGCCGACGACGGCCGGCAGTTACCGTCTCACCGCCCAAGCGACCGACAGCGCCGGGGGCGTGACGACCAGCGCGGCCCGCACGGTCACGGTACAGGCGGGCAACCAGGCGCCGACTGTCAGCCTGACGGCCCCGGCCGCGGGCGCGAGTTTCGTCGCTCCGGCGGCGATCCCCCTGACCGCGACCGCCGCCGATACCGACGGGACGATCAGCAAGGTCGAGTTCTTCCAGGGAACGACGCTGATTGGCACCGCCACCGCCGCCCCGTACACCGTCACCTAGAACAGCGTCCCGGCCGGCAGCTATAGCCTGACCGCCCAGGCGACCGACCACCAGGGCGCTGCGACGACCAGCGTCGCGCGCACGATCACCGTCACCGCTAGCGGGCCGACCGTCCTCTACCTGCACGGCGATCACCTCGGCACACCGCGGGTGGCGACCAACGAAGCCAACGTCGTCGTCTGGCGCAACCTTCCAACGGGCGAGCCGTTCGGGATGGCCTTGCCCGAGGAGGACCCCGACGGCGACGGGAAGGCAACTACGATCAATCTGCGCTTCCCAGGGCAGTACTTCGATCGGGAAACCAAGCTGCACTACAATTACTTCAGGGGTAACTACTCAGGTGGTGGCAGCAGACGGTCGTCCGCGTCGAAGCTCAAGCGAGGCGAGGCTGAGGGGGCTGTCCCTGGAAAGTCAGGGGCAGGGCGTGGAAGAGATTGGCGCCCTGCTTGTGCAGGGTGGCGAGATACGAGTGAATGATGCAGAAGGTATCAGCGCCCTTCCTGGTTCGGAAGCCGCCGGAGACTTTCTGTTTGACCTTGGAGCCTCTTGCAAAACTCCCCCACGCGATTTACTGCGCCACACAGCATTCGCCCTCTGAGAGCGATTTGTGTCGTGCGAGAGGCCTCGATAGCCGAGCGGCTAAGCTTATGGCATGGTTTTCGTC
>WBZL01000401.1_pt1 | contig 48792 bp, 31 predicted proteins | sample 5204291 | NCBI WGS metagenome assembly WBZL01 (sample SAMN12344345, study PRJNA552823) | activated sludge metagenome | biome: Activated sludge suspended growth; feature: Nitrification reactor; material: Wastewater; isolation source: activated sludge from nitrification reactor of wastewater... | reverse complement strand
ATGGGTGCTTTGAAAAATGAAGGCCAATCAAAGCCGCGCCGCTCCAGCCAGATGATGCCGCTGACGGCAATCATTCCTGCCAGTGGGGCAATGTTGATGCGAGAGGCGACGGCCAGGCCGAGGCCAAGGCCAAAGAGAACGTACCAGCCGCTGCGCCAGCCCGGTTTTTCATCCCCCTGCCCGGCGGCACGGACGGCGGCGTAGAGGGCGATGATGGTGAGCGACGAGGCCCAGTTGTCCATGGTGAAAAAGTGGGATTGCTGGATGGGCATAACGGCCGTTGCCTGCAAGAAGGCAGCGACCAGCCCGACGCGCCAATCGTAGAGGCGGCGGCCAATGAGAAAGGTGAAGAAAACGGCGATGAGATCAACCAGCCCGGAAAGGAAGCGGCCGAGCAGGTGTACGCCGTCGTAGGCGGTAAAGGTGTAGGGGCAGAGGGTGGGCGGGTTGTCGGGGTCGGTGGTGGCGGTGGCACAAACGGCCGTTGTCCACTCCGCCACATACCGCGTCACTGTCATCGGGAAGTTGCCGTACACATAGAAACCTTGCCCCGTATTGTACGGGTTGAGCGGTGATTCAGAGGTTCGCAGATAAGTGAGCGGGTTGGAAACGGATTCAAGCTGGCTGGCAACAATGGTGAGGAACCGTTCATCGGGGTGCAAATGATACGTTTTGTCCCAATCTAACCCGGTAAAGCGAAAATAAGCTCCCAACAGCAGGATAGCTACCAAGAAAACAAGCGAAAATGATTCCCATCGCGTGGGTTTGTTGGATTCAGAGGATGTTGCCATTATCGTTTTTATACACACCAATGCTTAAGAATGCGTAACAGACGTGAATTTTGGAGATTGGAGATTAGGGATTGGAGCTTGGAGACCTGTTAATCTCCAAGCTCTAATCTCCAATCTCAGTTTTGCAGGTTATTTAACCCTCGTTCCCAAGCGTACCCAGTGCAGAACGATCTGACCGTGAATTCTGCGTTTGCTTTTGGTTTGGGCAGGGGGAAATTGGTCACGGTGGGTGAGGCTTTGGCACGGCCTCACCTTTTAGAAGTTCAACTTCTTCTGAGAAGTTCAACTTCTCGGAAGAAGTTGAACTTCTTATCCATTTAATAGCTGGCTCCGCCAGAGACCTGGATCAGGTTTTCCAATGCGTCGGCATCAAGAATGGTGAAGCGGCGGCCCTGAACGCGCACCCATTTGGAGCGGCGGAAGCGTCCGAGTGCTTTGTTGATGCTGACACGGGTTGCTCCGGTCATTTCGGCTAAATCGGTTTGGGTGAGGGAAAGCTCGATGCGGATGCCTTCATCCACCTGCTTGCCGTGCTGCTGCGCCAGGTTGAGCAGGGTGCGTGCCAACCGGCCGGGCAGATCGAGAAAGAAGATGTCGCTGATTTGGCTGTTGAGACGGCGAATGTGTTGTGCCAGCGTTTGCAGGACGTGGAGGGCAAAGTCGGGGTTTTTGCTCAGATAGTCAATAAACTCATCCCGATGCAGGGTAAACGTCTCGGTGGTTTCCAGTGCCTCGGCGGTGGCAGAGCGGGGAGAGTCGTCAATGAGTGCCAATTCGCCAAAAAAGTCACCCGCGCCGAGAATGGCAAGCAGGGCTTCCTGCCCATCGGGGGTGGAGTGGGCGATTTTGACCTTGCCTTTGTTGATGAGATAAAGTAGCCCGCCGGGGTCGCCGTGGTGGAATATGATTTGGCCGGGGCTGAAGCGGCGCATGATTAGCCGCTGAGACAGTTGGTCGGCGTCTTCCTGGCTGAGTTTGGCGAAGAAGGGTACGGTTTGGAGCGAATTGGATGCCCGATTAGGTTCACGTTTCATCTTTTCTTTCTCTTCCCAAATAGTTAACGATAACCAGTACAGTATACCCAAAAAGGGGGGGATGAGGCAAAGGAATCGGTAATCGGTAATCGGTAATCGGTACTGGTCACGGATTACCGATTACTGTTTACTGATTACTATCTCCCTTGCGGTTTCCAGAACGTGGGCAACTTCTTCTGGCGTAGCGGCCTGCCCGCCACCCTGGGCGCGGTCGGGCCGGCCGCCGCCGTTGCCGCCAAGCTGCGCCAGGCTCTGTTTGATGAGCTGCCCCATGTGGCCGGGGGCATCGGGGGTGCGGCAAAAAAGTAGTTGGCTGCGTTCGCCGCCGCTGCCGAGAAGGAAAACGGCCGTTTTTCCCCCCTCCATCAACTGGTTTGCCAGCACCGCTAGATTGGCGTTGGGTTCAAGGACGTGGGTAATAACGGCCGTTCCGTTCACCCGCTCTGCCGCCGCCAAAAGCTGCTGCGCTTGCAGTGCCATCAGCGCCGTCTCCTGCTGTTTGATCTGCCGGTTCGCTTCCTTTAATTGGTCGCGTAGACGAAGGACGGCGGGGAGCAGATCATCGAGGCTGGTGGTTAGCTCATTACCCAAATCCTGCGTGACGCTGTTTTTGGCTGCATAGTCGGCCAGGGCGCGACCGCCGCAGCGAAATTCAACCCGCAAATTTTGCCGCCGCCGCTCCAGCTTGACGATTTTAATGAGACCCACGCCCCCCGTGCGGGCGACGTGCGTGCCACCGCAGGCCGTCAGATCAAAGTTTTCAATATCCACCAGCCGGATTTTGCCCGATTCGATGGGGGGGAGCTTGCGGAGGTTTAGCTGCTGCGCTTCGGCCAACGTGACTTCGCGGACGTGGATGGGGCGGTCTTGCCACACGATGTCGTTGGCAAGCTGCTCGGCGGCGCGAATCTGCTCGTCGGTTAGATTTTCGCTGTCGAGGTCAATGGTTACGCTGTCGCCGCTGAGATGGAAGCCGACGGTGTGGGCGTTGGCAATCTGGATGAACGCTTGGGAGAGGATGTGCTGGCCGCTGTGCTGCTGCATGTGGTCAAAGCGGCGCGGCCAATAGATGTGGCCGTTGACGGTGTTGGCGGTTAGCGGGGCGGAAAGCAGGTGGACAACGGCTTCGTCTTCCTTGCGGATGAACACGTCTATCACGTCGCTGCCGTTGAGGGTGCCGGTGTCGTGGGGCTGGCCGCCGGAGGTGGGGTAGAAATAGGAGTGGGTGAGAATAACGGCCGTTTTTCCCCCCGCTTCTTCCCACTGTTCCACTACCTCGGCCGTGAAGGTAGTTGTGTAGCTGTCATGGTAATAAAGGCGTTCACTTGTCATAACTAAAGTGTACGCCAAATTGAGTGCATAGCAACTGTTGGAGAAAAATGAGGGGAGCAGGCCGGGGATGCTGTGTATGCAATTTGCCCCTACTGTTTTGTGGGCAGGATGGTGGCAGCGAGGGTGTCCCAGCGGAAGGGAGCGAGTTGTTGGGGTTGATCAAAGAAGTATTCTTCGAGATAGGGTTCGATTTCCAGTTTCCAGATGGCGGGGAGGAGGTCGGCGAGGTTGGGGGTAAGAAAGTAAGTGGGACCGAGGGCGTAGTTGGGGTCGTTGATGTGCTGGTTGAGGCGTGCGAGTTGTGTGATGAGATTCCCGATAAGAACAGCATGGGTACCCTGTTGCGCGTGGTAGCGGCGCAGCAGGTCGAAGTTGGGGGTGAGGTGGAGGAAGGCGAAGCGGCGGCGCAGGGCATAGTCTACGAGGGCGATGGAGCGGTCGGCGGTGTTCATGGTGCCGATCAGGTAGACATTGGGGGGGATGGACAAACGGCCGTTTCCCCCCGCCAACCCCACTTCTTCATCCCGGTACTCCAGCAAATACATCAGTTCGCCAAAAACGGCCGTTAAATTCGCCCGGTTAATCTCGTCAATAATAAACACATACGGGTCGCCGCTGCTGCTGGCCTGGCGGCAAAAGCGCAGGAACCGCCCCGGCACCATTTCATAGCGCAGCGTGCCGTCGCTTTGGCTGATGGGGCGCAACCCTTGCATAAACTCCTCATAGCTGTAGGCCGGATGAAATTGCACCAGTTCCACATTGCCGTTGCTGTTGCTAACCAAATGTTTTGCCAGCTTGCGAGCCAGAAAGGTTTTGCCCGTGCCGGGCGGGCCATAGAGAATGGCCTGTCCCTTGCGGCGCAGTGCCGCCAGCCAAAACTTTAGCGTCTCCAGCTCAAGGCTGGTGTCGTCGGCGCAATCTTCAAGTGTGTAAACGGGGTGAGTGGGTGATTGTGCGTTGTAGGAGGCTGGGGATTCGTGAAGGGTTGTCTCACCCATTGTTTCTGTCTCGGCCGGCATGATGTCGTCCTCCGGTGGCGGAACGTCCAGCGCTATCTGCCCTTCGCTGCTCAGTTGCCCCACTCGCGCCCGGCTTTCCTGATAGCAAACCCAAACCAGACTTTGCACATCAATCATATCGGCCGCTTCGTAGGGGGCGAGGGCGTTGAGCAGGACGCGGGAAGCCGCCAAAATGTTGGCGTAGGTCGCAGCAGTGGGCGGCCGTTCAACTTTTGTATCTGGATAGCCAAAAAATTTGAGCAGCCAGGCGGCGGTGTGGGGTTTGACAAACATTTCCTCGGCGGGGTGGCAAAGAAAGAGGAAGTAGGTGGGGAAGGGCCAGCCGTTGGGCAGCCCGTGGGCTTCCAGATAGTCGGAGAAATGCTGTAGCCGCTGCGGGCTGGGCTGGTCGCCGTACAGCAGATTGCGGAACCGGGCGCAAAATTCGGCGGCGTTGAGGCTGGGATGGCGCAGCACGGCACTGTCGCTGCTGCTGGGGATGCGCTGCCATAGGAGATTGGTTTGGTTGCAGAGGGTATTCAGTCGCGCCAGAATGGTGTCGGTGTCGCCCGCAGCCAGCAGGTCGTCGAGGGTGGTTTGGTTGAGGAGGTCGTGGGCTTGGGAAACGGCCGTTTGTTTGTATTCAATCTCGTCAGCCACAAACGGCGGATGGGAAAAACTGTCCCAATCCGGGAAGCGGTGGCGAACAAGGGCAATCAGGTCGTGGATTTGGTACTTGGTTAACATACGGCCAACGGCCGTTATTGTACCCCTCCCAGCCTGCCTGACAAATTCAGGCGGAAAAGGAGAAATTGGAAGATTAAGAGATTAAGAGATTGGACAGGGTTAATCTCCCAATCTCCCAATCTCTCAATCTCGTTCTTTGTTACCAACCAACGGCCGTTCCATCATTACGCGGCTCGCTGCCCGCAATCAGCACCCCCGATTCCGCGTCGCGCACAATCGCCTGCCCGCCGCCATAGGCCATCGGCGTGGCACGTGGCAGCAACTCGTGGCCGCGTGCCGCCAGGCTGGTACGCACCTCGTCAGAGAAACTATCCTCCAGCCCAAACTCCTTGTCCTGCGTCCACTGGAAGCGGGGCGCGTCCAGTGCCTGCTGCGGATCCATCTCAAATTCAACCAGGTTTAGCCCCACCTGCAAATGACCCTGTGGCTGCATAAAGCCGCCCATCACGCCAAAGCTGCTCCAGGCCGCGCCGTCCTTGGTGATAAAGCCAGGAATGATGGTGTGAAACGGCCGTTTTCCCCCCGCCGCCTCATTCGGATGACCCGGTTCCAGCGAGAAATTGGCTCCCCGGTTTTGCAACTGCACCCCGGTTGTTCCCGCCGTCAGCCCGCTGCCAAACCCCATGTACAGGCTTTGAATCCAGCTTACCATGTTGCCCTCGTCGTCGGCCGTTGTCAGGTACACCGTGTCGCCGTGCCGCTGCGGTTGCCCCGGCGTGGGGGTCAACGCCCGTTCCGGCGAAATCAGTGCCCGCCGCGTTGCCGTATAGCTGTCGCTCAACAGCCCCGCCAGCGGAACCTCTGCGTGGCGCGGGTCGGCAATGTAGGCGTGGGCATCAGCAAAGGCCAGCTTGATGGCCTCCATCAGGGCGTGGTAATAATCGGCCGTGCCATACCCCAGTGCCGGCAAATCAAAGCCACGGGCGATGTTGAGCGCCAGCAGTGCCGTCAGCCCCTGCCCATTGGGCGGAATTTCGTAAAATTTGTATCCCTTGCCATACTCAATGCTGATTGGCTCCACCCATTCTGGCTGGTAATTTGCCAAATCCGCCTCCGTCATCACCCCGCCCCCCTCCTGCACGCAGGTGGCAATCTGGCGGGCAATATCGCCGTGGTAAAAGGCATCATATCCTTGCTCGGCGATGGCTTGCAGCGTGGCGGCAATTTCCGGGTTGCGGAACAGCTCGCCGGGGCGCGGGGCGCGGCCACCCGGCAGCCACACCCGCTTGGAATCGGGATGGGCGCTCATTTTTTCCGTGGAGCGTTCCCAGGCGCGGGCAATGCGCTGGCTGACGGGGTAGCCGTGGCGGGCATAATCAATGGCTCGCGCCAGCAGGGTGTCAATGCCCAGCCGGCCGAAACGGTTGTGGGCATATTGCCAGCCACGAACGCTGCCCGGCACGGTGACGGGCAGCCCGCCCAGTGCGGGGAAGGTGTCGTGTCCCTGGCTGCGGACAAGGTCACCCGTTAGTGCCAGCGGAGCCGGGCCGCTGGCGTTCAGGCCATAGAGCTGTTTGTCCTTGGCTGACCAAATCAGGGCAAAGGCGTCGCCGCCGACGCCGGTGGAGCAAGGTTCAACGACGCACAGCGTGGCGACGGTGGCGATGGCGGCATCGAGGGCGTTGCCGCCCGCTTTCAACACGTCCAGCCCGGCCTGGGCGGCCAGCGGCTGGCTGGTTGCCACCGCGCCGTTGTGGGCAATGATGTTGGAACGGCGGCTGGGGAAGGTATAGGCTTCAAATTTCATAGGAATTCCTTTCTCGTCTAAATCTTGACACAGAACACCTGTTCGTGTATACTTTCAGAACATATGAGCGATTATGGGATTACTGTATCTGTGTGCAGACAGCTTGCCTAACGGCCGTTTGTCATGGGCAGTTGCCCAACCAAAGGAGTTTGGCACCATGAAAAAATCGAGACCGCTCTCTGACCGCCAGAAAGGTATGCTGAAATACATCTGGTCGTATGTCAACGACAACGGCCGGCCGCCAACCATTCGGGAAATTGGGAGCGCTGTCAACATCAGTTCCACCTCAGTGGTGAATTATAATCTGCAAAAGCTAAGCGAGAAAGGCTTACTGGAGCGAGATGCGGAAGTATCTCGCGGTTTGCGTTTGACAGAACAGGCAATGAGCATGTATGAGACGGCCAAGGAAGCGGTGGTGGGGACAAAAACGGCCGTTTCTAACGCCGTAGGTTCCTTGCTGCGGGTTCCATTGGTCGGCAGCATTGCTGCTGGTAAACCCATTGACCTGCCCGATACAGGGTATAGCATCTACGACGATGAAGACATGGTTGAACTTAGCTCCACCATGATCTCCGGGCAGAAAGATGACCTGTTTGCTCTGCGCGTCAAAGGGGACTCCATGATTGACGCGATGGTCAATGATGGCGACGTGGTGGTGATGCGGCAGCAAAAAACCGCCGAAAACGGGCAAATGGTGGCCGTGTGGTTGAAGAAAGACGATACCACTACCCTGAAGTATTTTGCTCATGAAGGCAACCGCGTTAAATTGACCCCCGCTAACCCCACGATGGAGCCATTTTATGTCAATGCCAAGGATGTAGAAGTACAGGGGCGCGTCATCATGGTGGTGCGCCAAACCCCATAGCCGCTGTCAAAAAATAAAAAGGGCGGCATTGACCGTCCTTTTTTTTGACGCAAAAACAGAACATCCGTTCTTGAATGGGTGATATTATGCCAGAGACAGCAAATCGGAGACAGCAGCTAGAGGAAGCGCGGCTGCGCCACCAGCTTGAGCTGCAATCACAGCAGATTGAGCAGGTGTTTGACCAGCACCAACTGACGGCACAGGTGGCGGGTGGCAGCGTGCAGCCGCGAGCTATTAGCTTCGATTTGCAAACATTGGCAACGGGGTGGGAACGGCTGATGGGGCTAAAGCAGGATTTGATGACGGCCTTGGGCACGTCGAGCGTGCAGATTAGCCGCGAGGAGGGGAGCTGGCGGTTGCAGGTGGTGCGCCCGGAAGAGCCGCCGGTGGGGCTGTTGGATTTGCTGGCCTTGCTGGATAGGACGGTGCCGTCAACAACGGCCGTTCTTGGCTTGGCTGAAGATGGTCAACCGGTGCTGCTAAACTTTAGCGATCCCCATGTTACCCATGTGCTGCTGGCCGGGCAGGAGAATGCGGGCAAAACGGTGCTGCTGCGGAGCCTGGCACTGTCGCTGGCACTGCTAAATAAGCAGTCACAACTGCAACTATTGGTTATTGATACGGCTGAACGGCGAGAAAGGGGGGAAGGAACAGAAACGGCCGTTTCCCTCGACCCTCTTAACTATCTGCCCCACTTGCTGCAAGACGTGGTGCAAACGGTAGACGATGCCGATGCCTTGCTCGCCTTTTTGGTACAGGAGATGACCTACCGCCAAACCAACAAGGTGGCTAAACCCGTGATTGTGGTGCTGATTGACAATGTGGTAACGCTGCTGCGCACGGGCGACGACGCGCAGACGCAAAGCGTACACGAGAGCTTGCTGCGGCTGGTGCAGCGCGGAGCCGAGGTGGGTATTCACCTGGTACTAGGCACAAGCCGCCCGGAAGCGCGGGAACTGGATGATTTGCGGAAGCTCGATTTGGCCGTGCGGCTGGTGGGGCGGGTGCATGATGCCCAGGAGGCGTTGGTGGCAACCGGCTTGCCCGGCACGCAGGCTGAATATTTGCTGGGTCAGGGGGATTTCCTGGCGGTTGATGCGCCGTATCCAGTTCATTTTCAGGCTGCGTTTGTCAACGATTACGAGTTCCACATGAGCTTGCGGCAGCTTCATGCCCGGCAGCCCCGGCTGTTGGCACAGCCGTTTACGCTGCGGGTGGAACTGCCGCCAGAGCCGGCCGTCACGCAGCAGCCATTTTCGTTAAATGATCTGGGTGAGGTGTCGTTTGCGCCGCCGGTGGAGACGGTGCTACAACCACTGCCGGAACCGCTGGATGTGATAGATGACTTGCTGCCGCTGCCGCCAACAAAGCCAAACGGCCGTTCGCGTGCTGCCCATGCCGCCAACCAGCCCCAGTCAGAATCGTTAGAAATGGCAGATGATCTGCTGCCGCTGCCCTCATTGGAAAGGGGCGACCAGCCGGACATTGCCATTGCCGACTGGCTACCTGTGCCTGAGGTGAAGCCAAACGGCCGGGGGCAAACACGCGCCAAGCCGGTGACGCTGCAAATGCTGGATGAAGTGGATGACTTGCTGCCGCTGCCAACGGCGAAGCCAAACGGCCGTTCACCCAAGGCGGTGCGAAAACGGCCGTTTGTCACACGAAATCAACCGAACAAGGAGCAATCAGATGATGGAACTGGGGATGCTGTGGCTGGATAATGATGAAAAACGGCCGTTTGATGAAAAAGTACAGCGAGCAGCCGATTATTATTTGGACAAATACGGCCGTTTGCCGGAACTCTGTCTGGTCAACCAGCAGTTGTTGACAGAAACAAAAAAGGTGGGCAAGGTTCGGGTTGAACCTGGCAGCCACCTGCAATTACATCATTTTTGGTTGGGGATGCGCCACTAAGAGTTACGCAAGAAGTTCAACTTCTCAGAAGAAGTTGAACTTCTAAATGGGCAAGTTATTTAATTGCCATTCCTAAGCTGAACAATCAAGGTGCATGACATTACTGGCAACAATTTGCCGGGCAATGCCACACACTTTTTAAGCCGCTTCCAGTTCGCGGAAAGAGACAAAGCGACTGCCCCCTTCCGTGGCAATCATACGCAGGCGATAGCGCCGACCGTTGGGAGCCATCATTTCTGACTCCGGTTGTACCATCGTTTCCAGCGTTTGTGTCATAAAACCGAGCGTTGCTTCATCGGTGATCAGCGCATTCACAGGCTGGCTCACCATTCTTTCTTCTTCGCTCAGACAAAAGGCAGCGCGGGCAGCCGCATTGAGCAGCAGAACTTTGTTGTCTTCATCCAGCACCAGCAGCGGATCATCGGTTTGGTCAACCACTGCCCCCAGCAGGTTACGCTCCCGCTTGATTTGGTTGTAGATGTTGGCGTTGTTAATGGCGATGGTGGCATAACCACCCAAAGCCGATAACGCCCGCGTGTCGTTGGCATCAAACGATGTTTCCTTGAGCCGGTTGGTAACGCCTAGCACGCCAATGGGTTTGTTTTGCAAAATCAGCGGCACATAGATCAGCGATTTGACCAGCAGCGCGGTGTGGGTGCGCTTCCACTGCGAATCATTGCCAATGGCGATGGCGCGTTTGGTTTGCAGCACCTTCCCCGCCAGGCTGTCGGTGACGCGGCGGCGCATGGTTTTGGCTTTGGCTTCCAGGTTTTTCGAGGCGCGGGTGTAAAGTTCACCAGCCTCTTCGTCCAGCAGCATCAGCGACCCTTCTTCGGCGCCCACCACATAAACGGCCGCTTCCACCACCCGATGTAGCACCTCTTCCAAATCAAGCGACGACGAAACCGACTTGCCCACGCCATAAAGCACGTTTAGCTCCTGAGCACGCCGCTGAAGCTGGGAATTGCTTTCCATTAACTGCTCAACCAGTTGGTCACGTTCTCGCTTGAGGCGGCTTTCACGCAGGGCGCGGTCAATGGATTCGCTTAGTTCATCAGCATCAACGGGTTTGACAATATAGTCGTTGACCCCCAGGCGAAACGCAGTAACGGCCGTATCTTCCGACCCTTCTCCCGTCATCAAAATGCAGGGAATTTCAATATCCCGTTCGCGCAGCTTTTGCAGCACTTCCAACCCGGTAAGCTGTGGCATTTGTTGATCGGTAATCATCAGGTCTGGCTCTTTAGCAATAGCCATTTCCAGGCCCATTAGCCCGTTGGAAGCAGTCATCACTTCAAAGCCCTTTGGTTTCAGGATGTAGTTTGTGAGGAAATCGCGGATTTCCTTGGAGTCGTCAATGACGAGGACGCGTTCGTACATACAAAGTCATTCCTTACGCTGGGCTAAACTATTCCCTCTATATTACTACTCGCCAGAAGGGTTAGCAACCTTCCGTTTCTTATTTTAACCTATCTTATACACGCAAATTTGCCCGGCTGACAAGCATGGGATAGCATGGCGTGATGAAAATGTGGCAATCACTGATTATTTGGTTTCCCAAGTCATGGGGATTATTGGCAACGGCACTGCTGTTGACGGCCTGTCAGCAACAGCAGTTGATTGAAACGCAGATTGTTGTTGTAACGGAAGTGGCTGTTGTTGGTGGAGAACCGCAGGTAATTACACGGCTGGTGCAGGAAACGGCCGTTGTGACCGCCACGCCCCCGCCCAGCATTGCCGTCCCGCAAATTGTCGAGCTGGATTTAGCCTATTTGGGGCAATTCCCCGACATTGACCCGCAGCAGGGAGATGGCACCAATGCTGCTCACCTGATGGAAAATTTGTTTGTGGGCTTAACCAATTTTAACCACCAGTCACAGCAGGTTGAGCCGGAGTTGGCACAAAGTTGGGAAGTAGACGCTACGGGGCGGGTTTGGACATTCCATTTACGCAACGATATTTACTGGGTTAAGGCGTTGCCGTCAAACAGCGACAGCAGCAATGCGGTGTCGGTGGAGCGGGTGCGACCGGTGGTGGCGGGGGATGTGGTAACGGCCGTTCGTCGCGCCTGTAGCCAGGATCCCAACACCCCCGATGCCTTTGTTCTGTTCATCATCCAGGGGTGCGAACAGCTTAACCGGGCACTTGATGCCAACATAGATCCCACTATCGTTGGCATTTATGCGCTGGATGATGACACGCTACAGGTTAACCTGACCGTTCCGGCCGGCTATTTTCTGACGCTAACCACCTTGCCGCTGTTTATGCCGGTGCCAACGGATCTGGTGGAGCAGTTTGGTGCGGATTGGCGGGATCAGTTTGGGCAATTTGCGGGAGGGTGGCAAACGGCCGTTAATCTCATCACCAGCGGCCCTTTCTTCCCCACCCCGCGTGATGCTTACGGCCAGCGCGTCACCCTGCACCGCAACCCCGAATGGCCCATTCGTCGTTTGGGCAACGTAGACCGCGTCAACATCCTGTTTATGGAAGACGAAAACGACATTTTTCAGGCGTGGCAGGCCAAAAGCCTCGACATTAGCACCCTGCCACCTGCCCAGGAAGCCACCATGCTGGAGCAGTCCCCGCAGCGCTTGACGCTGGTGCCAAACCAAACCGTTTTTTATCTCAGCTTCAACTTTGACAGCGAAGTGTTCCGCGACCCTGCCGCACGGCAGGCGTTTACCGCCGCCATTGACCGCGAACGCCTGGTGGAAGCAGTGTTTGGTGCCACAGGAGCCTTGCCCATGCGCCATCTGACCCCGCCCGGCGTGCTGGGTGCGCCGCCGGTTGACCAGGTTGGCGGCAGCTACAGCCCCGATTTTGCCCGGCTGAAAATGGCCGAAAGCAGCTTTGGCGGCTGCCGCAACATCCCGCCCATCACCCTCATGGTCAGCTCCGCCGACCTTTCGCTGCTGCAAGCCGAACTCATTCGCAAGATGTGGGTGGATGAACTAGGCTGCTTAGAGGAGCAAATTGTGATTGAACAGGTGCAGTTTGGCACCCTGTTGGCAAATACACGCCGGGATGCGGGGGCGGCACGTCCTGATATTTGGGAGTTGGGCTGGTCGTCGTACTATCCCGATGCCCACAACTGGCTCAATGACTTGCTGCACTGCCAGCACAGCGAAAATCGGCAAAACCGGCCGTGTGGCTCGATTGACGAAGAAATTGTGCAAGCCTCAACGCTATCCTCGCTGCCTGACAGGACGGCAATGTACCGCAGCATTGAAAATGAATTTTTTGATGGCGGTGGGATTATCCCGATTGTGCCGCTGTATGTGCGCGGTGAGGTTGAGCTGGTGCAAAATTGGGTTAGATACACCCCGGCTACGTTTGGCGGCGAGCAGTTTGATACATACATGATTGATGCCGACACCAAACGGCTGGAGCGGAGCCGCTAGTGATGGCAGGCTGGGTAGCGGAGGCGGCACAGCTAGGTTTGTCGCTGTCGGCGGCGCAGCAGGCGCAGTTTGCTGCCTATGAGGGGCTGCTGCTGGTGTGGAATGAGCGGTTGAATTTAACGGCCGTTCGTACCCCCGAAGCCATTCGTCAGCGTCACTTTCTCGATTCGTTAAGCTGTGGGCTGGTGCTGGGGGAGCTAAACGGCCGTTCGCTCATTGACGTTGGCACCGGTGCTGGCTTCCCCGGTCTGCCGCTTAAGCTGCTTTACCCAGAGCTACAGTTGACGTTGGTTGAAAGCGTGGGCAAAAAGGCTGCTTTCCTGCAAACTGTGGTCGCCGAACTAGGGCTGGTTGGCGTGAATATTGTCATAGAACGGGCAGAAACGCTGGGGCAGCAGTCCGCTTTCCGCGAGCAGTTTGATTGGGCGGTGGCGCGGGCGGTGGCACCGCTGCGGGTGCTGGTGGAATATTTGCTGCCGCTGTGCCGGGTGGGTGGGCGGGTGCTGGCGCAAAAGGGGGAGCGGGCGGCTGAGGAGGTGGCGGAGGCAGAAACGGCCGTTTCTCTGCTCGGCGGTGGCAACATGCGTCTGCAATCCGCGCCGCTGGAAGGGCATTTTGTGCTGATTGACAAGCAACTGCCTACCCCCGCTGCCTATCCGCGCCGACCGGGGATGCCGAATAAACGGCCGTTGTAGGAAAAGCAGGCTGTACGATGCGGTCTGTTTGGTGAACTTGGTTGCGAAGTCAACACAAACGCAAGTTACCCGATGCCATTATTTATGCGACAGTCAAAGTAGAAAACTGTCTTTTAGTAACAAGAAACATCAAGGATTTTGATCCAACTTTGCCCGATGTGTGTTTACCTTATTCCCTGTAACTATTTAACAGTATTATGACAAGAGCCGTAGCCCTTGAGCAACTGGCCGAGTGGATAACGGCCGTTTCTCTCCCCCATCCCCGGCGCGTTGGCATAGACGGCGTTGACTGTGCAGGTAAAACCAGCCTTGCCGATGAACTGGCTGCGCTGCTTACCAGCCAGGGTTATGTCGTGATCCGCGCCTCCATAGACGGCTTCCACAACCCCCGCGCCGTTCGCTATCGTCAGGGACGCGCTTCTCCCACCGGCTACTATGAGGATTCGTTTGACCTGGACAGCGTGCTGGCGTGTTTGCTGCAGCCACTGGGGCCGGGTGGGGATGGGCGGTACAAAACGGCCGTTTTTGACCACGAACACGACCGACGACTTGCGGTACCCTGGGAAACGGCCGTTTCCCACGCCATCCTCCTCCTCGACGGCATTTTCCTCCATCGCCCCGCACTCACCCCTCATCTGGACTACACCATCTTTGTCAACATCTCCTTTGACACCGCCCTCGCTAGAGCTGTTCACCGCGACCAACGCCTGCTTGGCTCCCCCGAACAAGTGACGCAGCTTTATCAAACCCGCTATATCCCCGCGCAAAAGCATTATCTGGCAACCTGCCAGCCTGCCCAACGCGCCAACGCCGTTTGGCAAAACGACAACCTGCAGCAGCCCACTTTGTCCCAAAACCCGTAGCCGAGGATTCCAATCCTCGTTCTGTTGCTTGGCGACAAGTGGCAAGTAACAGGTGGCAAGTCTTGCTGGCAAACAAGACTTGCCACTTGCTACCTGCTACCTGCAAGCAAGAACCTGTAACTTTATGACCTTGATGAGTATGCCCATTTAGAAGTTCAACTTCTCAGAAGAAGTTGAACTTCTTGCGTAACTTATTTAATCCTCGTTCCTTGATGAGTATACAAAATTCAAAATTATGAGATAAAATCAAAGTCTGATAAAAATAGCGGGTAGAACTTTGTTTTTATCGAGCATAATCTACAAAATTTTGCAGATTTGCTCAAGAGCCTACGGAACTTGGAGAGAAGATGTCCTACGATGTAATTGAGCTTACCCAAACCCTGGTCAAAATCCAATCGGTTAGCCGCGACAGCAACGCCGCTGTTTCCGACTATATCCAGACGGTTTTGCAAGAGATTGGCTGCACGGTAGAGCGGCTGGAATATGTAGATGACAACGGCGAACGCAAGGTCAACCTGATTGGCAAGCTGGGTGAGGGCGGCGGCGGGCTGGCTTTTTGCTCCCATTCTGACACGGTGCCAGGGCAGGAAGTGGATTGGGCGGCATTTGACCCGGTGATTGAAAACGGCCGTTTATACGGGCGCGGCAGTTGCGACATGAAAGGCCCCCTTGCTGCCACCATCGTCGCCGCCAGCCGCATTGATGCCAGCCAACTCAAGCAGCCCATTTACATTGTGGTCACATCCGATGAAGAAATTGGCCTCCTGGGTGCCAAACACGTTGCCGATTACTCTGCCACGCTACGCGATGACAAACCCACCTACGGCATCATTGCCGAACCCACCAGCATGGTACCCGTTTATGCCCACAAAGGGGGCGTCCACGTCAAAGTCGTTTCCCACGGCGTGGCGGCCCATTCCAGCACCGACAAAGGCATCTCGGCCAACTTCCAGCTTGCCCGCTTCATGGCCGAAATGGCCGACCTGCGCGACCTTGCCCTGCGCGACAAGATGTTTATGAACGACGAGTTCAACCCGCCCACCAACGGTTTTAACATGACCATGACCGATTTTGGCACCCCCGGCAACGTTACCGCCCCCCGCGCCCAGTGCAACGTTGGTTTCCGCGCCATGCCCAACTCTGGTGCTGAGGAAATGCTGGACATGATTACCAGCGCGGCGGAAAAATATGGCTTCGAGTATGAAGTTAGCGCCCACACCCCGCTTTATGTCTCCACCGATTCCAATTTGGTGCAGGCAGCGGTGCGGGCGTTAAACGGCCGTTCCCCCGAAACCGTCCCCTACGGCACCGACGGCATCTACCTCCAGGCCGTCATCCCCGAAATGGTCGTTCTCGGCCCTGGCGACATTGGCGTTGCCCACACCGTCGGCGAATTTGTTCCCCTCTCCGAACTAACCCAGGCCGTGGATGTGTATGAGGCGATCATTCACGACCTTTGCCTTTAGGATTGTAGGGCGTGGGGAGTAGGGTGTGGGGCGTAATAAACACCCCACACCCTACTCCCCACGCCTCACGCCCCACTCCCTACATCTTCCGCACCACATCCCCCACACGCACCACGCCCGGCACCACCACCTTCGCATTCAGCCCGCGTAGACGGTGGACTTTTCCCTGGGGTGAGTTGACAAACTTCATCGCATCCGCGCCAAACCGTGCCACAAACTTGGCACAGCCAGTGTGCGGGATTGACGTAACCTCAATCACCGCCGACCCCATTGCCAACTGCGTTCCCGACGGTAAATTCTCCTGGCTCAAATCCAGATCCACAATAAATTGATCCCCGGCCAAATGCCACCGTTCCTTACCCTGTGCCACCACGTCCAGCACCCGCGCATTCATGATGTTGAGCTGCATTTCGGGATGCCCCAGGCCATTGGTGGTGCGTGAGCTGCCCCGCGTGCGCCAGTTATCGCCCACCAGCCCTTCGGTCAAATCCAGTTCACCCTCATCCACAATTTCCCGTTCCTCAACGGCCGGCCGCCGCACAATCATCTCCACCGTTCCCAAATCCTGCGGTGAGCCCAACAGCGAATCCCACGCGCCCTCCAGTTCATCCATCGTCAACTTTTTCGCATCCAACAACTGTTCAGCAATCATCAGAACCTCCAGTTAAAGATTGGAGATTAGCGATTAGAGATTGTGAACCTTCACCAATCTCCAATCTCCAACCTCTACGCTTATGTCTTCAGTGGTACTCCCAGTCTTGCCGCTGCCGCTTCCGCATCGCGGCGCAGGCGGCGACCCCGTTCAGCGTCGCCGTGAACCGTTTCATAGGCGGCCCAGGCCAGCAGCAGCGCCACGCGAGCATGGTTGCTGCCGCGTTTGACATCACGTAAAAGCTGCCAGCCGTGGGCAAAACAGCCAGCCGGATCATACGTTACGCCATCTACCAGCATGATTTGACGGCCGGCCGGAGCCTGCGCCCCAATTTCACCCAAAAGCTTCCAAACGGCCGTTTGTTCCAACACCCCCCCTTCACCCTCCTCAGCCACCAGCCGTAATGCCCGCTGCGCCGCCAACTGCGCCTCGCCCACCTGCCCCTGCCCCAAATACGCTGTTGCCAACAGCCGATAAACCCGGCCAAGCTGATACCAGTTCCCCTTCACCGTCTGCTGCTCCACCGCCTCAATCACCGGGTAAAGCACCTGCTCTGCCTGTGTCCAGCGGCGCATACCCAACAATGCCGCCGCCAGTTGGGTGCCAGCCGTCAAATCCAGCAGCCGGTTGCCCACCCCCAACAATAATTTTTGCGCTTCCTGGTTGTGCAAAACGGCCGTTTCCCACTCCCCCTGCCGCCGCGCCGCTTCTGCCAGACCCATCAGTGCTGCCGCCGCCCCATCCTGCAACTCCAGCGCCTGGTATTGCCCCAGTGCCCGCTGTAGCCAGCGTCCCGCTGTACCAAACTGCTCCAAATCCAGGTGCAGTTCCCCCAGCATCAGGCAGACAAACGCCCGATCTGGCAGCAGCGAGGTGCTTTCAATATTTTCGACCAGCGTCGTCAACTGCATGGTAATGGTGGTCAGCAACCCGCCATCGCCGCGCAGCAAATGCAGGTCGGCCAGCAACTTCAAGCTGGCGGCTTCTGAGCGGCGGCTGGCTAATTTGCGGCTGGTATCGAGGGCGCGTTCGGCAATCAAAACGGCCGTTTCCCAATCCCCACCCTGCCACACTGCCAACGCCCGGTAGCGCAACGCCTCGGCCAGCTCCAAATCCGCCCCAATCAGCCACGCCACATCCTCCGCCTGCGAAGCCGCCTCCATCAATGCCTGATAATCTGCCTGCTGCCGATACAACTGCGCCAGCCCCAGCCACGCCTGCGCCTCCTTTACCAAATCCCCGTCCGTGCGGGCAATGCCCTGCATCGCCACAAACGACTCCTCCGCCTCGGCCAGCCGTGCCTGGCGCGTCAGCAGCCCCCCCAGCCGCTCCTGCACCCGCAAATGTCCCTCCACAAACTGCGGCTTGTCGGTCAACAGCGCCAGAACCCGCTGGTAATGGTTAATCGCCCGCACCAGTTCAAACGTTTCCGCCGCCGTCACCGCCGCCCGTTCGTGCATCTCGGCCGCCAGCGTTTCTTCACCCGCCAGCTCATAATGCTCGGCGATGGCACCCGCATATTCCGCCACCCGCTCCCCACTTTGCAGCAGCAGCCAATCCCCCACCTGCTTGTGGTAAAGCGGCCGGTCACGCAGCAGCACGCTGTCATACGCCACCTGCCGCAAAATCGCATGTTTAAAAGTATAGGCACTAATTCCGGCAAACACCGACGATTTGCGCCGGAAGATGAGTTCCCGCTTGCTCAACACTTGTAACGCCACCAGCGTTTCCTCAGCCGTAAAAGGCTGCGGCGCATGGCGGTTCATCACCATCACCGCATCATCCCAAAAGATGCGCCCCACCACCGCTGCCCGCTGCAGCGTTACCCGCTCCGGTGCCGACAGCCGATCCAGCCGCGCTTGCAGCACCCCGTTGAGCGTGGGCGGCAGCCGCAGTTGCGTGGCGGCCGATTCGCGCAGTTGCCATTCGTCCCCCCCGGTGACAATTACCCCGTCCTCAATCAAAATCTTGATAAGTTCTTCGACGTAGTAGGGGTTGCCCTCGGCGGTATTGACAATCAGGTCGGCCAATTCGTTGGGAATGGTAGGTAGCTTCCGCAAAATGTCCCACACCAGCCGCCGCACGTGGTTTTCCGTCAATGGCTCCAGTGACATCACCGTTTCTTCCGGCCACGCTGACCGTTGCTCAAACAATGTGGGGCGTGCCAGGCAGACAATCAGCAGCGGCAGCGACCGCGCCGCTTCGGCCAGATAGCCAATGGCATTGAGTGACCCGGTATCGGCCCAGTGGATGTCTTCAAAAAAGATGACCGCCGCTCCGGCAAGCTGTGCCGCCCCGCGAAACAGCCCCAGCAAGGCGCGAAACAGTTGTTCCCGCACCTGTACCCCGTCGGCAGCAGCCAGCGTTTCGGCCAGCCCCAGCCCAATGAGCTGCCCGATGGCGTGGATGAGTTCGCGTGGTTCTTGCCCACCCAGCAGCCGTTGCACACCCTGGCGCAGTTTGGTTTCAGCAACGGCCGTTAAATCATTGTCCTGAATCTCAAGCGCACTCGTCACCACATCCCGCACCAGCGAATATGGCAGCGAGCGCATCTGCTGATCCGTGCGCCCCTTAAACACCACCACATCGCTGTGGTATTGGCGCATCCAGTTGTTAAACTCATAAATCAGCCGTGACTTACCCACCCCGGCCTCGCCCACCACCGTCACCATTCCGCCGCGCCCTTCCATCAATGCCCGGTTCAGCCGCAGTTGCAGCGTTTGCAGCTCGCCGTCCCGCCCCACCATGTGGGTTTCCACCCCTTCTACCCCGCGCCCTACCGGGAAAAAGAGACGCGGATTTACCCCCAGCGTCAAATAAACCGGAATTGGCTCCGTTTTGCCCTTTACCGACACCGGCCCCAGCGGCTCAATGTTGAAAACGCCTCGCGTCAGCAGATAGGTGTCGTGGGAAATCAAAATGCCGCCCGGCGGCGCGGCGTCGGTGACGCGGCTGGCAACATTGACGGCATCGCCGATGACGGTGTACTCGTCGCTGGTACCCATTTCGCCAAACAGCACGGAGCCAGTGTTGATGCCAATACGCATTTCGAGGGCGTGAAGCTGCTCCAGCAGGGCAGCGCCTTCGGTCAGGCTGTGGCTTACTTGCCCGACAAAATCCCCCAACGCCCCGCGCATTGCCAACGCTGCCCGCACTGCCCGCTCCGGGTCATCTTCCTGCACCAGCGGCACGCCAAACACCCCCATCACCCCGTCTCCCACGTGCTTGTCCACCGTGCCGCCCTGGTCGGTGATGGCTCTATCCAGCCGCCGCCACAGCCGGTTCATCAAATCGAGGGTGTTGGTGTCGCGCAGCGATTCGGCCACCCGTGAAAAGCCGGAGATGCGGGCAAATAAAATGGTGACTTGTTTGCGCTGGGTGGGCTGCTGCGTGGTGCGCATTTGCGGGTGCGCCGACAGTGCCAGCAGCTTGCTGCGTAAGGCACGCAGGGTCGTCTCGGCTGCCGCTTCGCCCAACAAATTCCGCTGCGCCTCAATGGTTGCTATGCTCCGCTCAAGCTGTTCGCGTTTTAACATCCGATCTGGCTCAAAAATTTTTCCTGGGGTTAACGTGCACCTGTTTGCAGGCGCACGTGTAAAAGTTTATTTTGTAAAAAGTATGGGGAAATTATGGCGAAGGGGGGGCGTTCGGGCAAGTAAAAGGGGTCAAACGGCCGTTTCTGCCACCAACAACCGCGTAAAACCAGCCTCCACCCGGCTCCGCAGCGTCGCGCTATCCGTCTGTTCTGCCCAATCCAGTGCCTTGTCAAACCAAATCCGCGACTGGTCCAGATAATGGTCGCGGTGGATTAGCGAGGTGGCATCATCGGCGCGGGCAATATACAGCTCACCCAAATCCCGCGCCACATCCGCCAGCCGCTCCCGGTTGCCGCTTTTTTCGGCGAAAAGCAGTGCCTGCTGCTGGTAGCCCTCGGCCTGCTCATATGCCTTGCGCTGCTGTGCGAACTGCGCCAGCTTTTGCCAGCACAGCATCGCCCCAAAAAAGTCGCTGCTGTCGCGGCTGGTACGCAGCCCGTCTTCATACTGCTTTTGCGCCCGCGCCATCTCCCCCTGTTTTTCGGCCACATCCCCCAACTGCCGCAGCAAAATCCCGATCCAAAGCTGTTCGCCCAGCGTGGAGAAGGCATCGAGTGCCTCTTTGATAAACGCCACAGCTTGCTCCAGCCGCCCCAACTGCCAGCAAATGCGCCCCATGACGGTGTTGGCAACGGCCGTTCCAAAATGATGCTGCTCCGTTTCTCCAGCCTGAGTCAGTGCCAGCCCCTCCTGGCACAGCTTTAGCGCCGTTGGCGGGTCGTTGACTTCCAGCATGGCCCAGGCCGTTACCACCAGCGCCAGCCCCTGGTACGCCGACGACGCTGCCTGGGCTGCCACCTGCGTTTGCTGCCCACTTTGCAGTGCCGCCTCCGCCCGACCCTGGAAAAGCTGCGTTAGCACCAGCTCCACCCAGGCCATTGTTTCCACGTCTGGCTGCTGGTTGTGGACGGCCAACTGCTGCATCTGCTGGAAAACCGCCACCGCTTCGTCAAAACGGGCTAACTGCCGCAGCATGCCGCCCAAACCGGCGTTGAGCGTTAGCTGCTGCGCTACCAGCTTGTCATCCCCGGCCAGCAGGTTGAGGGCTTGACGGTAGAAGAAAACGGCCGTTTCCGGGATATTGCGCTCCTTGGCTCGCCGCCCCGCTCGCCCATACCAATCCACCGCCTTGTTCAACTCACCCGCCCGCTCAAAGTGCATGGCAATGACGCTGGCGTATTCCGGCGGATCCTGGTGGTAATAGCCGGTGTCGGTGCCACGATACGCTACCAGCCACATCGCCGCCTGGGCGTGGTACTGCTGCCGCTTAGTAAATTTCAGGCTTTCGTATACGGCTTCGTGGAGCGTGTCGTGGGCAAAAACATATTCGCGGGTGCCAGCAAAAGCGGCCGTTTGGCTGGGGTAAATAAAGCCACGCTCCACCAGCCGGGTCAACGCTTCCTCCACCTCATCCGTCACCAGGCGATGGGTTTCACCAAGCTGCATCACCGCTAAATCCCAAAAATGACGCCCCACCACCGCTGCCCGGCGTAGCACCTGCGCCTCTTGCGCGGGCAGGTTTTCCAGCCGTTCGCGGTGCAAATCGGCCAGCGTCGAGGGAATCCGCATCTCTGCCAACTGCCCCATTTTGATCTGCCACTCTTCCCCTCGCGTCACAACGATCTGTTTTTCCAACAGCAGCAGCAAAAACGCCTCAATCTGGTACGGGTTGCCGTTAGCCCATGAGACCACCAAGTCAATTAGCCGCAGCGGCACCTTGGGGACTTTTGCCAGCAGTTCGGTGACGAGGTGGCGGCTGTCAATGGCCGAAAGCGGCGGCAGCGGCAGATGAACATAGGTCATGGGGTCGAGGCTGTCGAGGGTTTGCCAAGACGGCCGTTTTTCATAAAGCTGCGGCCGCGCCAGACAAACCACCAGCAGCGGAATGTCCCAACACGTTTTGACCAAATATTCTAGCAACTCAAACGACCCCTCATCGGCCCAGTGCAAATCTTCCAGAATCAGCACCGCCGCTGGGGCTTGCTCCGTCACCCCCCGGAAAAACCGCGCCACGTCGTCAAAAGCGTGTTCCCGAATCCGCTGTGAATCGTAGTTGATCCCCTGCGAATAGAGACTGTCCTGAAAATCAAAGCCAATGAGTTGCCCCAGCAGATACGCCTGCTCCAGCGGCGTTGTGCGGTATCCCATTGGGTCTGGTTTGACTTCGGCCTGGGCTTCGGCCAGCACCGACAGCACACCCTGGACAAATTTTTCGCGGGCAACCTCGGCGCTGTGGCGGGGGTGAATGGCAAAGTGGGAGGTAAACAGATCGCGCACCAGTGAATAGGCCGATTGCCCCATTTCCGGCTGCCCCTGCCCGCGAAACAGCCGCACCCGCACCGGCAATAGCTGCAGCCGCTGCTCAAACTCCCGCAGCAGCCGTGATTTGCCCACGCCGCGCTCGCCAACAATGGTGACAACCTGGGCGGTGGCACTGTCAATGGCGGTTTGCAGGGCATATTCCAACTGCCCCAGCTCGGAGGTGCGTCCCACCAGCCGTGTGTCTAGGGCGCGAATAGCGTTGTCTGGCTCACGGAAGCCGCGTGGCTTGTTGCCCTGAATGATGTAGGCGCGTGGGGCGGTGACTGCTTCGCTGCGCCCTTCTCCCGCTTCCAGCAGTTCGGCATCGAACAATCCGTGTATTTGCCGATAGACTTGCTCCGAGACCAAAACTTTGCCCAGCGGTGCTTGTTCTTCGAGCCTGGTTGCCACGTTGAGCGTGTTGCCAACGGCCGTATATTTTTGCGTGTTGCCCACCTGCCCAAAGTAAATAGGGCCGGCGTGGATGCCAATACGCATTTGCAGGTGTGGTCTTGGTCGTCCCCAGCGTAGTTCAGCCCGTTCGGCCGGCACGCTTACCCCCCGGTTAAACAAATCCATTTCCACCTGCATCGCCAGCGCCGCCTGCACCGTTCGCTCTGCGTCATCGTGCCGCTCTTGCGGCAGCCCAAATAGGGCAATCAGGCTGTCCCCGGCGTGTTTGTCCACCGTGCCGCCCCACGCTTCCACCACCCCATCCAGCCGCTGCCACAGCCGGTTCATCGTTTCCCCCACTTCTTCCACGTCCATTGTTTCAGACATGGCGGTGAAGCCGGAGAGATCGGCCACAAGTACTAAAATGGGTTTGTGGAGTTCGGTCACAGGGGGAGCTTGCAAAACCGCAAGCTGATCACGTAGGGCAATGACGGCGGTATCAACGACCTCGTTGCCTAACAAATGGCGTTGGGTCTCAAGGGCCGAAATGGCCTGGACTAACTCTTGGCGATCGGTCACGTTCATCATTATATCGAATCTGCTTCTATTTTTCACGAAGCGGTACTAATTCGCCACCTGATACCTGAATTTGCTTCCTGCCCTACTTCCTACTATACTGCCCGCCGTTTTGGGCGTCTGTTTATTGGACAGTTCAAGCGGATGTAGCGTCACTTTAAATGAGTAGTTTGCACAAAAAACAAGGACTTTGGTCATCATGGTGGCTAGTTGCTGGTGGTTAGGCAGAAAAGAGATGCTTTAGCCACCAGCTATCAGCCACCAGCCATCAGCCATGTGCGGTTTATCCGCGTCAGGAATCTTATGAAACTCAAGCGGCTTACGCTCCACGGGTATAAAACATTTGCCACCAAGACAGATTTTTTGTTTGATGAGGGCATAACGGCCGTTGTTGGCCCCAACGGTTCCGGCAAAAGCAACATTGCCGATGCCTTGCGCTGGGTACTGGGGGAACAAAGCTACAGCACCCTGCGCGGCAAGCGCACCACCGACATGATTTTTGCTGGCAGCCAAAGCCGCCCACGGGCAGGGATGGCGCAAGCCACGCTGACCTTTGACAACAGCGACGGCTGGCTGCCGATTGACTATACCGAAGTTGAAATTAGCCGCCGCGCCTACCGCTCTGGCGAAAACGAATATTTGATCAACGGGCAGCGGGTGCGGCTGAAAGACGTGGCCGATCTGCTGGCGACCAGCGGGCTGGCCGAACGCACCTACACCATCGTCGGTCAGGGTCTCATTGACCAAGCCCTGTCGCTGCGCTCCGAGGAGCGGCGGGCACTGTTTGAGGAAGCGGCCGGGATTAACCATTACAAAGCCCGCCGTGCCGAAACGCTGCGCCGCTTGCAGGAAACGCAGCGCAATCTGGAGCGCGTCCACGACATTCTCAACGAAATTCGCCCCCGGCTGGCCTCGCTGAAGCGGCAGGCGACGCGGGCACAAAATTATGAGCAGGTGGCGGTTGATTTGCGCCATTTGCTGCGGATTTGGTATGGCTATCGCTGGGAAAAGGCGAAAGTGGCTTTGCGAGTAGCGCGAAAAGAGGCGCGGGAGGCAGAAACGGACTGGGAACATGGTCGCCGCACGCTGCTGGTGCAGCAGGAAAACCAGAACGCCATCCGGCAGCAAATTGACCGCGCCGACCAGCAGCTTGCCGAGACGCAGGCGCGGCGGGATGAGGTGCGGACGCAACTGGAAAAGGCGCGGCGAGAGATGGCGATTATGGAGGAGCGGCAGCAGTCGCTGGTGCGGCAGTTGTCGGAGGTGGAACAAGAACGGCCGTTACTGGAAGAACAACGCGCTGTCGCCCAGGCCGATTTGAGTGCCGCTGCCAGCGATTTAGAAGCCGCCCAGAGCAATTTGCACCGCGTGCAGGGGGAGCTGCAGCAGTTTACCGCCACCTTTGAAACGACCCAGGCCAGCATCAGCCGCTGGCAGCAGGCGGTAGCGCAGCGTGAGGCTGCTTTGCGGCAGGCGCAAACGAGGCTGGCGCAGGCGCAGGGGCAGCAAAGCCAACTGCGGGAGCGGCGGCGCGAGGCCAGCGGCAGCGATGAGGAAGCGGTGGCGGCCGAGCTGGAGGAATTGGCGGAGGAGATTGAACGGCAAACGGCCGTTTTTGACACCGCCCGCGCCAAAGCCAAAGAGCTAAACGACCAGCGCTTGGCCGCGCAAAACGAACGCCAAACATTGATCAACGCACTGAAGCAACTTCGCCGCGATGTGCGCCAGCAGGAGCAGCAGCTAAACCAGCGGCAAAGTGAGCTTGCCAGGCTGGAGGCGCGGGTGGATTTATTGGATCAGCTGCGCCATAAAGAGGTGAAGGCCATTGCCGGGCTGCGCGGCCAGCTTGCCCGCTTTATCACCATTCCCAACGCGCATAAAAAGGCGTTGGAGGCGGCACTGGCGGCGCGGCTGGGGACGCTGATTGTGGAAAATCGGCAGCAGTTGGAGCAGCTTTTGCAGCAAAACCGGGGGCAAGCATTAACGGCCGTTGCGCTTAACTTCCTGACCCCACCCTCGGTCATTCCTGCCCCGGCCGGCGCCATCGGCTGGGCCAGCGAGGTGGTGCAGGTGGAAACAGCCATGCAGTCGGTGGCGGATTTGCTGCTGCGTCCCATTTTGCTGGTGGAAGACGCGCCCACGGCCTATCAACTGGCGGCCGGCTTGCCGCCAGGGACGCTGGCAGTGTCGCGCAGTGGCTTTGTGGCGCACGCCGGGGGGCTGGTGCAAACCACGTCGGCTGATGATGCCAGCTCGGTGCTGGCGCGGGAGGAGGCGTGGCGGCAGGCGCAGGCGGAGTTGGCAGACAAAAAAGCGGGGTTGGCGGGGGAGGAAACGGCCGTTACTGAGGTACAAACGGCCGTTCAGGAAAGGCAAAATCGTGTAGACGAACTGCAAAATGAGGAGCAGCGGCTGGCGCGGCTGGCAAGTGAGGCCAGCCAGCGGCAGGCGCAGGCGCAGCGGCGGCTGGATAATGCGCGGCAGCAGCAAACGTATCTGGATCGGCAGCAGGATCATCGGCGGCGGGACGCGCAGCGGCTGGAGGAGCGGCTAACGGCGGTGGCGGCGGAGATTGAGCGGTTGCAAGGGGAGGTGTTGGGGGGAGAAACGGCCGTTAATGAAGCCCGCACCCAGCTTGCCGCCCTGCCCATTGCCGAAGGCCAGCAGCAGCGCCAAACGCTGCGCCAGGAAATCGCCGCCGCCCAAACCATTCTCGCCGGGCGGCAGGCGGTAGTAGACAGCCGCCGTACCACGCTGCACCAGGTCGAACGGCAGCTTGCCCGGCTACAGGCCCGTGAAACATCACTGCGGCAGCAACAAGGGCAGATGAGCCTTACCGACGAAAGTGCCACCCAGCAGCGATGGCAAGAGCAGCTTGAACGGCTCGACATGACCATTGACCCCCTCAAAAATCGCCTGGCCGAAAACCGGCGGGAGCTACAAGGTTTGCGCGACAAGGTTGCCACCCTGCAAAAACAAACCCATGATTTGGAAACCCGCTACACCCAAACCAAAATCCGCCTAACCCAGCAGGAAAACCAGATCGAAGGGCTGCAAGACCGCATCAAGGCCGACCTCGGCCTCGTTTCCCTCACCTATGACGAGGACCAAACGGGTGCCACCCCGCTGCCTATGCACGAAGTGGTGGACAAGCTGCCCCAGGTTACAGAGCTGCCCGACGACATTGAGCAGACCATTCACAATTATCGCGGCCAAATGCAGCGCATGGGTGCCATCAACCCCGACGCGCCGCAGGAATATGCCGAAACGCAGGAGCGATATGATTTTCTGACGCAGCAGGTGGAGGATTTGAACAAAACCGATGCCCAACTGCGCGAGGTCATTCAGGAACTGGACGAATTGACCTCCAAAGCGTTTGGGGCAACGGTAGAACAAGTCAACGCCATTTTTGGCAACACCTTTACCCAGCTTTTTGGCGGCGGCACGGCGCGGCTGGAGCTAACCGACCCCGATGACCTGACCATTAGCGGCGTGGAAATCGTTGCCCAGCTTCCCAACCGGCGCGAGCAAGGGCTGGCACTGCTTTCAGGTGGCGAACGGTCGCTCACGGCTGCTGCCCTCCTTTTCTCCTTGCTTAAAGTGTCGCCTACGCCCTTTTGCGTCATGGACGAAGTAGACGCGGCTTTGGATGAAGCCAACATTACTCGTTTCCGCGAGCTTTTACGGGAATTGGGGCTAAAAACGCAAACGGTGATCATCACCCACAATCGCGGTACGGTGCAGGCGGCGCAAACCATTTATGGCATTAGCATGAGCAGCGACAGTACCAGTCAGGCACTATCCATCAAGCCGGAAGAGTACGTGGCGCAGTCACGTCAATTGGTTTAGCAGTCGGAGCTTATAATTTTCGTGCTGTAGCATGATGCCCGAACCTGGGTTGTCCTTCCCGGTCTTCATATTGACACTTATGAAAGCTGTACCAAACAGGTAATCCACCGACCAGACACCATTTTTCCACCTAATTGACACCGACTTTTTTTTGCTTTATACTTCGCCACTATAGAAGCAACGTTGGCTGACAAGGCAATGCACAGAAATCTGGTCGAATCTAGTCAATGTCTTGACCACCCTAACAGGGTAGAGTTTAATAGGGTACAGCCTTCAGAAGCTGGTTCTCTGTCTTAACAGGGCTATCCATTGTATGTTTACCCCGCAATCTGTTCTTCACGGGAGTTGGGCAGAGCAAGAAGGAGGTGTTTGTACAAAAAACGTCATTAACCAAACCCCATTATCACATTTGCCAATGTGTCATCTGGTATGTTGTGTACGAGTGACACCAAGATAGTTAGTGGTTTGAAAACGGCCGTTTTCAGCCCCCTATTTGTCCAATTCGAGGAGGAATTGATGTTCAAAAAGCTAAAACTGACCAGCCTGGGTCTCTGCCTGCTGGCTCTTGTTCTTGTGGCTTGTTCCCCACAAACTGTCGAAGTGACCCGTGTCGTTACCGAGACTGTGACCGAAACCGTCACCGATTCAGTTGAAGTTGAAGTGACCCGCGTTGTTGAAGGTGAGACCGTTACGGAAACGGTTGTTGTTACCGCTACCCCCTTACCAGCCGCCCAGGGCGGTAATCTCGTAGAATCTTCGTTTGCTGACATTAGCACCTTGAATCCTGTGCTTAGCAGTGACAATGCTTCTAGTATCAACATTGGGTTGATGTTCTATTCACTGGCAAGCCTGGAACCATTTTCCGGTGCTGTTGTTCCCCAAATTGCGGAAAGCTGGGACGTGTCTGAAGATGGGTTGACCTACACCTTCCATCTGCGTGATGGGGTCATGTGGTCAGACGGTACCCAGCTCACGGCCAATGATGTGGCCTTCACCTTTGATGCGATTAACACAGACTCGGTTGCATCTCCCCGTCGCTCTAACTTCACCGAAGTCGAAAGCTGGACGGCCGTTGATGATTTAACACTCGAACTCAAACTCAAATCGGTTGACTGCACCGTTTTGTCCAATGTTGGCGTGCAAGGCATTTTGCCGGCTCATGTTTATGGCAACGACCCGGAAACCATTGCCGAAAACGGAGAAAACACAGCCCCCTCTGTTGTCAGTGGTCCGTTTACCTTTGTTGAACACGTTCCCGATGACCACGTAACCTTGGCTGCCAACCCCAGCTTCTACCTGGGTAAACCCAATGTAGACACATGGACGTATCGGGTATATGCTGATCAATCTGCCGAATTGGCCGGTATGCTGGCTGGCGAAATTGATTACAACAGCGTTGGTCCACAATTTGTGTCTGTGATAGAAGGTCAAATTGCCAGCGGTGACGATCTCAATATCCAAAAATTCTTTAGCAATGGCTATACTTTCATTGGTTACAATTTGGCTAACCCTGCTAATCCGCAAAATGGTTGGGATGACCTGGATGGCGATGGCAAATGGACTGAGGGTGAACCACCATTGGCTCAGGATCCGCATCCAGTTTTGAGCGATGTCGCTGTGCGCCAGGCAATGGCCTACTCCATTGATTACACCGGCATCATCAACAAGGTTGCTTTTGGACAGGGTGGCCCCACCGTTGCCAACGTTTGGCCGTCCATTACCTGGGCCTATAATAACGAGATTGAACCCTATTCTCAGGATTTGGAAAAAGCCGCCCAAATTTTGGCTGACGCTGGTTGGGTACCCGGTTCGGCTACCAACGACGCTGATGTGCCGATTTTGGAGAAAGACGGCGTGCAGTTGACGCTGAATTTGATGACCAACGCCGGTAACGAAACCCGCGAAAACATTGGCGTTTTGACCAAGGACGTGTTGGACGGGCTGGGTTTCAACATCCAGCTGGACTTCATCGAATTTGGTACCGTTGTACAGAAATTACTGGGTCAGGAATTTGACATGGTAATCATCGGCTTCGGCGGCGGCGCGCCGGAACCGGATGACAGCAGCCAGTTCTCCTACGTAAACGACGAAGTTGGTGCTGGCTTTAACTTTGTTTCTTACTACAACGCCACCGTAGAAGACAATCTGGCACAAGGGAAATCGGTTCCCGGCTGTGTGGAAGCAGAACGGGCTCCGTTCTATCAATCCAACCAGGTGGAAATCTACAATGATGTCCCCTACTCCTTCCTCTTCATTCCGCTGGCTAACACGGTTTGGCGTGATCGCCTGCAAGGGATTGAACCCAACCCGTGGGCACTGCGCTACAACATTGAGCAGTGGTCTTTGGAACCATAGTTTCAGTAACCGGTAACCGGTAATCGGTAATCAGTAATCGGTAGCACCTACCGATTACTGATTACTGAACACCGATTACTGTTCCAGTAGGGGAAGACAGATGACGACTTATATCTTTCGCCGTTTATTGCAAGCCATTCCCACCATCCTTGGTGTTACCCTCATCACTTTTTTTCTCATGCAGGCCGCGCCCGGTGATCCGGTGCAAATTTTGACTTTCAGCCCCGGTATGAAAGCAGAGGATCGGGAGCGATTGCGCCATGAGTTGTGCCTGGATCGGCCGTTGGCAACGCAGTACCTTATTTGGGTTTTTGGGGACTGGACGGGGGAATGCCGCCAGCGTGGGCTGATTCGCGGCGACTTTGGTAACTCCTTTTTTAGCCGTCGCCCGGTTTTAGAGATGTATACCGAACGCATTCCAGCCACGCTACAGCTAACAACCTATGCGCTTATCATTGGTGGGGCGTTGGGGCTATTTATGGGCATTATCTCAGCGATTTATCGCGGCACGGCCATAGACAACCTTTCACGTTTCTTCTCAGTCGTCTTTGATGCGCTTCCCCCTTTCTGGTTTGGCATCTTGCTCATCATGTATTTTAGCGTTCAGCTAGGCATTTTCCCGGTGGGGGGTCAACTGCCGCTAAATGTTGACAACCCGACCATTATTGATCGCATTCGTCACTTGGTGTTGCCCTCCATTGTTCTGGGCGTGACCTGGATTGCGGTGATGTCGCGCTATATGCGGGCGGAAACACTGGAGGTGATGGGGCAGGATTATATTCGCACGGCTCATGCCAAAGGGTTACGCAAGCGGACTGTCTACTTTAAGCACGCTGCCCGTAATGCTCTCATTCCCATTGTGACGATTTTGGGGCCGGCCGTTACGGCGTTGCTGGGTGGGGCTGTGGTTGTAGAACGCATTTTCTCCTGGCCGGGTATTGGCCGGATGGTGGTAGACGCTGTTTCCCGCCGTGATTTCCCGGTGATTATGGCAAGCACGATTATTGGTGCCGTGCTGGTCATTGTTGGCAACCTGCTTTCCGATATTTTGCTGGTCATGGTTGACCCGCGTATTCGCCTGAAATAAAGGATTCCTCAACATGGCACAAGTAGAAAACCCTGCACGACTGCGTGAAATATTGGCTGAAGAGGGACGCCTGGAGGCGATGGTGGAGTCAAAGCCGCTGTCATTTTGGCGGATTGCCCTGTACCGTTTGCGCCGTGACCGGCTGACGTTGGGTGCCATTGCCGTGCTGCTGATTATTTTGTTTGCGTCTTTAGGTGCAGAAATTATTAATGAACGGGTGCTGGGGGTTGACCCATATGACACCAACTTGCTGGCTTCGTTGGAACCGCCTTCAGCGGAGCATTTGTTAGGCACGGATACGCTGGGGCAAGATCAGTTGGCGCGGCTGCTGATTGGGGGGCGTATTTCGATGGCGATTGGCTTTTTTGGGGCGGTTTTTACGCTGCTGATTGGGGTGACTTTGGGGATGATGGCGGCGTATTTTGGCGGGATTGTTGATGATGTGATTATGTGGGTCATCAATACGCTGAATTCGATTCCGGGGCTGTTTTTGCTGCTGATTGTGGGGGCATTGTTTAATTTGTCGGCGGCGTGGCTGACGGTGCTGTTTGCGCTGCTGGGGTGGCCGTTTATTACTCGTTTGGTACGCAGTACGGTCTTTTCGTTGCGCGAACGGGAGTATATTATGGCCTCGAATGCGTTGGGGGCTTCGAGCTTTAGCATTATGTTCCGCCATATTTTGCCGAATGTGATTCCGATTGTGATTATTGCGACGGCGCGGGCGGTGGGCAATTTGATGCTGTCGGAATCTATTTTGAGCTTTTTGGGGTTTGGAGTGCAGCCGCCGACGCCGACCTGGGGCAATATGTTGACGGAGGCGCAGCAATATATTGTGCGGCCGGATGCGCGGCATTTGATTGTGGCACCGGGGGTGATGATTACGGTTACGGTGCTGTGTATGTTTATTATTGGGGATGGGCTGCGTGATGCGCTTGATCCGAGGTTGAAGTAGGGGGTATATGTTGTCGAGGATTGTTGTGGGGTGTAGGGTGTGGGGTGTGATGTTGGTGTTGGGGTTGCTGGCTGGGTGCAAAACGGCCGTTTCTTCCCCTCCACCCCCTACCGCCACGTCTGCCCCTTTGAAAATGTTGCAATACAGCAACGAAGCCGCCTTCGACCTGCTTTACCCGGAAGGGTGGACCTATTACCTGCCGCGTGAGGGGATGCTGCTGTTTGGCGAAGAAAAAACGATTAACCAGGCGCAGCCGGGAGCGATGATGACGATTTTGCGTATCACGCCATCGTCTGTTCATGGCAACGCCGAGGGTGAGCTAAACCATTTTCTCGATTTTGGCCCCAGGCGGGATGGCTATGCGCTGGATGGGGAGAGGCGGGAGGTGGAGATTAACGGCCGTTCTGCCCTCGTTCAGCATCTCAATTACCCCGGTGAAGCAGACAACCTGCCCATGAAAGCCACCGTCGTGGCTGCCGAAACCGAGAGCGGAGCCGTCTACATTTTTGCCAGTACTGCCCCTGCCGATGTTTGGGAAGCCAACGCCAGCAAATTTGATCTCATGGTGAGCAGCGTTTCTTTTCATGAGTAGCCAAATCTTTTCTTCACATAACTCTTTACAATAACTTGAAAATGGGTATAATTTCACCCCTAATTTAGGAAAAATTTGCCGCTGATTTCAGCGGTTTTTGTATATATGGGGTGCGACATGAGTGTAAACACCAATAAACCGACTTTACTAACACCCGAAGGCTTGAAAAAGCTGGAAGAAGAATTGCATTACCTGCGTACCGTGAAGCGCGAAGAAGTTGCTGAGCGGTTGCAAAACGCTTTTGAGGACGGCCAGGATGATGATTTTGTGGATAATGCAGAGCTGGAAGCTGCCCGTAACGCCCAATCTTTCCTGGAAGGGCGCATCATCGAGCTGGAAGAAATCCTCAGTAACTATCAATTGATTAAGGATGATCACCGGGTACATGATGCTGTTCGGCTGGGGGATTATGTGACCATTGTTGAAGAAGGGTATGACGAAGAAGAAAAGTACCATTTGGTTGGTGCGGCCGAGGCAAATCCGGTGGAAGGGCGTATTTCCAACGAAAGCCCGCTGGGTAAGGCACTGCTGGGTGCCAAGGTGAACCAGGTGGTGCGGGTAAATGCCCCCAATGGGATTGTCGAGTTCCGGGTTGTGGCGATTGGCTAAATTTTGTTAACCATGTAACGATGTCAAAACAGCCCGTGCCATGCGCGGGCTTTTTGTTGATTGATTTGGGGATTATTATGAGTTGGAATCCATCACCGCTTGAAGAACAACGTTTGTCTAAAGTGGAGCGGCTGCGTGAGGCTGGTATTGACCCGTATCCGCTGCGGACAGAACGCACACACAAAACGGCCGTTGCTGTGGTGCAGTTTACCCAGGCCGAACAAGCTGGCAGTGAAGACGAAACTACCGTTACGGTTTGCGGCCGGCTGGTAGCAATGCGCGACATGGGTAAGACGGTTTTTGCCCACATCACCGATGAATCCGGCCGGCTGCAGCTTTTTTTGCGCCGTGATGCGGTGGGTGAGGAAAGCCACCACACCTTTCGCAAGCTCACCGACCTCGGTGATTTTGTCCAGGCAACCGGCACGCTTTTCCGCACCCGCGCCGGGGAAGTCAGTGTCAATGTGTCGCAATGGAAGCTGTTGAGCAAAGCCATTAGCCCCTTGCCCGTGGTTAAAGAGCAAGAAGTAGATGGGGAAGTCGTGCGCTACAATGCCTTTGGCGATGTGGAAGAGCGTTACCGCCAGCGATACGCCGATTTAGCCGTTAACCCCGAAGTTCGTGATGTTTTCCGCGCCCGCGCCAAAACCATCAGCGCCCTACGTCGCTTTTTTGATGACAACGACTTTTTGGAGGTGGAAACGCCTATCTTGCAGCCGCTTTACGGGGGGGCGGCCGCACGGCCGTTTACAACCCATCACAATCAGCTCAAACAGGAGCTTTATTTGCGTATCTCCTTTGAGCTGTATCTCAAACGGCTGCTGGTGGGCGGCATTGAGCGCGTTTATGAAATTGGCCGTGATTTCCGCAATGAAGGGGTGAGCTTTAAACACAACCCTGAATTTACGATGCTGGAATTCTACGCTGCCTACTGGGACTATCGGGATGTGATGGCCTTCACGGAGAGGATGGTTCGCTATGTGGCGCAGGAGGTGCTGGGGCAGCAGCACATTGCCTATGGCGACCACACCATTGATGTGGCGCAGCCGTGGTCGCGTTTGACCATGCGGGAGGCGATTCGGCAATATGCGGAAATTGATTATATGGATCATTTGGATGTGGAGAGTTTGGCAACGGCCGTTCGCAGCATCGGCGGCCACGTCCCACCCCACGCCAGTTGGGGCAAACTCATTGATGGGCTGTTTGGCGATTATGTTGAACCGCGCCTCATCCAGCCCACCATTATTATGGACTACCCCCGCGACATTTCGCCGCTGGCAAAAGGCATTCCTGGCGATCCATTTCATGTTGAGCGGTTTGAATTTTTTATTGCGGGCATGGAAATGGGCAACGCCTTTACCGAGCTAAACGATCCTGAAGAACAGCGCCGCCGCTTTGAAGACCTGCAAAAAATGTACGGCTCCGAAGAAGACGAAAACAATCCCATTGATGAAGATTACCTGCGAGCCATGCGCTACGGAATGCCCCCCAACGGCGGTTTTGGTGTTGGCATTGATCGTTTGGTGATGTTGCTAACCAACAAACACACCATCCGCGAAGTGCTTCTGTTCCCACACTTGCGGGAACGTGATGCCGGCTAAAGCAGGGTTCTGTTAATAACCAGCCTCTTGTTGTGCGGCAAAGGAAAAAAACATGAACGATTTGTTTGCACGAGCAGAGAAATTTATATGGGGTAACGCCCGGCTTCTGGAGCGTCGGCTGTTTGAGTTTTACTTCAAATCCGGTTCACCGCAGGCGGTGCTGGCCGCCTTATGCGCCTATCAAAACGAAGACGGTGGTTTTGGCAATGCCCTGGAGCCTGATATACGCTGCCCCGAAAGCCAACCGGTACCCACCCAGCACGCGCTTGAGATCCTGGATGTGATCGGGTTTAACGAGACAATGGTGCAGCGTATCTGTGATTTTCTGGTCACGATTACCACCGAAGAAGGGGGCGTGCCTTATGTGTTGCCCTCGGTAAACCAATATCCACGTGCGCCCTGGTGGCATACAGCAGAAAACCCGCCAGCCTCCTTGAACCCCACGGCGATCATCGTCGGCTTGCTGCATAAAAACAAAGTCCAACACGCCTGGCTGGACGCGGCAACTGCTTATTGCTGGAAGCAAATCCCCGGCATTGAGCCAACCGAACAGCATGAGATGGGGTGCGTGCTGGCATTTCTGCGGTATGCGCCACAGCGCGAACAGGCCGAAAGAGAAATGAACCGTCTTACCGAACTGCTGCTTGCTTCTGGCCTGGTGGCAGAAGCGGGAACGGCCGGTTATGTGCGAAAAGCACTCGATTGGGCACCCTGGCCTGACGATCCGCTACGTGTCCATTTTAGCGAGCAGGAGATTCAGGCCAATCTGGAAGAAGTGGTTGCTGGGCAACAGGAAGATGGTGGCTGGGGAATTACATGGCCTCCTGTCAGCCCCGGCTGCGAACTGGAGTGGCGGGGCTGGGCAACGGTTGGTGCCTTGCGTGTGCTGCGGGTAAATGGCTATTTTGGGGAACGGCCGTAAAAAAGCTATAGACAAATAAAAAGAACGCCGATTAGCGGCGTTCTTTATTATTTCAGCAACAACTTGGGGAAAGGGCTTAGGCGATAAGCACTTGCCTAAGCATTCTGGTCAGCACCTTGGGGGGTGAACTGTTGGAAACCAGCACCATTGCCGCCAAACTGACCTTGCGGGTTACCAAAGCCATTGCGTGGGCCACCATGATGACCACCGTGTGGGCCACCGGGTTGCCAGGGATGGCTAAGCAGCATGTCGGCCTGTTCCTGGGTGATGGTGCCGGCCGCAAGAGCGTCTTCAATGGCAGCAGTACGAGCAGCTTCAACGGCCGTTTGTATCTCGTCCATCGTCACGCCCTGAGCATCAGCAATCTCTGGCAGCCGCTGCCCGTCAGCGTGGGCAGCATCCAGTTCCTCAACCGTCATGCCCAGCGTTTCGGCAATCACCGCCTTGACAGCATCGCGGTCAAAAATGGTCTGCATCAGCCCCATGTCACCGCGCATTCCGTCACCGCCACGGCCACCCATCGGCCCCATGGCGAAGCGCCCACCGTGGGCAATGAGCATATCGGCCTGTTCCTGGGTAATCGTACCGGCAGCGAGGGCATCATTAACGGCCGTTTCCCAAGCCGCCTGCATAGCCGCCTGCACATCTTCAATCGCTACACCCTGCTCTTCAGCAATCTCCGGCAGCCGCTTGCCCTCGGCATGAGCCGCATCCAGCTCATCAACCGTCAGCCCAAGCGCATCAGCCAGTGCCGCGTGCATCGCCTCCGGGTCAACAATGTCCTGCATCATGCCCCGTTCCGGCCGCATGCCAAATCCATGCCTCCCGCCAAACGGAATTGCCTGTTCAGTGCCAGCCGCTGGAGCCTCGTCCGTTGGCGCACCCTGTGCAAAAGCCACCGCCGCACCCACAATGGCAACCAATACCACCACCACAACCGTCAAAATAGTTCTATAACCTTTTTTCATGAGCTTTATACCTCCAGCTTGTTTGATTAACTTACTAAAAGATTAAGCCGGAGTTGTTTGATTTTAATGAAGATACTGTTACATGTTTGTAAAAGAAAACCACTTTGGTTCCCCGGGATTTCGCAGGGAAAGCAGCACATTTGGTAGGGCTGATTGCTAATCTGTCCCTACAATTGATGACAATCCCTTGAATTCCGAAAGACCTACCACTTTGCCAAGTTGCCCATCCCTTTATTTTTTCATACAATTATTCTACGTTAGGTGATACATTTGTGATATATCAGGCATCCTTGTCAACCTGCAGCACATTACGCAAGCTAAAGTTGGGTTAATTGGCACTTACCCGCTACAATAAGCTTGTTGACTACACAAAGCTACAATCAAAAGATGCTTTACACTTTACTTCCCATCTTAAACCCTCACTATTTGCCGCTTGGCACGCCCACAACTGCCAGCGAGTTCAACTGCGTTGCAAACAAATCAAATACACTCAAAACCAGGGAGGTGGTACAACTCATTTACGACATAACCAACGTTTCATAACCCATACCTAACAAAAAACGATTTTCAAAGAATTTGGAGGAGAATAAAAATGCTTCGTAAATCAATAATTGTGACATTCTTGTTGGCAGCCGGCCTATTGCTGATTGCCTGCCAACCCCAAACCGTTGAAGTAACTCGTGTTATCACCGAAACTGTGACCGAAACTGTTACCGAAGAGGTTGCTGTAGAAGTAACCCGTGTTGTTACCGAAACTGACACCGAGCAGGTTGAAGTAACTCGTGTCGTTGAAGTAGAAGCCCCGGCCAAGGCGGAAGGTGAGCTTGTCGTTGCCATTACAACCATCCCCAACGCCATCACCCCGCCAAACGCCGCCGAACGTCAAGCAGGCAACGTAACTGCCCAAATTTTCAGCGGCCTCGTCTGGATCGAAGATGACAACAGCATCTCCCCCGCTTTGGCCGAAAGCTGGGACCTGTCTGACGATGGTAAGGAATATACCCTGCACCTGCGCCAGGGTGTCACCTTCCACAACGGCGAAACATTTGATGCCCAGGACGTACTCACAACGTGGGAAGCGGGCAAAGACCCCAAAAATGCCTATGCCTATGTCTATGAAGAAGCCGATTCCGTAACGGTTGTTGACGACTACACCGTCAAAATCACCACCCCGGAACCCGATCCCCTTTTCTTGCGCTCCCTGGCTGCCTGGGGCGTTTACCCCACTGACTATTACAACGAAGTCGGCTTTGAAGGGTTTGAAGCTCACCCCGTTAGCACTGGGCCTTTCAAATTTGTGGAATGGACACCCGACAAAATCGTTTTGGAAGCCTTTGAAGATTACTGGGAAGAAGGTCTGCCCAAGGTCGCACGCCTTGTGTTCCGCCCCATTCCTGAATCTGCCACCCGTCTGGCTGCCGTACAAACAGGCGAAGTCCACATCGCCACCCGCTTCATCAAAGAAGAGGCCGATCAGGTGTTTGGTAATTCCAACGTTCGCGTCATCAGCTACGCCAACGACCGCAGCTACTACATCGCTTTCAACAACCTTTCCAGCGGTATCGGCCAGCCGACCGAAGATGCTCGGGTTCGTCAGGCAATGAACTACGCTGTTGACCGTCAAGCCATTGTTGATGCTTTGTTTGACGGCCAGGCCACGCTGTCTAGCGGTTTTGTTTCCCCGTTTAACATGGGGTATGACGCTTCCATTGAGCCTTATCCCTATGACCCAGACAAAGCACGGGAACTCCTGGCTGAGGCCGGCTATCCTGATGGGTTCCAGATTGGCTTTGCTTGCCCCATTGGTGCTTACCCTAACTTTGAACAGGTTTGTGAAGCACTGGCTGGGTATCTGGCTGATGTTGGTATTACTCTCGATGGTGGCGAAATCCAGTTCATGGAATCAGGCCAATACTGGGATCTGGAAGCGACCAAAGAGCTTCCGCCGCTGTTTGGTGATGCCTGGTCTGTAACCAATGGTGAGGCTCTGGATCGCCTACAGGGTGCGCTGTTGGCCGAGGCCAGCTATGCAGCTTGGGAAGACCCTGATTTGCGTGCCTTGATTGAAGAAGCCGGTTCAACCATTGACCCCGACGCACGCGCCGCTGTCTATGGCGAAATTCATCGCTACATGTACGACAATCCGTCGTTCATTTATCTGTACTATCCCAACGTCTTTGAAGTTGTGAATTCTGCTGTGCAAAACTACAAGCCACGGGCGGCTGAAGATTACTATCTGAAGGAAGTATTCCTCGCTAGTTCTAACTAAGCCTGTATGTAGGGTTTGGGGCTACCAGCATTGGCAAAACGCCAGTGCTGGTAGCTTTGGCAACTGTTCTATAAAGGGGTTTGTGTATGCAACGTTATTTGCTCAGCCGTCTGTTTCAATCTTTTCTCCTTTTGCTTGGTGTCCTTATTATTGTTTTTTTTATGATCCGCCTGACAGGGGATCCGGTCTCGTTGATGGTTCCTAAAGAGGCTCCAGTCGAAGTGCGCGAGGCATTTCGGGAAGCAAATGGGTTTAACCGCCCCCTTTATGTGCAGCTTTTTGAATATGTTTTTGATGCGTTTCGGCTTGACCTAGGTCATTCGCTCAAATTTCGCCAGCCCAATCTGGCGGTGATTATGGAGCGGCTACCTTCAACGGTCTATTTGGCGACGATTTCGCTGTTTCTGGCGATTGTTTTGGCCGTGCCAATTGGCATTATTGGAGGGTTTAACCCTGGGAGCCTTGCTGATACGTTGGGGCGGGCGTTTGGGTTGTTTGGGCAAACGATTCCAGGCTTTGTCTTTGCCCTGTATCTGATTTTGATTTTTGCTGTGCGCCTGGGCTGGCTGCCCAGCTTTGGACGTGACTTTTGGTATTCGGTGATTTTGCCTGCGACGGCGCTAAGTATTGGGGGGATAGGGCAGTTTGTGCGGTTGACAAGGTCGGCTGTTTTAGAGATTCGCAATGAGGATTACATTCGCACGGCACGCAGCAAGGGGTTGTCCAAGTTGGCGATTGGGGCGCGGCATGTGGCGCGAAATGCGGCTTTGGCACTGATTAGCGTGGTGACGGTGCAGTACAGCTATATGCTGGGTGGTTCGATTTATATTGAGTCTATTTTTGCCTGGCCGGGGCTGGGTAATTTGCTGCAAGGGGCCATTGTAGACCGGGATTTTCCGCTGATTCAGGCTTTGGCAATTGTGTTTAGCTTTTTTGTGGTCACGCTGAATTTGCTGACGGATGTGATTTATGCGGTGATTGACCCGCGTATTCGCTATGGTAATTAGATAAGGGAATAACAAGAGGCAGAAATATGGCGGGAACGACAACACCACCGGCGATGGGCATAGATGAGTATGTGGAGCCGACCTGGGGCGACAGGTTGGGGTATGTGTGGCGGCTGCTGTGGCGTGACAAGGGGGGGATGTTAGGTATGGCGCTGTTTTTGTTGATGGTAATAACGGCCGTTTTTGCCCCCATCATCGCCCCCCACGACCCACTTGAACAAAACTTGCGCGACTCCAAACTGCCGCCCGCCTGGTACGAAGGCGGTTCATGGGATTACCCACTTGGCACCGACCGTTTGGGCAAAGACATTTTTAGCCGCATTGTCTACGGCACCCGCGTTTCTCTAACCGTCTCCGTGTTTGGCGTGCTAATTGCTGGTGGTCTGGGTTTGGTGGCCGGGCTTGTGGCCGGGTTTATAGGCGGCAGGACAGACAGCATCATCATGGGAGGGGTTAATTTGTGGCTGGCAATTCCCTACCTTGTTTTCGTCGTCGTCATTGCCTCCATTTTAGGGCGCAGTCTTTTCAACGTGATCCTGATTTTTGGCATCACCGATTCGCCCATTTTTGCCCGTGTTACACGTGGTGAAGTACTGCGAATTCGGCAGTCGGGCTATGTCGAATCGGCCATTAGTGTGGGTGCCAGCACCAGCCGCATTATGTTTGACCACATTTTGCCCAACCTGATTGGGCCGCTGATTACCCTGGCAACCTTTGAAATGTCGGCCATGATTTTTTATGAAGCGGGTTTGAGCTTTTTGGGGCTGAGTGTGCCGCCCACAGTACCAAGCTGGGGCAACATGGTCGAAGCCGGCCGTCAATCTCTACAAAGCTCCCCCTGGATGGTTATCTATCCGGGGTTGGCTATTGCCATTGCCTCGCTGTCTATGAACCTGCTAGGCGACTGGCTGCGCGACGTGCTTGACCCGCGTTTGCGGCGGTCACGGGCATAAAGATGAGATTGGAGATTGGAGATTGGAGATTGATAAAGTCTCCAATCTCCAATCTCTAATTTCCCAATCTCCACACCATGACAAAGATTTTAGACGTAAATGGTTTGATAACCCGCTTTTACAGCATTGATGGCATTGTTCATGCACTAAACGAGGTGCAGTTTGACCTGGAGCCAGGAGAAACGCTGGGGGTGGTTGGTGAAAGCGGCAGCGGCAAGTCGGTGACAATGATGTCGCTGTTGGGGCTGATTCCCAAGCCGCCGGGACGGGTGGAGGGCGGAACGGCCGTTTTTGATGACGGCAAGGACACCTTTGACTTGCTTGTATTGAGCGAGCGCGAACTGCAACAGGTGCGCGGTGGCAAGGTCGGTTTTATTTTCCAGGATCCCATTAGCTCGCTCAACCCCACCATGACCATCGGCAAGCAAATTGCCGAATCCATGATCACCCATTTGCAGCTTGGCGAAAGCGAAGCCCGTAAACGCACCATCAGCCTGCTGCAGCAGGTCGGCATTGCCGATGCCGAGCGGCGCTACAACAGCTACCCGCACGAATTTTCCGGCGGGATGCGGCAGCGCGTGATGATTGCCATCGCCGTAGCCTGTGAGCCAGCCATTGTCATTGCCGATGAGCCAACAACGGCTCTGGATGTGACGGTGCAGGCGCAAATTATTGAGCTGACGCAGCGGCTGCAAGAGCAGATGGGCATGGCAGTCATCTGGATTACCCACGACTTGGGCGTGGTGGCGGGCATGGCCGACCGCGTGCTGGTGATGTATGGCGGCACGGTGGTGGAAAGCGCCCCGGTAGATGATTTGTATGAAAACCCGCAGCACCCCTATACCATCGGTCTGTTGGGTGCTATCCCCAAAATGGAGGGGGAAGATGAGCGGCTGGTGAGCATTGAAGGATCGCCCCCTGATTTGCTGCGCCCGCTTGCCCATTGCCCGTTTGCCAGCCGCTGTCCGTTTGTGTTCCAACGCTGTTGGCGTGAACGGCCGTTACTCATCCCCGTAGGCAAAAACCATCAAACCGCCTGTTTTTACGACGTTGAGCGAGGAGCGCCCAGAGACCATGTCTAACGAACAACCAATTGTGCGCGTTGAAAATCTAAAAAAATATTTCCCCTTCAGCAGCGGCTTTCTCTTGAATCGCCGTCACGGAGCTGTCAAAGCGGTGGATGATGTTTCGTTTACCATTAACCGGGGTGAAACCCTGGGATTGGTGGGTGAAAGCGGCTGTGGCAAATCCACTACCGGGCGCACGGTTTTGCAGCTACACCAGCCGACGGCCGGCCATGTTTACTTCAAAGATGTTGACTTGACCACGCTTAGCGCGGTACAACTGCGCGACCTGCGCCCCCAGGTGCAGATGATTTTTCAGGATTCGGTGGCTTCGTTGAACCCGCGCCACTCGGTCAACAAAATCATCGGTGAGCCGCTGCGTATCAACAACGTTGGGAGCGAGCGCGATGTCCACAACCGCGTTATTGAGTTGATGGAACTGGTGGGGCTAAACCCCAGGTGGATCAAACGGTTTCCGCACGAATTTTCCGGCGGGCAGCGGCAGCGCATCAACATTGCTCGCGCCCTGGCGCTCAACCCCAGCTTTGTGGTTTGTGATGAACCGATTTCGGCGCTGGATGTGTCAATTCAGGCGCAGGTGGTTAACTTGCTCAAGGAGCTACAGGAACAGTTGGGGCTAACCTATCTGTTTATTGCCCATGATTTGAGCATGGTGCGCCACATTTCGCACAAGGTGGCGGTGATGTATCTGGGCAAGGTGATGGAGCTGACGGATCGGACGACGTTGTTTGAACGGCCGTTACACCCCTACTCCCAATCCCTCATTTCGGCCGTGCCGCTGCCCAACCCCAAGCTGGAACGTAAACGGCGGCGCATTATCTTGCAGGGCGAAGTCCCCAGCCCGCTGAAAGCCCCCAGCGGCTGCGTGTTCCACACCCGCTGCCCCCTGGCCTACGACCGCTGCCGCACCGAGGTGCCGGAATATCGAGAGGTGCGGCCGGGGCAGCATGTGGCTTGCCACCTGGCCGACCGGGAAGGCAGCAGCATCATTCCGGCGCAGATTGGGTAGTATCCTGCGTGGTGGGTGGAGAAAAGGTTAGAATTATGGTTTGCAAACGGCCGTTCGCTTGCTATAATTCCCACCCGTATTAAGGAGCAGTGGCCGAGTGGTTTAAGGCGCACGACTGGAAATCGTGTGGGCGTCACAAGCGTCTCGGAGGTTCGAATCCTCTCTGCTCCGCCAGAAAAAGCGGCATCCAACTGGAAGCCGCTTTTTTTTACCTTGAATTCACTGAGAGATTTCGGCAGACAATTGCGGTTGGGGGAAACGGCCGTTAAAATACCCACCATATGGCAACACCAGACGGCCAACTATCGCCAGATGCAATCCTCGCCCTCGTCGTAGCCGGGTTCTATACCCTCCTGCTTATTTTTTCCTTCACCCGCCGCAGCAAAAACGAACGGCTCAGCCGCTGGCTCCTGTTTTACATGGGGCTGTCCACCCTGTGGGCATTGTCGCTGGTGGTTGAACCCATTTTCCCCTTTTTCTCCCAGCTTGGTTTAAAGGTGCTGCTGCTAACAACGACGGTGTTGGGGGTGACAACGGCCGTTTATGGCGACCTTGCCAACCCCTACAACTGGTTCATCCTCGGTCTCAGCCTCATCTTGGCCGCCGTGGGCGTTGACCTGTTTTTGCCCAGCGAACGTTTTATCATTCCCGGTTTGCCAGTTGGTGCTTTTACGCTGGGAACGGCCGTTAGCTACAGCAGTTGGCTCTTCCTCAGCCTTGCCATCCTCATTCGCACCTGGCAGCACTTTCGCAGCAACCGCTTCCCCCTCCACGCCAACCGCCAGCTTTTCTGGTCAATCCTCCTGTTCATCACCTTCAGCGGCGAACTATTCACCTTTATCCCGCTGCTCAACGCCCACATCCTCGGCCACACCATCCGTTTTGCGGGCATTGTTGGCCTGGCCTACGCTGCCACCTCCCACCGCATCCTCGATGTTCGCACCCGCATCCAGCGCAGCATCGCCTTCATCATCATCACCGAAATCTCCGCCCTGCCCATCATCGCCGCCGCCTTTATTTTGCAGCGCATCACCCCCAACCTGCGTACCAGCACCACCATCATCGTCACCATCATCATCATCACCATCGGCTTTATGCTCTACCAGCCGTTCCACACCACCGTCAAACGCATCATAGACGGCTACATTCTTGACAAGCAGGTGGAAACCAACAAGGTGCTGCAAAGCTACAGCCAGGCCATTGCCAAAACACTGGATGTGCAGGCACTTACCACCACCGTCATGCGCACCCTCAACGAACTGCTTGGCACCAATCGCGGAGCACTCATGCTCATCACCCGCGCTGGCAGCGACTACCAAATTCAGCCCATTCCCGGTATGGGTACCGTCCCTGTGCAAAAATACAAGCTGCCCAGCAGCAGCCTCTTGCTCAATACCCTGGCAAAACAGCACCAGCCCTTATCCCAATATGACCTTGACTATAACCCTGCTTATGAAACCATTACCGGTGAGGAGCGGATGTGGCTAAAAAAGCTGGATATGGATGCCTATATTCCCATTGGCTCCAACGACCAGATTGACAGCTTTATTGCCATTGGCCCCAAAACATCGGGGCTGGCCTATCAGGCCGATGAGCTGGAGCTGATGCAAACGCTGGCCGACCAGACCATCATTGCCCTGCAAAATGCCCGGTTGTACAGTGAGCTGGGGGCACAAAATGCCAAGATCCGCGACCTGAATATTGATTTGGTTAACCAAAACGAACGGCTGGAAATTATGGATAAGGTCAAATCTGACTTTATCACCATTGCCTCACACGAATTACGCACGCCGTTGACCCAGGTTAAGGGCTACACCGACATTTTGGCGGCCATGAACGAAGACAGCTCGCTGACGCCAGAGCAAACGCGGGAGATTATCGGTCATGTTAACCGCGCCACCACGCAGCTAGAGCGGCTGTTGACGGCCATGCTCGATGCCAGCCAGCTTGACGTGGAAGGGCTTCAGCTTACCTATGTCGAAACCAACCTCGATATGATTGTCCGGCTGGCAACCGACCCGCTGCGCGACGCCCTGCGCGAACGGCGCATTCGGCTGACAGTGCATGGACTGAGCAATTTGCCCCCCATCATGGGTGATTTTCGGCGATTGGTGCAGGCGTTTGCCAATATCATTGGCAACTCTGTGAAATATACCCCTGATAACGGCCGTATTCGCATTGAAGGCTTTGTGCGCCCCGGCCAAAACAGCGAAGCCGAATTTGTGGAGATTAGCATTGCCGACACCGGCATTGGCATTGACCCGCGCTACCACGACCTGATTTTTGAAAAATTCTTCCGCGTTGGCGACCCCCAACTCCATTCTACCGGCAGCACCAAGTTTAAGGGGGCTGGCCCTGGGCTGGGGCTGCCCATTGCCAAAGGGGTGATTGAAGCCCACGAAGGGCAAATTTGGGTGGAATCAAACGGCACCAGCGAGGAAAGTATGCCCGGCAGTCAGTTCTACATCATTCTGCCTATCCGACCATCGCGTGCGGCTCAACAAAACGGCCAGCCAACGGCCGAAAAATCGTACCTGCTCGATTAAACCAATCACCCTGTCAGGCAGCTTCTTGTGTACTGACCAGGGATTTTGTTTGTCATAGCGGCCTAGTGGTTGGGAAGAAGGAAACTAACCACTAGGGACCAGCAACCAGCCACTTGCGGTTTGTCCGCATCAGGAGGGAATCATGTTACCGGAACAACGAAAACGAGCGTTGGTTTTGTCGGGCGGCGGTGGGCGCGGTGCGTATCACGTGGGGGTGCTGCGCTTTTTGGAGGAGCATGAATGGTTTCCCGACATTGTGGTGGGGACGTCCATTGGGGCGGTGAACGGGGCGGCACTGGCTTCCGGCCACAATTCGCGCTCGCTGTGGTCGCTGTGGCGGCGGCTGCGAACCCGCGACGTGCAAAAGGCGAATCTGAATCCGCTGAGTGGCTCGTTCTTGCTGGATACGTCGCCTTTGCGGGAGACGCTGCTGGAAAAAGGGTGGATTGATTTTGCGCGGATTAATTCGGAGCAAACGGCCGTTCATCTCCGCATCACCGCCACCGAAGTCTACACCGGCCGGCTCCATGTCTTTGGCAACAGTTCCGACATCTACCCCAGCCGCTTGCGCCCAGAGTCGATTACCATTGACCATATCCTCTCCAGTTGCTCCATCCCCATCGTTTACCCCGCCACCCAGCTTAACCAATCACTGTATTGGGATGGAGCTACCGTTGCCAACACCCCGCTGGGAGCCGCCATTGACGCTGGAGCCGAGGAAATCATCGTCATCATCATGACGCCGTGGGAGGATCGCGGCTGGACAACTGCGCCGCAAAACTTGCTGACGGCTGCCGCCACCACCCTGGAATGGGCACTGCTGGCCTCCTTCCAGGCTGACATGAAGCTGTTCCGCCACATCAACGCCCTGGTGCGAATGCAGGTGGAAAATGCGCGGCTGCGGGCGGCCAACGCCGTGCTGCAAGCCCAACTGCGCGGCGAAACCCCGCAGCTCCCCGACGAAAATGGCAACGGCATTCCCGACATTTTGGAAAAAAATTACCACGAATTGGCCGACCCCATCATCGTCTCGCCACAAAACCCCATCGGCATTGACCGCATCATCCGTTACACCGAAAAAGGGCACGAATCCCTCTACCAGCTTGGCTATGACGATGCCAAACGCGCCTGGCGACGCGCCGGCCGTATGGTGGAAGGGGAAGGATAGGGGCGCATACCTGGATGTTTACAAAATAAACGGGTAAATGCGCCTTGAGATTGAGAGACTGGGAGATTGAGAGATTAGCCGTGGTTAGTCTCCCAGTCTCTGCTTTTACCCGATTAAATTGTTGGTCTTCAACGATACGCCCTTATCCTCCAACCCTATTTCCGAATGAGCGGCAAATAGATCAGGTAGCGTACCGGTTCCGCCACGGTAAAGCGAGCCGTGGCGCTGCCGGATTGGGTGGGATGGTCGAAAACGGCCGTATTTGCCACCTCTCCCGCCGCGCCTGGCTGGACAACGGCCGTAAACACCACCACCACCGTTTCTCCCCCGGCAAGCGTACCTTGCCACGTCACTTCGCCATTAACCACGTTGGCACCCGTTGGCCGCACCACCCACTGCCCAAACGCCACCGCGCTGGGCAGCGTATCGGTCAGCATGACCCCCTCGGCAATGGCGACGGGGTGGCTGTTGCTCAGGGTGAGGGTGTAGGTGACGGTGCTGCCGGGCAAAACGGCCGTTTCTCCCACCGCCACCTCCTTCGCCAATCCCAGCACCGGCTCCGCCGCCTGCGTCAAATTCAGCCCAATCAACACCGGGTCATGGTCAGAAGCGCGGAACGGGTCGTCGCTGTAGAGCGAGACAAGCTGTTCCGGTGATTTATAATCCTCGGTGTAATCCAGCACCATTGGCTCATCGGCGTTGATGTGCCACTCCGTTGCCCCCGTCACAAACGGGGTTAGGCTGGGGCTGCTCAACCCGTGATCCAGATACCCCCACGCGCCGTCAAAAACGTAGGAATAAGCGGCATCGCCATTAAACTGCGCCATCAGGTTGGCATACCCCGCATCGGTGAACGCCCGCACCGGGTCTTCCATCGCATAGGCATTGAGGTCGCCGATGAGCAGCACGTCGGGGTCGCCGCTGCCGGTGGGGTCAGCGGACAGCCAGTCCAGCACTAATTGCGCCGCCAGCAGCCGGTCGGCATTCCAGCACCCTTGCCCGTCCCCCTGGTCGGCGTTGTCGCCGCTGGGACTGCCGCAGTTTTTCGATTTGAAATGGTTAACAACGACGGTCAACTGCTCGCCGCTGCTGTTTTCGGCAAAGGTTTGGGCGAGCGGTGGGCGGGTGTTGACGGTGAACGGGGCCACCTCATCCAGCACGGCGAACGAATTAACGGCCGTTACTCGCCCCGGTTTATAAATCAACGCCACCTTAATCGCATCCCCGCCAATCGTCCCCGTGTCCACAAAAGTGTAGAGGTCGCTCCCTGCCGCTTCGTTTAGCCCGGCCACCAGGTCGGCCACCGCTTCCCCGGCGTTGTTTTCAATCTCCATCAGCCCCACAATGTCGGCATCGAGCGCCAGCAGGGCGTTGATGATTTTGGCACGCTGCCGGGCAAATTCGTTGGCATTGTCGGCACCGCGACACCCCAGATTGCCCGCCGGCCCGCAAATCGCCGCCCCCGTGTCCAGCGTGGTGAAGTAGTTGAGGACGTTGAAGCTGGCAACCTTGAGCGTGCCGCCCACACTGGGTAGGGTGGCCGGGCGCGGGTTGGCAGGGGTGAAGTTAACCGCGCCAAGCGGCTGGATGCGGTAGCCGTCTAGCCGCTGATCCACGATGCCGCTGAGGTTGGTCACGGTGTCGCCGCCGCGCAGGGTGTGGTTGGCCGTCAACCCAGGGGCAGGATGAACAATGTCGGCCGGGTTTTGCCGCGTGCTGCCGTCATCGAGGATGATGGTGCGCTGGGCGTTTTCGGCGGCAATGGCGTTGGCGGCGCTGCCGGGCAGGGCAATGTGGGTGGGCTGGGGCAAACGGCCGTTAACCGACAGCACCACCTGCCCAAACCGCCCCAGTTGGAAATGCTCCGTCACGCTCAACGTCTGCGGCAATGTTACCACCATTCCCTCATACGCCTCCCAGTTGGCGACGGGGAAAGAAACGGCCGTTGGTGCCACCGTTTCCCCCGCGCTGCAAACCATCATCTGCGTCACGCCACTCAGCTCCGTCAGCGAATTGCCGTCGGAAACATATTCCGTGACCCGTCCGACCACCCGCACCCGGTCGCCCACGACCACATCCAGCCCAAAGCCGTTGTCATAGACAAACAGCCCTTCGGAAGTGGCCGGGTCGCCATCGGGAGCCGTCCCTTGCAGATAAAAACCGCTCAACTGCGTGGCCGTGTCCTGGAAATCACCCACCACAACCCCTTCCACGTGGTGGATTTGGCCGACCAATGGGCTGGCGAGGCCGCTGCCCTGGATGGTGTGGATGGGGGTGGCGGGTGCGCCGCAGACGAAGGGAACGGCCGTTGTGCCAAAGCTCCAGCTATAATCCGCCCCCATGCCATCCGGCGTGCCGTCCTGGTCGCTGATTTGGCTGGCAAACAGGGTGACGGTGCAGCTTTCGTCCGTCGTCAATGGCGCGTCCAGCGTCAAGGTGTAGCTTTGCG
>WBZL01000398.1_pt1 | contig 49026 bp, 48 predicted proteins | sample 5204291 | NCBI WGS metagenome assembly WBZL01 (sample SAMN12344345, study PRJNA552823) | activated sludge metagenome | biome: Activated sludge suspended growth; feature: Nitrification reactor; material: Wastewater; isolation source: activated sludge from nitrification reactor of wastewater... | reverse complement strand
ACCCTTGCACGCGCAAATGCGACGTACTGGCTGAACTCGGGCCGCTCGCGTCCCATTTAGACGCATCGATCGCCGCAACCGGCATGCCGGTCAGCGGAAATCGAAAGCTTCACAGGCTCTGAGCCCGGTGTCAGCCGGGAATCAGCCGGGAATCACGCCGCAGGCGACGCGCGCGCCGCCGCCGCCCAGCGGCGCCGGGTGATCCGCATGGTTGTCGCCGCCGGCGTGCACCATCAGCGCACGGCCCTTCACGTCGGCCAGCTTCAACCGCGGCGCAAGCACCGGCTGCACCGCGCTGCCGTCGGCCGCGACGTACAGCGCCGGCAGATCGCCGAGGTGGCCGTCGCCCCAGGGCTCGCCGTGCTTCTTGGTGCCGGCCGGGTCCAGATGCCCACCGGCCCCCAGTGCCGGCACCATCGCGCCGTTGAGTTCAGCCGGCGCGCACGAGGGCTTCTCGTGGACGTGGAAGCCGCGCAGCCCCGGCGTCAGACCCTTCAGCTGCGGATAGAAGGCCAGGCCGTAAGGCGTCTCGACGATGCGCACGGTGCCGACCGCGGCGCCTGGGCCGCTGGCGGTGGCCAGATCGAGCGTGACCACGAGGTCGGCGGCGAAGGCCGGTGCGGCGGCGAGCAGTCCGCAGGCGAGGAATCGGCGCAGGTCCATGACATCAACCAGAGTTGGGATGCTGCGGGTTGTACCGCAAGCACGTCGCCCCGAGCAGCCCCTGCGACGCCATGTTGGCCCAGGACGGCAGCGTCTTCTGGATGCTGGCCTGGATCGCCGCCTTCACCTCGTCGGGCCGCGCCGGGCGCAGCAGTTGTCCGGATTCCGCCGCCACCTGGGTCACCCGCGTGCCGTCTTCGAGCAGGCAGTAGAACGGGTGCGGGTCGGACGCGTCGCGTGTCTTGGTCAGCCGTTCGGTTGCTCGCGACCCGCCTAACCCCCGCTTAACGCCGCGCTAATCGGGCGCTAACTTCGTGTGCCTATCTTCTGCGGCGTGCGGAATGTCCCGCGATGCGCCGAAGAAGGACTGCGATGAAGACCAAGACCCTGAACACCGCCCTGATTGCCGCCGGCGTGCTGGCCGTCGGCACGGCCGGGGCCTTCAGCTTGAACCCGGGTTGGCTCGACAAGGCCAAGGCCGGTCCGGCGGCCGCGTCGGTGGCCCAAAGCAATGCCGATGTGCAGGTGGCAGCGCTGAGCGACAGCGCCGCACCCGCGCCGGTGCCGCTGCTCACGGGCAACGCGGCCACGCCCAACTACCGCGCGATCGTGCAGCAGTTCGGCCCGGCGGTGGTCGGCATCACCGTGGCCGGCACGCACAAGGCCGAAGGCATGGAAGGCGGCGGCCGCGGCTTGCCGCCGGGGCTGGAAGACGACCCCTTCTTCCAGTTCTACAAGGGCATCCCCGGCTTCGGCCAGCGCGGCCCCGGGCGCGGCCAGGGCGGCATGCCGCAGCAGCCGTTTCGCGGCCAGGGGTCGGGCTTCATCATCAGCGACGACGGCCTGATCCTGACCAACGCGCACGTGGTGCGCGAGGCCAAGGACGTGACGGTCAAGCTCAGCGACCGGCGCGAGTTCCCGGCCAAGGTGCTGGGCGCTGACCCGGTGACCGACGTCGCGGTGCTGCGCATCGACGCCAAGGGCCTGCCGACGGTGCGCCTGGGCGACTCCAGGCAGATCGGCGTGGGCGACCCGGTGCTGGCGATCGGCGCGCCCTTCGGCTTCGAGCAGACGGCCACGCAGGGCATCGTCAGCGCCAAGGGGCGCTCGTTGCCCGGCGACGCGGTGGTGCCCTTCATCCAGACCGATGCCGCGGTCAACCCCGGCAACTCGGGCGGGCCGCTGTTCAGCGGCAACGGCGAGGTGGTGGGCATCAACGCGCAGATCTATTCGCACACCGGCGGCTACCAGGGGCTGGCCTTCGCCATCCCGATCGACGTCGCGCTGAAGATCAAGGACCAGATCGTCGCCACCGGCAAGGCCAGCCACGGCCGGCTGGGTGTGACGGTGCAGGATCTGAACCAGGATCTGGCCGAATCCTTCGGCCTGCAGCGCCCCGACGGCGCGCTGGTGGCGCAGGTGGCGCAGGGCAGCGCCGCGGCTGCGGCGGGGCTGAAGGCGGGCGACGTCATCACCCACGTCAACGGCGACGCGCTGACGCGCTCGGGCTCGCTGTCCAGCGTGATCGGCATGGCCAAGCCGGGCGACACCGTCAAGCTGGGGGTCTGGCGCGACCACAAGGCCGTCGAGCTCCAGGCCAAGCTGGGCTCGGCGAGCCCGGCCGACGAAGCAGTGGCCGACGCCTCGGGCGACGCCGCGCAGGGCCCGCGCCTGGGCTTGTCGCTGCGCCCGCTGCAGCCCGGCGAGAAGCAGCAGTCGCAGCTGGCCGGCGGCATGGTGGTCGAGCAAGTGACGGGGGCAGCCGAGCGCGCGGGCATCGAGCCCGGCGACGTGCTGCTGGCCATCAACGGCAAGCCGGTGAGCTCGATCGAGCAGATCCGCGGTGTGCTGAAGAGCCAGCCCAAGAGCGTGGCGCTGCTGGTGCAGCGCCAGGGCAACCAGATCTTCGTGCCGGTGCCGCTGGGCTGAGGGCACCTGCCCGGGTGCGCCCGGGCAGGCGTGGCGAAGGTCGGCCCGGGATTTCAGCCCAGCTCGACCAGCACCGGCTGGTGGTCCGACGCGCGGGTCTGGCCGTCGACCGCCATGCGCCGCAGCCGCGGCCGCAGCCCGGCACTGACGAAGACAAAGTCGCAGGCCACCGGCTCGGGGCCGTAGCTGCGGTCGAACAGGCGAAAGGTCGGATCTTGCGGCCGCGCGCCGTACAGCGCGCGCCAGGCATCGTGCAGATCGCCGGCGGTGATCGCCGCGTACTCCGGCGTATCGGCTTCGAGGTTGAAGTCGCCGCACAGGATGGCCTGCGCGGTGTGGGTCTTGGCCTGGAACGGCGTGAGCGCATCGCCGCCGGCCGGCGGTGACGCCGCCAGCGCGCTGGCCTGCGCCTGCAGCTCGCACAGCGCGCGCGCCTGCGCCAGCCGCTGCGGCTGCGAGTAGTACTCCAGATGCGTGGTCATCACGCGCAGCGCGCCCAGGCCCGGGTCCAGCAGCGTCAGCACCGTGCACATCCGCGGCATGCTCGGCACGCCGGCATCCGCCGGCCAGGGCAGCGGGTGGTGCTGAAGTTGCAGCACCGGCAGCCTGGTCGCGATCAGGTTGCCAAAGCGCTGGCGCGTGCCGTCGGCGGCGAACTCGTCCACCGCCGCGCCGAAGAACAGCCTGAAGCCCGGCAGCAGCGCCGCCAGCTCGGCCGGCTGGTCGCCCGGCGCACCGGGCATCGCGCCGTAGCCCTGCGCGATCTCCTGCAGGCACAGCACGTCGAAGTCACCCAGCGCGCGCGCGCCGTCGACGATGCGCCGCGGGCTGACCACGCCGTCCAGGCCGCAGCACCATTGGGTGTTCCAGGTGACCAGTTTCATTTGATGCCCGCCCGCATGAAGCTCTGCACGAACTGCCGCTGGAACAGCAAGAAGGCGATCAGCAGCGGCGCCGAGGTCATCAGCGTGGCCGCGGTGATGATCGACCAGTCGATGCCCTGGTCGACCGACGAGAACACCTGCAGCCCGACCGTCAGCGGGCGCGCCTCGACGCTGTTGGTCACCACCAGCGGCCACAGGAAGTTGTTCCAGTGGAAGCTCACCGACACCAGCGCGAACGCGGTGTACACCGGCTTGGCCAGCGGCACGTACACCCGCCACAGGGTTTGCAGCGCGCTCGCGCCTTCGACGCGTGCGGCATCGTCCAGCTCCTTCGGGATGCCCATGAAGGTCTGGCGCAGCAGGAAGATGGCGAAGGCCGATGCGAAGTACGGCAGCCCGATCGCCAGCAGCGTGTCGACCAGGCCGAGGCGGGCCATGGTCTTGTAGTTCTCGACGATCAGGATGTCGGGCATGACCATCAGCTGCACCAGCACCAGCGCGAAGGCGAGCTGCTTGCCGCGGAACTCGAAGCGTGCGAAAGCATAGGCCGCGAGCGTGGCCAGCACCAGTTGCACCGCCAGGATCATCAGCACCAGCGCCGTGGTGTTGAGGAAGTAGCGGGCGAAGGGCGCGGCGTCCCAAGCGCGGCGGAAGTTGTCCAGCGTCAGCGGCGAGCTCAGGACGAAGTGGCCCGACAGCTCGGCCGGGTGGAACGCGGTCCACACCGCGAAGCCCAGCGGCAGCACCCACAGCAGCGCCAGCAGCCACGCCGCCAGCGCATCGAGCCAGCCGGGCTCGTTGTAGACCAGGCGCGTGGCGGTGCCGCTCACTTGTAATGCACCCGCTTGTCGAGCACGAAGAACTGGAACAGCGCCACCGAGGCCAGCACCACTACCAGCACGACGGTCATCGCCGCCGCATAGCCGGTGTCCCAGAACTGAAAGCCCACCTCGTACAGCCGGTACAGCAGCAGCGTCGACGCGTTGTCGGGCCCGCCGCGCGTCAGCACGAACAGGTGGTCGACCATGCGGAAGGCGTTGATTACCGCGTTGACCAGCACGAACAGCGTGGTCGGCATCAGCAGCGGCCACTGCACGCGGCGGAAGAAGTACCAGCGCGACGCGCCCTCGATGGCCGCGGCCTCACGCAGGCTGGGGTTCAGCGTCTGCAGCGCGGCCAGGTAGAAGATCATGAAGAAGCCGGCTTCCTTCCACACCGCCACCACGGTGACGGCGCCCAGGGCGGTCGACGGGCTGCCCAGCCAGTTGTGCGCCGGCAGCCCGAGCGCGCCGGTGATCTGCTCGAGCAGCCCGTACTGCGGCGTGTAGAAGAACAACCAGATGTTGGCCACCGCGATCATCGGCAGCACGGTCGGCGTGAAGTAGGCCATGCGCAGGAAGGCGCGCCCGGCGATGCGCTCGTTGACCCACAGCGCCATCAGCAGCGCCAGGCCGATCGAAGCCGGGATGGTGGCGGCGGCGAACCACAGGTTGTTGCGCACCGCCTGCCAGAACACCGGGTCCTCGGCCATCACCTGGTAGTTCTCCAGCCCCACCCACACGCCGGGACGGCTGCCCTTGGGCGTGGAGTGCAGGCTGTCGATCAGCGTGGAGACGGCCGGGTAGTGCGTGAAGGCGATCAGCAGCAGCAGCGCCGGCAACAGCAGCAGCCAGGCGTGCAGCCAACTGCGCGAGGCGGTGCCGTGCATCTCAGTTGCTCCACCGCGCCGCGCGCGACCCGCGGCCCATGAAACAGCCCACAGCCTTCACCACAGAGGAACGGAGTACGCAGAGGTCCGCAGAGGCAATTCCTTGCAATTTCCTCTGCGCAAACTCTGCGTCCTCCTTTCCTCTGCGGTGAATGAATTGGAGTTTCAAGTCAGTGGTCCGAGGCGCCGCGACTTCCCGGGCTTACTTGAACGCCCGCAGGATGCGATCGGCCTCGCGCTGCGCGTCCTGCATCGCCTGCGCCGGGCTCTTGGTGCCAGTGAGCGCGGCCTGCAGGCCGTCGTTCAGCGCCTTGGTCACGCGCTGGTTGTCGTGGGTGGAGAACTCGGCCACCGAGAACGGCAACTGGTCGCGCGCCACCAGCGCCGGCGGGAACTCGGCCGTGTACTTCTTCAGCGCCGGCGTGTCGTAGGCCGCCGGCGACACCGCCACGTAGCCGGTGTCGATGCTCCACTGCGCGGCGCGCTCGGGCTGGGTGATCCACTTGATGAACTTGAAGGCCGCCTCCTGCTGCGCCGGGCTGGACTTCTTGAAGATGTAGAAGTTGCCGCCGCCGGTGGGCGAGCCCTTGCGCTGGTTGGCCGGGATCATCGCCACGCCGAAGTCGAACTTGGCGTTGTTGCGGATGTTGGTCAGGTTGCCGGTGGTGGTGTAGATGATCGCCGCCTTCTTCTCGAAGAAGTCCTTCGGCGTCGTGCCCCACTCGACCACGCCCGGCGGGTGGATGCCGGCCTTGCCCAGGTCGACCCAGAACTGCAGCGCCTCGATCACCTTCGGGTCGTCGAACTTCACCGCGGTGCCGGTGTCGTTGGCCAGGATCGCGCCGTTGGTCGTGGTCAGCGTCTGGAACAGCCAGTACGGGAAGCCGCTGGACGGGATCTGCACGCCGTACTGCGTGACCTTGCCGGCGGCGTCCTTCTTCGTCAGCTTGGCCGCCATGTCCTTCAGCTCGGCCCAGCTGGTCGGCGGCTTGTTCGGGTCCAGCCCGGCTTCCTTGAACAGCTCCTTGTTCCAGTACATCACCACCGTCGAGCGCTGGAACGGGATGCCCCAGGTCTTGCCGGCGGTCTGGCTGTTGAGCATGAAGGCCTTGAAGAAGCCGCCCAGCCAGGCCTTGTCTTCCGCGGTCTTGGCGAAGCTGTCGAAGGGAACGATCGCGTCCTCGTCGATCAGCGTGAACATGTCGGTGGACAGCAGCACCGAAGTCACCGGCGGCGTGCCCGACTTGTGCGCGGTCAGCGCCTTGACGATGGTCTCCTGGTAGGTGCCGGCATAGATCGGCGAGACCTTGATGCCGGGGTTGTCCTTCATGAAGCCCTCGGCGAAGCCGTCCATGATCTTCGCAATCGCCCCACCCACCGCCACCGGGTAATAGAACTGCACTTCCACGGCGGCTTGCGCGTGCACCGCGCCGGCCAGCAAGGTGCCGCCAAGGCCCAGCGCCAGGCGCTGCAGGAAGGTCTTGCGGGTCAGGGTGCGGGGCATCGGCTTCTCCTCTTGGGTGGCGGGATCGGTCGTGGCACAGGGCCACGGGCCGCCCGGGCGCCGACGCGAAGCGCCAGCACGGACGGCGCGCCGCATTCTCGCAGCAGCCTGCGCCAGCGCCGTGCCGGGCGCGGCGCGGGGTTGCACGTCTCGTCGGGCACCGCCGATGCGCATATAGTCAGCCAATTGTCAGGAATCACCGTTTCCGGGAGCAAGCGTGCGGATGGACAAGGTCTGGCTGAGGCACTACCCGGCCGCGGTACCGGCGCAGGTAGCGACTGATCGCTACAGGTCGCTGCTGGCGCTGCTCGACGAGTGCTTCGCCAGGCATGCGGCGCTGCCGGCGTTTCGCTGCGCCGGGCGCAGCCACAGCTTCGCCGAGATCGATACCGCGTCGCGTGCGCTGGGCGCCTACCTGCAAAGCCTGGGGCTGCGGCGCGGCGATCGGGTGGCGGTGATGCTGCCGAACCTGCCGCAGCACGCGGTGGCGGCGGTGGCGGTGCTGCGCGCGGGCTGCGTGCTGGTCAACGTGAATCCGCAGCACACGCCGCGCGAACTGCAGCACCAGTTGAAGGACTCGGGCGCGCAGGCCATCGTGCTGCTGGAGAACTACGCCACCGTGCTGCAGCAGGTGCTCAGCGCGGTGCCGACCAAACACGTGATCGTGGCGTCGATGGGCGACATGCTCGGCAGCGTGAAAGGCGTGCTGGTCAACCAGTTGCTGCGCAACCTGAAGAAGCAGGTGCCGGCCTTCGAGCTGCCCGAGGCCACGCGCTTCAACGATGCGCTGGCGCGAGGCCGGCAAGCCGGCTACGCGGCGCCGGCGGTCGGGCCGGACGACATCGCCTTGCTGCAGTACAGCGGCGGCACCACCGGCACGGCCCGGGCCGCGGTGCTGCTGCATCGCAACCTGGTGGCCAACGTGCTGCAGGCCGAAGCCTGGCACCGGCCCGCGCTGGACAGGGTGCCCGCACGCGAGCAGCTGCAGCTGGTGTGCGCACTGCCGCTGCATCACGGCTTCGGCTTCACCGCGAACCTGATGCTGGGCTTGCACCTGGGCGCGTGCAACCTGCTGCTTCCCGATGCGCAGGACACCGCGGCGATGCTGCGGGAGCTGGCGCGGCAGCGCGTGCACAGCTTCGCGGCGGTGGACGCGGTCTTCAACGCGGTGGCCGCGCACGCCGACTGCGGCAAGGTCGACTGGGGCCACCTGGTGCTGGCAATCGGCGGCGGCATGCCGGTGCAGCCGGCCACCGCGCGGCTGTGGCAACGCATGACCGGCTGCTCGATCGTCGAGGGCTACGGCCTTTCGGAGGCCGGCTCCGCCGTGAGCTGCATGCCGGTGGACGGTAGTGGGGGCGGCGGCACCATCGGCCTGCCGCTGCCCGGCACCGAGCTGACACTGCTCGATGACGCCGGCTCGGAAGTCGATCCCGGCATGGCCGGCGAGATCGCGGTGCGCGGGCCGCAGGTGATGGCCGGCTACTGGCAGCGCCCCGACGAAACCGCCAAGGTGATGACCCGCGATGGCTTCCTGCGCACCGGCGACATCGGCACGGTCGACGACTTCGGCTGCTTCCGCCTGGTCGAGCGCAAGAAGGACTTGATCAGCGTCGCCGGCTGCCACGTCTTTCCCAGCGAGATCGAGGAGCTGGTCGCCGCGCTGCCCGGCGTGCTCGAATGCGCGGTATGCGGCATCCCTGATGGCGCGCACGGCGAAGCGGTCAAGCTGGTGGTGGTCAAGAGTGACGTCCGGCTCGACGAGGCCGAGGTGCGCGCCTACTGCGACGCGCACCTGCCCATCCACAAGCGGCCGCGCCAGATCGAGTTCCGTGAAGCCCTGCCGCGCAGCACGATCGGCAAGCTGCTGCGCCGCCAGTTGCGCGACGCCCAAGCCTGACGCGCATGCGCGTGTTCATCGATGCCGGGCTGCGCCGCGGCGCGGCGGTCGAGTTGCCCGCTGCCGCCGCGCGCCACGTGCAGGTGCGGCGGCTGCAGCCGGGCGATGCGCTGCGCCTGTTCAACGGCCGCGGCGGCGAGTGGGCCGCCACCGTGCAGCGCATGGGCCGCACCCAGGTGGTGGTCGAGGTGGGCGAGTTCGACCCGGTCGAGCGCGAGCTGGCGCTGGCGGTGACCGTGGCACTGGGCATGCCAGCCAACGAGCGCATGGACTTGCTGGTGGAAAAGGCGACCGAGCTGGGCGTGCATGCGATCCAGCCGCTGCTGTGCGCGCGCTCGGTGCTGCGCCTGGCCGGCGAGCGCGCCCAGCGCAAGCGCGAGCACTGGCAGGCGATCGCGGTCGCCGCAGCCGAGCAGTGCGGACGCACCCGCGTGCCGGCGGTGCAGCCGGTGCGCGCGTTGGCGGCGATGCTGGCCGATCCGACGCCCGGGGCACAGCGGCTGCTGCTCAGCCCGAGCGCGGATGTCCCGGCATTGCGCGACACGGTGTCGGATGAAGCGAAGTGCTTGCTCACCCTCAGCGGACCAGAGGGGGGTCTGTCGCCCGACGAAGAGCGCGCTGCACTGGCGCACGGATTCCAGCGCGTGCGGCTTGGGGCGCGCATCTTGCGTGCCGAGACCGCGCCCTTGGCGCTGCTGGCTTGGCTGGGGTTGCGCGAGTAAAGCGCAGGCAGCCGCAGCGGCATCGATAATTCGCGGTTTTCACGGAGGATCTGTCATGGGGCTGTTGGACGTGGTCGCGGGCGCATTGGGCGGCGCATCGGGCGAAGGTGGCAGCGGCGGCCTGGGTGGCCTGGGCGCCCTGGGCGAACTGCTGGGCGGGGGCCAGGGCCAAGGCAGCCAGGCCGATCTGTTGAAGCTGGTGCTGGGCCTGCTGGCCGGTAACGGCCAAGGCGGCGGGCTGGCCGGCCTGGTGCAAAGCTTCCAGCAAGCCGGCCTGGGCGACCAGATCAGCTCGTGGATCGGCAGCGGCCAGAACCTGCCGGTGTCTGGCGAGCAGCTGGGGCAGGTGTTCGGCTCCGAGCAGATGTCGCAGATGGCCGAGCGCATGGGTTTGTCCACCGGCGACCTGGGCGCGCAGCTGTCGCAACTGCTGCCGCAGGCGGTGGACAAGCTGACGCCGGGCGGCCAGATGCCCGACGGTGGCCTGGGCGGCCTGGGCGAACTGCTGGGCCGGCTGACGCGCGGCTGAACCGCCGCGCCGCGGCGCGCGCGCTACAGCGGCATGCGCGCCGCCGCGGCGGCATCGAGCGAGCCTTCACCGCGCGCGATCGCGGCATCGAACAGCGCCGCCAGGCCCGGCATCAGGTACAGATCGACGCCGCCGCGCTGCGCTTCTTCGATCATCAGCCGCACGTCCTTGCGTGCCATCGCGATCTCGAACGATGGGTTGTCGAACTCGGCCGCGGTGATGCGCCCGGCGCGCGCCGGCAGCGTCGCACCCGGGTTGAACTGGTCGAACAGCGAAAACGCGTCGCGGCTGTCGATGCCCACCGCGTGCGCGAGCCGATTGACATCGCCGAGCAGCCCGAGCAGGCCGAGCAGCGTCAGGTTGCCGAACAGCTTGAAGGCCGCCGCGCGCTGCGGTGCCTCACCCGCGTAGTGCACCGTGCCGGTCATGCGCTGCAGCACCGGCAGCAGCGCGTCGTGGTGGGCGCGCGGCCCCGCCACCAGCATCAAGCCGCTGCCGTCGGCGGCGTTGGCCGGGCCCATGAACACCGGCGCATGAACGAACACGCGGCCGCGTGCGGCCCAGCGCGCCGCGCGCTCGGCGGTGGGCCGCACTGCGGTGGTGGTGTGGTCGACGATCCAGGTGTCGGCACCGATGTGGTCAGCCAGCGGCTCGAGCACCGCATCCACCGAGGCATCGTCGGCCAGCGAAAGATGGACGCGCTGTACGCCGGCCAGCGCCGCCGCGGCTTCGTCGAAGGCGCGTGCGCCTGAGGCCTGCAGCGCCTGCGCCTTGGCCGGGCTGCGGTTCCAGACGTTGACCTCGATGCCGTTGGCGCGCGCACGCCGCACGAAACCGGCGCCCATCAAGCCGGCGCCGAAGAAGGCAATCTTCGCCATGTGCATTGCTCCTGGAGGAAACGGGCACGATAGCGCAGCGCGCGTTCACAATGGCGCGCACAGGAAGGACACCCCCATGCCGATCTACGAATACGCCTGTCAGCAATGCGGCAGCGCCTTCGAGCTGCTGGTGCGCTCGGACACCGTGCTCGAATGTCCGCAGTGCCACTCGCCGCAGCTGGCCAAGCAGTTGTCGGTCTTTGCCACCGCCGCCAGCCGCGACCCGCTGCCGCTGCCGCCAGGCCCGTGCGGCAGTTGCGGCCACCCCGACGGCCCCGGGGCCTGCGCGCTGAACTGACGGCCTGCGCCGGCAGCCTCGCAGACTCTCAGTCGCGCGCCGATCCGGCGACCAGCTCGAAGCGGAACAACCGGCACTCGATCGGCCCGTTCCACAGCGGCACGCGCAGCGAGGCCTTCAGCCGCATCGCGCCGGGCAGCTTCATGTCCGGGCTCAACACCCAGGCGGTCCAGCCGGCCGGATGCTGGGTGTACGCACGCTTCCAGTGCGCGGCCAGGCGCGCGAAGAAGTCGTCCGGCGTCGCGCGATCCTCGGCCGACGGCCGCGCCGCCTTGCCGGCGACGCCGATGCGTGCGCCGTAGGGCGGGTTGAGCATCAAGGTGCCGGGCAGGTCGGGCGGCAGCACTGGCGCGGCGCGCTCGAGCGCATCGCCGCCGTGGAACTCGATCGCGTGCGCGACACCGGCGCGCTCGGCGTTGCGGCGCGCGAAGTCGAGCATGCGAAACGACACGTCGCTGGCCGAGATCGGCACCACCGGCGCATGCACGCGCGAGCGCGCCTGGCTCTTCAGCCGCTGCAGCAGCGCGCGATGCTCGGGCGTGGCGAATGGCAGCAGCCGCTCGAAGGCAAAGCGCCGCTGCAGCCCCGGTGCGATGCCGCAGGCGATCTGCGCGGCCTCGATCGCGATGGTGCCGCTGCCGCAGCACGGGTCGTGCAGCGCACCGCCGGCCTGCGCCGTGCCGTGCCAGCCGGCGGCGGCCAGCATCGCCGCAGCCAGCGTCTCCTTCAGCGGCGCATCGCCTTTGTCCTCACGCCAGCCGCGCTTGAACAAGGCCTCGCCGGAGCTGTCGACATACAGCGTCGCACGCTGCGGCCCCAGGTGCAGCAGCAGCGGCAGGTCCGGCTGGCGCGTGTCGACGTCGGGACGCGCACCGTGGGTCTCGCGCAAGTGGTCGCACACCGCGTCCTTGACGCGCAGCGCCGCGAAATTCAGGCTGCGCAGCGGGCAGCGCTGGGCGGTGGTGTCCACCCGCAAGCTGTGCTGCGGCGTGATCCACCATGCCCAGTCGACGCGCCGCGCCAATGCGTAGAGGTCATCCTCGTGGCGGTAGTCGGCGCTGGCCAGCTCGACCAGCACCCGCTGCGCCAGGCGGCTGCCCAGGTTGAGCGCCATCACACCGGCGCTGTCGCACTGCAGCGCCACCCCGCCGCGGCGCGACTGCGCCACGCTGCCCGGCAGCAGCCGCCCGGCCTCGTCGCACAGCAGTGCTTCGACGCCGGCCGCACAGGGCAGAAAGACTCGCCAGCGCATCAGCGTCTCAGGCCGACTTGCGCTGACTGGCCGGCGCGATCTTCAACGCTTCGCGGTACTTGGCCACGGTGCGCCGCGCGACCTGGATGCCCTGCTCGTCGAGCATCTGACTGAGCTGACTGTCGGACAGTGGCTTGATCGGGCTCTCGGCCGCGACGAACTGGCGGATCAGCGCGCGCACCGCAGTGCTCGACGCGTTGCCGCCGGACTCGGTATTCAGCGACGAGCCGAAGAAGTACTTCAGCTCGAAGGTGCCCATCGGCGACGCCAGGTACTTGGCGGTGGTCACGCGCGAGATGGTCGATTCGTGCAGCTCGAGCTCCTCGGCGATCTCGCGCAGCACCAGCGGCTTCATCGCGATCGCGCCATGGCTGAAGAAACTCTTCTGCCGCTCGACGATCGCGCTGGATACGCGCAAGATGGTGTCGAAACGCTGCTGGATGTTCTTCATGAACCAGCGTGCCTCCTGCAGCTTGGCACCCATGCCGGCGTTGGCGTCGGGCGTGCCGCGGGCCGCGCGCAGCGCCCGCGCGTACAGGTCGTTGATGCGCAGCTTGGGCATGACGTCGGGGTTGAGCATCACCTTCAGCGTGCGACCGACGCGGCGCACGATCACGTCGGGCACCACGACGTAGGTCTCGGCCGAATCGAAGGCGCGCCCAGGCTTGGGTTCGCACTGCACGATCAGCGCCTGCGCTTCGCGCACCCGCTCCTCGCTGCTGTCGGTGATCGCCGCCAGCCGCTTGAAGTCGCGCCGCGCGAGCAATTCGAGGTGGCGCGGGCTGGCTGCCAGGACCAACGCCAGGGCCTGCTCCGGCCGGTGCGGCATCGTGCGCAGCTGCAGCGTCAAACACTCGCTGAGTGAGCGCGCGCCCACTCCCGTGGGATCCATGCTGTGCAGCCAGGCCAGCGCGCATTGCAGCCGCGCCATCAGTTCCTCGCGCCGTTCGGTGTCGGCGATGTCGAGCATCTCCACCAGGCGGGCCGCGATGTCGTCGAGCGTGTCGCTCAGGTAGCCGTCGCCATCGAGCGAGTCGATCAGCACCTCGAGCGCGACGCGGTCCTCGGCACTCAGCCGCATGCCCGCCATCTGCGAACGCAGGTGCTGCTGCAGCGACAGGCTGGCGTCGCCGTGCTCGACACCGCTTCCGTCGTCGTCGGCCGCGCCGCTGCTGGACAGCCCCGGCGTCTCGCGAATGCCTTCGAAGTCGTCGCCTTCGGTGCCGTTCTCCCAATCATCTCGCGCGGTGGCGTCGAACTCGTCGCCGCTGACCTCGGCCACGGCGGTGTCGCCTTCGCCGTCACCGCTATCGAGGCTGTCGCGTTCGCCCGCGGCGTCGCCGCCTTCGCCGCTGGCCGCTCGCTCGGCCGGGGCGACCTCGTACGCGATCGCCTCGTCGTCGACCTCGAGGAACGGGTTTTGCTCGAGCAGCTGGCTGATCTCCTGTTGCAGCTCCAGCGTGGACAACTGCAGCAGGCGGATCGATTGCTGCAGCTGCGGCGTCAGCGCCAGATGCTGCGAAAGCCGAACCTGCAACGACGGCTTCATCATCGACATGAGGACGCGCGCTCCTACATGCGGAAGTGCTCGCCGAGGTACACCTTGCGCACCTCGGCATGGTCGATGATCTGCTGCGGCGTGCCTTCGGCCAGCACCTGGCCGTCGCTGATGATGTAGGCGCGATCGCAGATGCCGAGCGTTTCGCGCACGTTGTGGTCGGTAATCAGCACGCCGATGCCGCGCTGGCGCAGGTAGCCGATGATGCGCTGGATCTCTATGACCGCGATCGGGTCGATGCCGGCGAAGGGCTCGTCCAGCAGAATGAACCTCGGCTGCGTGGCGAGCGCGCGCGCGATCTCGACACGGCGCCGCTCGCCGCCGGACAAGGCCGGGGCGGGTGAATCGTGCAGCTTCTCGATGCCCAGTTCGTGCAGCAGCCGCGCCAGTTCGGCGTCGATCGCCGCCTTGGACAGCGCGCGGCCGCGTTCGTCGAGCTGCAGCTCCAGCACCGCGCGGATGTTCTCCTCGACGGTCAGCTTGCGAAAGATCGACGCCTCCTGCGGCAGGTACGACAAGCCCAGGCGCGAGCGCCGATGGATCGGCAACATCTGCACCGGCTGGCCATCGATCGCGATCGTGCCGGCATCGGCACGGATCAGCCCGACCACCATATAGAAAGTGGTGGTCTTGCCGGCGCCGTTGGGCCCCAGCAGGCCGACCACCTCGCCCGCGCCGACGGCCAGGTGCACCTCCTTGACCACCATGCGCGAGCCGTAGCTCTTGCGCAGGCCTTCGGCCTGCAGGCCGCTGGCCGAAGGCGGCGCTGCGGCGCTCAACGCGGTAGCCCCCCCGACGACTTCAGCGGCAGCGCCGTCGTGCCCGGCACCGCCGACGCGGCCGGCTCAGGCGATGCCGCGACGTCCTCGCGCGGCGCGAACACCGCCCGCACCCGCCCGCCGGGGTTGGCCGGCGAAACCGCGCCGCCGGTGACCTTGAACAACTCGTTGGTGTTGTCCCAGGTGATCAGCGAGCCGGTGATCTCGTCGGCGACCACGCCACTGCGCAGGCGGCGCACCGCCGCATTGCCGGCCAGGCGCAGCGTGTCGGTGCGCGCGTCGAACTCGATGCGCTCGGCCGTGCCTTCGATGGTTTCGGCAACGCCGTCGCGCTTTTGGCTGAAAGTGGCCGGGTGTTCGGCACTGCCGAAGGCCTTGGCCTCGCGGTAACCGTCGGGCCGCTCGCGCAGTTCGACGCGCTCGGCGCGCAGCAGCATCGTGCCCTGGCTGATGACGACGTTGCCGTTGAAGGTGACCACCTGGCGCTGCAGGTCGACGCTGCCGGGCTGATCGGCCTCGATGATCATCGGCTTGCTGCGGTCGGCCTTCTCCGCCAAGGCCGACGGGGCGGCGAGCATGGCGGCGGCGCCAAGGCAGGCACCCAGGAGTCGACGGGCTGAAAACGGAGTCACGATCTGCGGCACGAAACTTGCAGATCATTCTAGCCACAAGCCCCGGGCGACGGGGCCCGGTCAGCCGGGAAAAGTCGACGCAATCCGGCCGGCAGAACCCGCAGGGCTTCAGCCCGGCTTGCGCACCTGCTGGATCAGGTAGTCGGCGACCGCCAGCGCGCGCTCGTTGCTTCCGGCCTGCGCGCCCGACGTGGTGTAGCGGCCCTGCACGCCCATGGTCGGCACACCGTCGATCTTGTAGGCCTGGCTCAGCTGCTGGGCCTGGCGCGCCTTGGATTGCACGCTGAACGACTTGAAGTGCTCGATGAACTTGGCGCCGTCGACGCCGTTAGCGGTCATGAAGGCGGCCAGATCGGACTCCTTGTCCAGCCGCTGGCGCTGCTGGTGGATCGCCTCGAACACCTTGCGGTGCATCTGATCGAGCTGGCCCATCGCCTCGAGCGCGAAGAAGATCTTCTGGTAGGTCTCGTACAGCGCGTTGAAGCCTACCGGCACGCGCTTGAGCACCACGTCGGGCGGCAGCCGCTTGGCCCAGACCTCCATCGTCGGCTCCAACGCGAAGCAGTGCGGGCAGCCGTAGGAGAAGAACTCGACGACCTCGATCTTGCCGGCCGGCACCGAAACCGGCACCTGCTGCGCCAGCTTGGTGTAGTGCTTGCCCTCGATCGGGGCACCCTGGGCGAGCACGCTGCCGGCCCAGGCGGACCCCAGCCCGGCGGCGGCAAGCTGCAGCGAGAACTCTCGGCGTTTCATGTCATTCCTTTGTCTGCAACGGATGGTCTGGAGCCGGGTGCGCCGGCAAAGTTCACTGCCGTTCGACGCGCACCAAGGTGGCATCGACGCCGGCACCTTGCAACTTGTCGATCGCGGCGTCGGCTTGCGCCCGGGCATCGAACGGGCCGACGCGCACGCGGTACACCGTGCGCCCGGCCTGTTCGCGCTCGCTGACCTGTGCGTCCAGGCCCAGCAGCGCCAGCTTGGCACGCTGCGCCTGGGCATCGTCGACCCGCGTGAATGCGCCGGCCTGCGCGTAAAAGCTCATGCCCGCCGCCGTGCGCGCCGGCTTGGTGGCGGCGTCGCCGCCGGGCGGCGTGGCCGGCACCGGCCGGCCGGATGCCGCCCCGGGTGCCGTCGCGATGGCGGGTGGCGGGGGCAGCGTCGGCGGCACGGCAGGCGCCGGCGGCGGTACGGCAGGCGTCGCCGGGGGCCTGGAGGGCGATTTGCCATTCAACGCGGCGTTCGGGTCCCAGTTGCGGTTGCGCGCGGCTTCGGCCGCGTCCTGGTCGGCGGTGCGGTTGGGCACCTTGTCGATGAACGGGATCGGCACCTTCGTGACGTACAGCGCCACCCCCAGTGCCGCGGCCAGCCCGATCAACAGCCCGACCACCAGGCCAATGAGGAAGCCGCCGTGCGGCTTTTTGCGGGACTTCATGTGCGGGCGGGTTGCTGCGGCGCGGCCTCGCGCGCCATGGTTGCGGGGGCGTGCACGCCCAGCAGCTGCAGCGCATTGCGCAGCACCTGCCGGGTCGCGGCCAGCAATGCCATGCGCGCGCGCGCCAGGCTGTCGTCGTCGACCAAGAAGCGCTCGGCCGCATACCAGCTGTGCAGCGTGGCCGCCAGCTCGCGCAGGTAGAAAGCGACGTCGTGCGGCGCCAGCTCGGCCGCGGCGCGCGCCAGCATGTCCGGGTAGTCGGCCAGCTTGCGCATCAGCGCCTGCTCGGTGGGGGCGGTCAGCAGCGACAGGTCGGCGCCGTCCAGCCCCTTGCCCCACTGCGCCAGCACCGAGCAGATGCGCGCGTGCGCGTACTGCACGTAGAACACCGGGTTCTCGTCGTTGGCCTGCAGCGCCAGGTCGATGTCGAACACGAACTCGGTGTCGGCCTTGCGGCTGATCAGGAAGAAGCGCACCGCGTCGCGGCTGGTCCAGTCGATCAGGTCGCGCAGGGTCACGTAGGAGCCGGCGCGCTTGGAGATCTTCACCTCCTGGCCGCCGCGCATCACCGTGACCATCTTGTGCAGCAGGTAGTCGGGGAAACCCTCGGGGATGCCCAGGCGCGCCGCCTGCAGCCCGGCGCGCACGCGCGCGATGGTGCCGTGGTGGTCGCTGCCCTGCACGTTGATGACCTTGGCGTAGCCGCGCTCGAACTTGTTCACGTGGTAGGCGACGTCGGGCACGAAGTAGGTGTAGCCACCCGCGCCGGCCGCAGTGCCGGTGCCGCCCGGCGCCGACTTGCGCATCACGCGGTCCTTGTCGTCGCCGTAGGCGGTGGTGCGCAGCCACAGCGCGCCGTCCTGCTCGTAGGTGTCGCCGCCGTCGATCAGGCGCTGCACCGCGGCTTCGACGCGGCCGCTGGTGTACAGGCTGGACTCGAGGAAGTAGTGGTCGAAGCGCACGCCGAAGGCCTGCAGGTCCAGGTCCTGCTCGCGCCGCAGGTAGGCCACCGCAAACTGGCGGATGTCGTCCAGGTCGTCGATGTCGCCCGAGGCCGTGAACTCGCGGTCGTCGGCCTTGACCGTGGCGCGCGCACGGTAGGCCGCGGCGATGTCGGCGATGTACTCGCCGTTGTAGGCTGCCTCGGGCCAGCCGGCATCACCCGGCTTGCACCCCTGCAGCCGCGCCTGGGTGGAGGTGGCGAGGTTGGCGATCTGCACGCCGGCGTCGTTGTAATAGAACTCGCGCGTCACCGACCAGCCCTGCGCGTCGAACAGGTTGCAGATGCAGTCGCCCAGCGCCGCCTGGCGCGCATGGCCGACGTGCAGCGGACCTGTGGGGTTGGCCGAGACGAACTCCACCAGCACGCGCGGGCCCGTGGCCGGCTTGCGGCCGAAGGCTTCGCCGTCGCGCAGCACCTCGGCCACCACCGCCTGCCGCGCCGCAGCGGTCAGCCGCAGGTTGACGAAGCCGGGGCCGGCGATCTCGATGTCGTGCACCCAGCGCTGTACCGCGGGCTGCGCGCGCAGCCGCTCGACCAGCTCCTGGGCGATGTCGCGCGGCTTGCGCTTGAGCGCACGCGCCAGCGGCATGGCCGCGGTGATGGCCAGATCACCGTGTTCGGCGAGCTTGGGCGACTCGAAGGCGCTGACCGGCGCCGCGTCCGCAGCCATCTGGGCGAGCACTGCCTGAAGTGAGCGCAGCAGCTCCTGCTTGGCTTGGATCATGGCGGCGATTCTAGGAGCCCGCGCGAGCCGCCAATTCGCCGGTCGCGGCGGCACCGCGGCCGGCGTGCGCCGGCGCACGCCGCACATGAAGCCGTGAAAGAAGGCGCTCCCCCGCGCAAGCCCGGCGCCGGCGGCACGGCCCGCGGCCTCAACATGCGCGCTGTCGCGTGCGGCGCGCCAGATCGCCTCGATGGAACTTTCGACCTTGCCTGAACCTGTGGCCGCGGTGCCGGGGCTGCCCGCGCAGATCGGCAAGTACGCGGTGCGCGCCCGGCTCGGCGAGGGCGCGACCAGCGAAGTGTTCCTCGCCTACGACGAGTTCAACCAGCGCGACGTGGCGATCAAGCGCGTGCGCGCCGCGTCGGCTGCCGACCCCAACGACGGCCACTTCCAGCAGCACTTCTTCGCCGCCGAAGCCGCGCTGGTGGGCCGGCTGTCGCATCCGAACGTGGTGCAGATCTTCGACGCCGTCGACGACGCCGACGCGCCCTACCTGGTCATGGAGTACGTCGCCGGTGCGACGTTGCGCCGTTATTGCCGCGCCGATGCACTGCTGCCGCTCGAGCAGGTGGTGGAGATCGGCTTCAAGTGCGCGATGGCGCTGGGCTACGTCTCCAAGCAAGGGCTGATCCACCGCGACGTCAAGCCGGCCAACATCCTGGCCACGCTGCGCCACGATCAGGTGGTCGACGTCAAGATCACCGACTTCGGCAGCGTGATGAACCTGCATTCCGAGCGCACCCAGGTGTTTCGCGTCGGCTCGCTGGCCTACATGCCGCCCGAGCAGCTCGACGGCGACCCGCTGGACGCGCGCGCCGACATCTACGCGCTGGCCGGCGTGCTGTACCACCTGATCGCCGGGCGCGCGCCGTTCGAGGCCGCGCAGCAGGCCGCGCTGATGCACCAGATCTATCACGCCGCGCCAGCGCCGCTGGCGTCGCTGCGCGACGGCGTGCCGGCGCGGCTGGACGCGACGATCGCGCGCGCGCTGAGCAAGCGGGCGCAGGACCGCCATGCCGATTGGGACAGCTTCGCGCAGGAGCTGGCCGCGCTGGTCGCTGGCGGCGAGCTGCCGCGCGGCGCGCTGCACGGCGTGCGCGACTCCGAACGCTTCGGCCTGCTGCGCTCGCTGGAGTTCTTCGCCGGCTTCGGCGACGTCGAGCTGTGGGAGGTGGTGCACCGCGCGCAGTGGCGCCGCCGCCCGTTCGGCCACGCGCTGATCCAGCGCGGCACCCCCGGCAACCGCTTTCACATCATCGCGCAGGGCCAGGTCGAGGTGCACCGCGACGGCCAGCGCGTGGCGCAGCTGGGCGCTGGCACCTCGGTGGGCGAGATGGCCTACTTGGCGCCCAGCCCGGACTTGCGCATCCACAGCGCCGACGTCGTCGTGTCCGAGCCGGCGACCACGCTGTCGTTCACGCCAGAACTGCTCGAGTCCTTGAGCCTGGGCACGCGGCGGCTGTTCGACGCCGCCTTCATCCGCGTGCTGGTGCGCCGCCTGCACGCCGCGCACGAGGCGCTGGCGCACCCGCGTCGTATCCTCTGAGTGCCCCGCGGGGGTGATGCTCGACAGACCGTGTCATCGCCGCGCCCCGCGGCCGCGTTCAACGCTGGCCGTTTTCACCCCGAGGAGCCTGGAATGAAGAAGACCCTGATCATCGCTGTGCTGGCCGCCTTTGCCGGCGTCAGCGCGCATGCCTCCGACTGCGAAAGCAAGGCCGTCAGCAAGGATGGCAAGCCGCTGGCCGGCGCCGCCAAAGCCAGCTTCATCAAGAAGTGCGAGGCCGATGCCGGCGCAGCCAGCAGCTGCGAGGCCAAGGCCGTGAGCAAGGACGGCAAGCCGCTGGCCGGCGCCGCCAAGGCCAGCTTCATCAAGAAGTGTGAGGCCGACGCAAAACCTTGAACCGGGCAGGCGCGGCCGCGCCCGCACCACTTCGCCACGACCCTTAGCCGTGCCAGTAGGACGGGTCGCCGTAGTGGTGCTTGAGGAAGTCGATCCACAGCCGCACCCGCAGCGGCAGGTGCTTGCGCTGCGCAAACACCGCGTAGATGCCGTTCGGCGGCGCGGCGAAGCCCTCGAGCAGCGCCACCAGCTGGCCTTCGGCGACCTCGCGCTCGACCTCCCAGGTGCTGCGCCAGGCGATGCCCATGCCCTGCACGCACCAGTCGTGCAGCACCTGGCCGTCGCTGCAATCGACGCGCCCGCGCGGCCGCAGGTGCGTCAGCTCGCCGTCCACCTTGAACGCCCAGCCGCGCGTCTGGCTGGCGTCGGACGACAAGCTCAGGCACTCGTGGCGCAGCAGGTCCGACGGCTGCGCCGGGGTGCCGGCGCGTTTCAGGTACTCGGGCGCGGCCACGCACAGCCGCCGGTTGTCGGCCAGCCGCACGCTGACCAGGCTGGAATCGGGCAGGTCGCCAACCCGCACCGCGCAGTCCACCCCTTCGTTGACGATGTCGACGACGCGGTCGCTCAGGTTCAGCGAGATGCTGACCTCCGGGTGCTGTTGCAGGAACGACGGCACCAGCGGCGCCACGTGGCGCCGCCCGAAGCCGGCCGGTGCGGTGATGCGCAGGTGGCCGCTGGCCTTGACGCCACCGGCGCTGACGCTGGCTTCGGCGTTGCTCAGGTCGGCCAGCACGCGCAGGCAGTTCTCGAGGTAGGCACTGCCCTCGTGGGTGAGCGAGATGCGCCGCGTGGTGCGCACCAGCAGCTTGACGCCCAGACGCTCCTCGAGCGCGTCGATGCGCCGGCCGATCACCGCCGGGGCCACGCCTTCGGCATGCGCGGCGGCGGTCAGGCCGCCCTTTTGCGCCACGGCTACGAACGATTCGATCTGTTTTAGTCTGGGCATCCGCGCAGATTAGCAATCGCCAGATCACAAATCAACCGGCAGCGGCAGCGGCGGATTGCACCGGCGCGCGGCAGCGCCACTGCGGCGCGCGGCTCGACTCGCCCCAATCCAGTCAAAGATGCCTGACCCCGACTGCAGGCAATCGGCGCCGAGCTTGCGCTTAGATTCGCGCTCATGACGCCCAGCGCCCCGTCATCGCGCCTGCGCAGCCCGCGCGCGGTGCTGTTCGATGCCTACGGCACGCTGTTCGACGTCTACAGCGTGGCCGCGCTGGCCGAGCAGATGTTTCCCGCGCAAGGCCAGGCGCTGGCCTTGGCCTGGCGCGACAAGCAGATCGAGTACACCCGGCTGGTGTCGATGAGCGCCGAGCCCGACCTGCACTATCGGCCGCTGTGGGAGCTGACCCGCGCGGCGCTGCGCTACACCGCGCAGCGGCTGAGCCTGGCGCTGGACGCCGCCGGCGAAGAGCGGCTGATGAACCAGTACCACCACCTGAGCTGCTTTCCCGAAGTCAAACCGCTGCTGCAGGCGTTGAAGGCGCGCGGCGTGCCGGCCGCGCTGCTGAGCAACGGCGATCCGCCGATGCTCGAAGTGGCGCTCAAGAGCGCCGGCCTGGACGGCCTGCTCGACCCGGTGCTCAGCGTGCATGCGGTGCGCCGCTACAAGACCGACCCGGCCGCCTACGCGCTGGGCAGCTCGGCGCTGCAGCTGGCGGCGCGCGACATCCTGTTCGTCTCGAGCAACGGCTGGGACGCCGTGGGCGCGGCCTGGTTCGGCTACGCCACGCTATGGATCAATCGCGCCGGCGCGCCGGCCGAGCAACTGGACACCCCCCCGACGCGCACCGCGTCCAACCTGCGCGCGGTGCTCGACCACTTTCCCAACCCAGCGAGACAAACCACGCCATGACCGACCGCACCCTCGTCCACCAGCTGCAAGTGGCCACCGAGCTGTACCGCTTCATCGAAGACCAGGTGCTGCCCGGCACCGGCGTCGAGCCCGCCACCTTCTGGCAGGGCTTCGACCGCATCGTGCATGACCTTGCGCCGAAGAACGCCGCGCTGCTGGCCGAGAGCGACCGGCTGCAAACCGAGATCGACGCCTGGCACCAGGCCAACCCGGGGCCGATCCGCGCCCGCGCCAAGTACCGCAAGTTCCTCGAGAAGATCGGCTACCTGGTGCCGGTGCCGGCCAAGGTGCGGGCGACGACGAAGAACGTCGACGCCGAGCTGGCGCTGCAGGCCGGCCCGCAGCTGGTGGTGCCGATCACCAACGCGCGCTACGCGCTCAACGCGGCCAACGCACGCTGGGGCTCGCTGTACGACGCGCTGTACGGCACCGACGTGCTCAGCGAGGCCGACGGCTGCGAGAAGGGCCGCGGCTACAACCCGAAGCGCGGCGCGAAGGTCATCGAATACGCACGCCACGTGCTCGACCGCTGCGCGCCGCTGAAGCGCGGCTCGCACCTGGATGCCGCCGCCTACCGCGTGGTCGACAACCACCTGGCGGTGAGCTTGAAGAACGGCCAGGTGGCGGGCCTGAAGAACCCGGCGCAGTTCGTCGGCTTCCAAGGCGAGATGGATGCGCCCAGCGCGGTGCTGCTGGTGCACCACGGGCTGCATCTGGACATCCGCATCGACCGCCACAGCGCGATCGGCAGCGACGACGCCGCCGGCGTGTGCGACCTGGTGCTCGAAGCCGCGCTGTCGACCATCATGGACCTGGAGGACTCGGTGGCCGTGGTCGACGCCGCCGACAAGGTGCAGGCCTACGGCAACTGGCTGGGCGTGCTCAAGGGCACGCTGACCGAAGAAGTCACCAAGGGCGACAGCAGCTTCACCCGCGGCCTGAACCCCGACCGGCACTACACCGGCCCGCGTGGCGAGGACGTCAAGCTGCACGGCCGCGCGCTGCTGTTCGTGCGCAACGTCGGCCACCTGATGACCAACCCTGCGATCCTGTGGGGCGAGGACGGCCGCGAGATCCCCGAAGGCATTCTGGACGCGGTGGTCACCACCACGATCGCGCTGCACGACCTGCAGGGCCACGGCGCCAACGGCCTGCGCAACAGCCGCCGCGGCTCGGTCTACATCGTCAAGCCGAAGATGCACGGCCCGGCCGAAGTGGCCTTTGCCGCCGAGCTGTTCGGCCGCGTCGAGCAGCTGCTGGGCCTGCCCAAGGCCACGGTCAAGCTCGGCATCATGGACGAGGAACGCCGCACCAGCGTGAACCTGAAGGCCTGCATCGCCGCGGCGGCCGATCGCATCGCCTTCATCAACACCGGCTTCCTCGACCGCACCGGCGACGAGATGCACACCTCGATGCACGCCGGGCCGATGGTGCGCAAGGGCGACATGAAGACCAGCGCCTGGATCCAGGCCTACGAGCGCAGCAATGTGCTGGTGGGGCTGGAATGCGGGCTGCGCGGCAAGGCGCAGATCGGCAAGGGCATGTGGGCGATGCCCGACCTGATGAAGGCGATGCTCGAGCAGAAGATCGGCCACCCGAAGGCCGGCGCCAACACCGCCTGGGTGCCCAGCCCGACCGCGGCCACGCTGCACGCGTTGCACTACCACCAGGTGGACGTGTTCAAGGTGCAGAAGGAACTGGAGAAGACCGACGTCGAGGCCGAGCGCGAGGCCATCCTCGACGGCCTGCTCACCGTGCCGGTGGCGGCCAGGCCGAACTGGAGCGACGAGCAAAAGCAGCAGGAGCTGGACAACAACGCGCAGGGCATCCTGGGCTACGTGGTGCGCTGGGTCGACCAGGGCGTGGGCTGCTCGAAGGTGCCCGACATCCACAACGTCGGCCTGATGGAAGACCGCGCCACGCTGCGCATCAGCAGCCAGCACATCGCCAACTGGATGCTGCACGGCGTGGTGAGCAAGGCGCAGGTGCGCGCCACGCTCAAGCGCATGGCCAAGGTGGTGGACAAGCAGAACGCCGGCGACCCGCTGTACCAACCGATGGCCGGTCGCTTCGATCAATCGGCCGCGTTCCAGGCGGCCAGCGACCTGGTGTTCAAGGGGCTGGTGCAGCCCAGCGGCTACACCGAGCCGCTGCTGCATGCGTGGCGCTTGAAGGTCAAGGCAGCGGGCTGAAGCCGACCGGTGGCGGCAACGCGGCTGCATGCCGTTGCGGCATCATCCGCGCATGGACCGCGCCCAGACCCTGGCCCTGCTGAGCCAGCACAAGCCCGAGCTGCAGCGCCGCTTCGGCGTCGTGCGGCTGGCATTGTTCGGGTCGCGCGCACGGGACCAGTCGCGGCAAGACAGCGACGCCGACGTGCTGGTCGCCTTCGACGGCCCGGCAGATTCGGCGCGCTATTTCGGGCTGCAGTTCTATCTGGAAGACCTGCTGGGTTGCCCGGTGGATCTGGTGACCGAGCAGGCACTGCGGCAGCAGCTGCGGCCCTTCGTCGAACGGGAAGCGATCCATGTCTGAGGCTGGGCCTCAGCGCGCATGGCGCTTCTACGTCGAAGACATGGCGCTGTGCTGCGACAAGGTGCTGGCGTATACCAAAGGCATCGACCGCGCCGCGTTCACGAGCGATGCCATGCGCTACGACGCGACCCTGCGCAACCTCGAGCTCATCGGCGAGGCGGCGACCCATGTGCCGGCCGAGGTGCGAGCTGCAGCGGCCGATGTGCCGTGGCGCATGGTGATTGCGCTTCGCAATCGCCTGATCCACGGCTACCTGGGTATCGACGATGACACCCTGTGGAGCATCGTCCGCGACGACGTGGCGCCGCTGCGCGTCGCGCTGAGCGCGCTGCTTGCTGCGCAGCCCTAGCGCGTCGATGGCCACCGCGCAAGCGCTCGCCGCCTTTCTGGCCGCCATTCACGGCGTGCACGTGCTCGGCAGCGGCACCCAGGAAAGCTCCTTCTACACGGCCATCGACAACCTGCTCGATGGCATCGGCGACACCCTGAAGCCCAAGGTGCGCTGCGTGATGCAGCTGAAGAACCTGGGCGCCGGCAATCCCGACGGCGGGCTGTTCACTGCCGACCAGTTCGATCGCGACGGCGATGCGCCGAAGAACCCGCTGGCGCCGGCGCGCGGCGTCATCGAAGTCAAGGCGCCGGCCGAGGCGGTGGACTTCACCGCGGCGTCGGCCCAGGTGGCGAAGTACTGGGACCGCTACCGACTGGTGCTGGTCACCAACCTGCGTGACTGGTTGTTGATCGGCGAACGCGACGGCCAGCGCGTGCTGCTCGAACGCCACACGCTGGCGCCCACTGCCGAGGCCTTCTGGAAACTCGCAGCGCATCCGGCGCAGGTGGCGGCGCAAGACGCCAGCGCATTCGGCGACTTCCTGGCGCGTGCGATGCTGCAGCTGGCGCCCTTGAGCGAGCCCAAGGACCTGGCCTGGCTGCTGGCCAGCTACGCGCGCGAGGCCGCTCATCGCATCGAGCACTCGCCCGCGGCAGCGCAACGCCAGCTCGCGGTGCTCGAGCAAAGCCTCGAAGCCGCGCTGGGGGTGCGCTTCGACGCCCAGGACGGCGAGCACTTCTTCCGCTCCACGCTGGTGCAGACCCTGTTCTACGGCGTGTTCGCGGCCTGGGTGCTGCGCCACCAGAACGGCGCGGCGGGGCGCTTCGACTGGAAGACCGCCGCCTACGACCTGAACGTGCCGACGATCTCGGCGCTGTTCGAGCAGCTGTCGCAGCCGACCAAACTCAAGGCGCTGGACCTGACCTCGGTACTCGACTGGGCCGCTGACGCGCTGAACCGCGTCGACCAGGCCGGCTTCTTCAAGAAGTTCGAAGCGCGCCAGTCGGTGCAGTATTTCTACGAGCCCTTCCTCGAAGCCTTCGACCCCGAGCTGCGCAAGCAGCTCGGCGTGTGGTACACGCCGCGCGAGATCGTGCAATACCAGGTCGCGCGCGTCGACCAGGCCTTGCGCAGCGAACTGGGCATCGCCGAGGGCCTGGCCGACCCGCAGGTGGTGGTGCTCGACCCTTGCTGCGGCACCGGCGCCTACCTGGTCGAGGTGCTTGACCTGATCGCGCAGCGGCTGGCCGCGCAGGGCAACGCGGCGCTGGCCGGGCACGAACTGAAGCGCGCGATGCAGCAGCGCATCTTCGGCTTCGAGCTGCTGCCGGCGCCCTACGTGGTGGCGCACCTGCAGCTGGGCTTGCTGCTGCAGCGCCTGAACGCCCCGCTGCAAACCCATGCCGACGGTAGCGGCGAGCGCGTCGGGGTTTACCTGACCAACGCGCTGACCGGCTGGGAGCCGGCGCAGGAGCCGAAGACCCAGCTGCTGCCCTTCCCCGAACTGGCCGCCGAACGCGACGCGGCCAACAGCGTCAAGCGTGACCAGAAGGTGCTGGTGGTCATCGGCAACCCGCCCTACAACGGCTATGCCGGCGTGGCGATCGGCGAAGAGCGCGAGCTGAGCGACGCCTACCGCAAGGCCGGCGCCGGCCCACAGCCGCAGGGTCAGGGGCTCAACGAGCTGTACGTGCGCTTCTTCCGCATGGCCGAGCGGCAGATCGTCGAACACAGCGGGCGCGGCATCGTCAGCTTCATCAGCAACTCCTCGTGGCTGGACGGCCTGAGCCACCCGGCGATGCGCGAGCGCTTCTTGCAGGTGTTCGACCACATCTGGGTGGATGACCTGCATGGCAACCGAATCATCTCCGAGTACGCACCAGACGGTCGCACCAGCGAGACGGTCTTCGCCGTGCGCGGCAGCTCAACGGGCATCAAAGTCGGCACGGCCATCGTTCTGCTGGTCCGCGCTCGGCAAGGGGATGCGTCGTCCGCTGCACTGCGCTATGCAGACTTCCATGAGGCGCAAGCTGCCGAGCGTCGAAATGCGCTGTTGTCGTCCCTGGACAGCGCGGCGGCGCCGCGATATGTCGATGTGGTCCCGACAGTGGATCTCGGTCGACCCTTCAAGCCAGCGCGTGTCTCCTCGTCGTACCTGGCTTGGCCGACGCTGCCCGAGCTGTTCCAGGCCTCGTACCCCGGCATCAAGACCAGCCGCGATGCGGTGCTGGTGGACATCGACCGCGCCGCGCTGGAGGCGCGGATGCGGCGCTATTTCGACCCGGCGCTGAGCGACGCCACGATCGCCGAGGAAATGCCGGAGCTGATGCGCGCGGCCTCGCGCTTCGACCCGGTGGCCACGCGTCGGCAGCTGCTGGCGCTCGGCTTCGACAGTGGGCGAATCCTTCGGTACGCCTACCGGCCCTTCGATGTGCGCTGGCTTTACTGGCACGCCGAGACCAAGTTGTTGGACGAGAAGCGGCCCGACTACGTACCGCAGGTGTTCATTGGCAACCCGTGCCTTTTCACCACCGGCAGAACACGCAAGGGCAAGCCCGAGCCTGCCTTCGTCACCCAAATCGCCACCGACCTGAACTTTCAGGACAGCGGCGCGCGTGGCATCCCGCTCTTCTTGCGCGCTGACCACGATGACCTGCTCGGCGCTTCAAGCAGCCCGCAGCCCAACCTCAGCAAAGCGGCAATGCGGTATCTCGATGGGGTTGCTGCGGCGCCGGAAGACCTGTTCTTCCACGCACTGGCGATCCTGCACAGCGACGCCTACCGCGACGCCAACGCGGGCGCCCTGCGCCAGGACTGGCCGCGCATCCCGCTGCCCGCCACGCTGGAGCTGCTGCGCGCCTCGGCCGCGCTGGGCCGCGAGGTGGCTGCGCTGCTCGACACCGAAACGCCGGTGCCGGGAGTCAGCAGCGGCACGCCGGCGCCGGCGCTGCGCCTCGTTGCCGCGCCGGCGCGCCTCGACGGGCAGCCGCTGGGCGCGGCCGATTTCGCGCTCAGCGCCGGCTGGGGCCGCGCCGGCAAGGGCGGCGTCACGAAGCCCGGCAAGGGGCGCGTGCACGATCGCGCGGCATCGGCCGAAGAGGCCGCGCTCGGCCTGGGCGACAAGACGCACGACATCCACTTGAACGACACCGCCTGCTGGCGCCACCTGCCGGCGCCGGTGTGGAACTACACGCTCGGCGGCTATCAGGTGCTGAAGAAATGGCTGAGCTACCGCGAACAGTCGCTGTTCGGCCGCGCGCTGAGCTTGGACGAAGTCAAAGCCTTCAGCGCCATCGCGCGCCGCGTCGCGGCCCTGGTGTTGCTGCGCGAGCGGCTCGACGCGAACTACGCCGCCGCTGCGCAGGCGCACAAGTCGTCAGGGCCAGTGGTGCCGGCGTCGGCCAAGATCGAGCTACCAGCGCAAGTCGACCGCATCCTCTTTGGCAAGTACAGCGGCAGCGAGCTGCGCGGCGACGGCAACGAGGAACTGGTCTTGCTGTCCGAGAAGGACATCTTTTCGATCATCGAGGGCCCCCAGTCGGGGGATGAAAGCGGCGGGGCGCAGCCGCCAGCCGACGCACCGCCGCAGCGCGGCACGGCGCCGCACGACGACCAGGCCGCGTTGCTCAGCGACCCGCGCAACGTGCCGCTGTGGTTCGGCAGCAATCGCGAGCCGGTCGACCGCGATGACATCGGCAAGGGCTTCAGCGGCCGGCGCAGCAGCGACGGCAGCGTGCGCTACGGCCGCTGCATCGTCAACGTGCCCGCCGGGCACGCGCTCGGCTCCACCGGCACCGCAGGGCTGAAGGGCTGGTGGCGGCGCTGGCGGCATGGGGTTGACGACCGCTTGCGCCTTCTCAGCACCGAGGGCCGGGACGAAGCGGCCTTCTGGCGGGCGGTACGCGCCGCGATGGACGATGCGGATGCGGACCAGCGCGCGCCCGAAGCGCTGTTGTTCGTGCACGGCTATCGCGTGAGCTTCGAGGACGCCGCGCTGCGCGCCGCGCAACTGGCCTACGACCTGAAGATCCGCGACACCGCGTTCTTTGCCTGGCCTTCGGCGGGAGCGGCCGCCAAGTACACGGTCGACGAAGCTTCGGCGAAGAACGCAACCCGGCCGCTGGCCGAGTTCATCGCGGCGCTGGACGCTTGTGCGCAGGATGCCGGCAAGGCGCTGCACATCGTCGCCCACAGCATGGGCAACCGCGTGCTGCTGGCGGCGCTGCAGTGGCTCGTCGGCCATGGGCGTGCGCCAAGGGCCGTGGACAAGATCGTCTGCGCCGCCCCCGACGAGGATGCGGCCGACTTCGTGGCCGCCATGGCGGAGCTGCGCCAGGTGGGCCGCCGCCGTACGCTGTATGCCTCGAGCAAGGACAAGCCGGTGTGGCTGTCCGAAGTCGTGCACGGCTACCCGCGTGCCGGGCGCATCCCGCCGGTGACGCTGGCCGAGGGCCTGGATACGGTCGATGCCTCCGATCTGGAAGCCACCTTCCTGGGCCACAGCGACTTCGCCACCGAAAGGCCGCTGCTGCAGGATCTGTTCAGCCTGCTCAAGGCCAGTCTTGAGCCAGGTCAACGGCTGGGCCTTGAAGCAGTGACGACAGACGCCGGAGCGTACTGGCGTCTGAAGTAGTGGCGATTGGCTCGGACGTCGCTCAGCGCGGCGCCGGCAGCATGCGCCGCAGCGCCTCGAAGAACAGCTCCGACTGCTCGCGCTCGCCCTGAACCTGCGCGGCCACGCGCGCCGACAGCGCCTCGTCGACGCGCGCCAGCGGCCGGCCGGTGCTCATCGCCAGCACCTGGTGCAAGCACGCGCGCTCCAGGTAGTACAGGTCGTCGTAGGCGTGCGCGATGCGGTCGCCGCAGACGATGACGCCGTGGTTGCCCAGGAAGGCCACGTCCTTGCCCTGCATCGCGCGGGCGATGCGTTCGCCTTCGGCCACATCCAGCGCCAGGCCGTTGTAGTCGGCGTCGATGCCGATGCGGCCATGAAAGCGCATCGCACCCTGGCTTGCGCAGGTGTCCAGCGCCCGGTCCACCGTCAGCGTCAACGCGGTGGCGTAGGGCATGTGCGTGTGCAGCACCACCGCGTGACCAGTGATGCGGTGCACCGCGGCGTGGATGAACATCGCCGTCGGCTCGACGCGGTGCCGGCCCTGCAGTACCTGGCCGTGTTCGTCGACCAGCACGATGTCGTCGGCGCCGGCCTCGCTCCAGTGCAGACCGCGCGGGTTGATCAGGAAGCGGCGGCTGTCGTCGGGCAGCGCCACGCTGAAGTGGTTGCACACGCCTTCGTCCAGGCCGTGGTGTGCGGCGGCGCGCAGCGCCAGCGCCAGGTCTTCGCACAGTGGCCGCAGCAGCTTCGGGTCGGCTTCGGGCATGGGGGTCTCCAGCGGCTTCGGCCTGCGAGCATGGCATAGCCGCTGCCTACAATTCGCGCGATGAGCGACGCGCCCCTGCCTTCGAGCTGCGATGTGATCGTCGTCGGCGCCGGCCCGGCGGGCAGTGCCTGCGCGCAGATGCTGGCGCGCGGCGGCTTGCACACGGTGCTGGTCGACCAGCACGACTTTCCGCGCGACAAGGTCTGCGGCGACGGCCTGATCCCCGACGCGCACGCCGCGCTGCGCCGGCTGGGGGTGCACGACGAGGTGATGGCGCAGGCCCAAGCCGCCCGCCACGTCGCCTGCATCGGCCCGCGCGGCGGCCGCGTCGACGTGCCCGGAACGGTGGCAGTGCTGCCGCGCAAGCAGCTCGACCATATCCTGGTGCGTGCGGCGCAGCGTGCCGGCGTGGCGCTGCACACGCCGTGGCGCTTCGAAGCGCCGCTGGTCGAGGCCGACTGCGTCATCGGCGGCTGCTTCAGGTCGGGCGAACGGGTGCACGAGCTGCGCGCGCCGTGGGTGGTGCTGGCCAGCGGCGCGCCGCCGCAGGCGATGCTGGCCTCGGAGCTGTGCCAGCGCCGCACGCCCACCGGCATCGCGCTGCGCGGCTACGTCAAGAACGAGGCGATGGTCGGGCGCATCCGCGCGCTCGAGATCGTCTGGCACAAGCGGCTGAAGCACGGTTACGGCTGGATCTTTCCGGCGCCCGGCGGCGTGTTCAACATCGGCGTCGGTCTGGCCGACTGCTTCAGCCTGGCCGGCAGCAAGCGCTTGCGCATGCAGGACGTGAACCTGCGCCAGGTGTTCGACGCCTTCTGCGAGGTCTACGCGCCGGCGCGCGAGCTGATGGCCGGCGGCACGATGCTCGGCGAGTTGAAGGGCGCACCGCTGCGCTGCTCGCTCGATGGCGCGCTGTATTCGCGTGCCGGCATGCTGGCCACCGGCGAAGCCATTGGCAGCACCTACGACTTCAGCGGCGAAGGCATCGGCAAGGCGATGCAGACCGGCATGCTGGCTGCGGCCGCCATCGCCAAGGGGCACGCCCAACAGCTCAGCGACGGCGCGGTGCGCGCCGACTACGAAGCCGCGATCCGCGACTTGCAGCCCAGATTCGAGCTGTACCGCAAGGCCAGCCGCGTCAATGCGCACCCCTGGCTGGCCGACTTGGTGATCTGGCGCGCGCGCAACAGCGAGCGCATCCTGCGGCGCATGAGCGGCGTGCTGGAAGAAACCGCCAACCCCGGCAACCTGGTCAGCGCGCGCGGCATCGCCAAGTTGTTCCTGCCGATCAGATGACCCGCCCCCGAAGCGCCTGCGGTGCTCCCCCTCGAGGGAGCACCGCCAGCGGCCCGGCAAAGCCGGTTCCGCGGCGGTTGCTCGGATCCGTTGGGCGCGGCCGTCGTGTCGGTGGCAGAACTTCCCGCACGGCGTAGCGCAGCATGTGCCAGTTGCTCGGCATGAACGCCAACACGCCGACCGACGTGATGTTCTCGTTCACCGGGCTGGCCACGCGAGCCGACGAGCACAAGGACGGCTTCGGCATCGCCTTCTTCGAAGACAAGGGGCTGCGCCTGTTCATCGACCCGGTCAGCGCGCGCGATTCGCCGGTGGCCGAGATGGTGCGGCGCTACCCGATCAAGAGCCGCAACGTCATCGCCCACATCCGCAAGGCCACGCAGGGCCCGGTGGTGCTGGAGAACTGCCACCCCTTCGTGCGCGAGCTGTGGGGCCGCTACTGGGTGTTCGCGCACAACGGCGACCTGAAGGACTTCGCGCCCAGGCTGCACGGCGCGTTCCGCCCGGTGGGCAGCACCGACAGCGAGCGCGCCTTGTGCTGGCTGTTGCAGGAGCTGGCCAAGTCGCATGCCGGCGTGCCCAGCGTGGCCGAACTCACCCGCACCCTGCGCGAGCTGCTGCCGCGCCTGCACGCGCACGGCACCTTCAACCTGCTGCTGAGCAACGGCCAGGCGCTGTGGGCGCACGGCTCGACCAAGCTCTATTGGCTGCAGCGCCAGCACCCGTTCCGCCAGGCGCGGCTGGCCGACGAGGACCTGAGCGTGGACTTCGCCGCGCTGACCACGCCCGACGACCGCGTGGCGGTGGTCGCGACCGAGCCGCTGACCACCGGCGAGGCCTGGCAGGCTTTCGCGCCCGGCGAGCTGAAGGTCTTCGTCGACGGCGCGGCGCTGGGCTGATGCCGAGTGGCGTTCGACCGCGCAGGACTCGGCAACGGTTTCGGGCGCTTCACCGACTTTCGACGCCGCGGGTTGAACTGGCGCTGTCGGCCACAAGCGGTCGCGTGCGGTTGGCAGCTTCTCTGCAATCTGACGGTTGTCGCTAGATCAGCGTCCACCAGGGATGGCGCCACGCCCTCTGCGACACTGTCACCATGATGCCGAGTGATCTGGGTCTGGACCCCTGGCTGGCGGGCCAAGCCAGCGAACTGGGGGCGCTGGAACTGTCTGCTGCCCGGGTCACCGCAGTCGACCGCGGTCGCTACCTGGTGCGCAACGAGAACGGCGAGGTGCCCGCCGAGCTGACGGGCAAGCTGCTGCACTTGGCCGAGTCTTCGGTCGACCTGCCTTGCGTGGGTGACTGGGTGGGCGTGCGCTACCGCGATGCCGGCACCCAGGCCAGCATCCACAGCGTGCTGCCGCGGCGCTCTTTCCTACGGCGCAAGGCTGCCGGGCGGGACGTCGAGTTCCAGATGATCGCCGCCAACATCGACGCGGCGTTCATTGTGCAGTCGTGCCACTTCGACTTCAACATTCCCCGGCTCGAGCGCTACTTTGTGATGGCGCGTGACGGCCATATTGAGCCCGTGGTGCTGCTGACGAAGACGGACCTGATCAGCCCGCAAGCGCTGGCGCGCCTGATCGGGCAGATACGGCTCGTGGGTGTGGATGCCCAGGTGGTCTGCGTGAACAACGTGACGGGCGAGGGCGTGGACCAGGTTCGAGCACTCATGGCCCCGGGCAAGACCTACTGCCTGCTCGGCTCATCGGGCGTGGGCAAGACGACGCTGATCAACCGTCTGCTGGGCGACGGGGATCTGGAAACTCGCGAGGTCAGCCCCACCGGGGAAGGCCGCCACACCACCACGCGGCGCCACCTGATCGTCCTGGCGCACGGGGCGCTGCTGATCGACATGCCCGGCATGCGCGAACTGGGCATGCTGGGCGCCGGCGGCGGGATCGAAGAGACGTTTGCCGACATCGCCGCGCTTGCGAGTCAGTGCCGCTTTCCCGACTGCACCCATGGCAGCGAACCGGGTTGTGCGGTGCGTGCGGCGGTTGACAGGAGCGAGGTCAGCGAAAAGCACCTGAGGAACTACCTGAAGCTGCGCAAGGAGTCGGCCTTCCACGACCTGTCGCTGAGCGAGCGGCGCAACAAGGACAAGGCGTTCGGCCGCTTCATCCACACCTACAAGAAGCGCAAGGGCGGCCCGGACCAGGATTAGCGCCGGTTCAAGCGTGCAGGCTCAGCGCCGGATCCGCGATCCAGTCTTGTACACCCACCACACCACCGTCAGACCGGCGGCCAGGAAGGTGAGCGTCATGCCGATGTCTGCCCTCTGCTGCAGCGCCTCCAACGGGCGCTTCTGTCCGGGTTCGACCGGCAGCTCTTGGGCGGCGAGATCGGGACAGGGACTGTCTCTTCCGAGTCGATCTGACTCGTCCGCGGGCGTCAGCTTCCGGGCATTGGCCCTTCAACAACGGCTCTCCTGCGATGAATCCGAAGGGTCGGCCGGCGCAACCCGACCCAACCAAGACATTGGCGCGCGCCGATTGACCGCTGCAGTCGGACGCACACTGGACTACGAGCCCGGGTCCATCACCTCAATGCTGATCACCTGATCGGACAATCATGCGGTCCAGGGCGGCGGCGAGAGGCGGTAGATCCTGCTCGACAACAAGCCAAACGGCCGCGAGGTCTATGCCGAGGTACCCATGCACGATCACGTTGCGAAAGCCGGAGAGCTCACGCCACGGTACCTGCGGTTCGGTGGCCTTGATGCTGTCGGACAGGCGCTGGCTCGACTCGGTGAGCGTCTGCAGATTGCGGATCACTGCATCTTGGATCAACCGCGATGTCTCGAAGCGAGCTCTGCTATCCGCGGTGTACTCGTGGACGCGATAAATGGATTCGCGCATGTGAGCGAGCAGTACACGGTCGCTGTCTGGCCCTGGATTCACAACGCCACCGCATCGGCGAGCACTCGGTCGCGCAGCGCCGGATGAAGGCTCGCTTCAGTGACGACATCCACGTGGCGGCCCAGCAGTTCCTGTGCATCCAGCAACAGCCCGCCGAGAGCCAGGGCACTTGTGCCGGGAGTCAGCGTCACCAGCAGGTCGACATCGCTGTCATCGCGCGCTTCGTTCCGAGCCATGGAGCCGAAGACACGAACACTCGTAATGCCGCGGCGACGTGCCAGCGACAGGAGTTGTTCGCGGTGGGATTCGATCAAGGCATGCACACATCCAGTGTAGCGGCGGGCCCCCAGCTCCGAGACGGAGGGAGCCGGCGGGACTGGGCGTTGGGCGGCCCCGTTCAAGCCATTGCCTCATTGCGGTCGCTGGCCGGTGATTGCAAGTGGCCGGCTGCCGGTGGTCACGAACGGCTGCTTGGTAGACGCGAAACGCGAAGAGCTGGGCCTGAGCGTCGGGCAGCTTCAGAGAAATCTGTTGGGCGGCTTCGGGTCGGAAGCCCGCGCCGACGGCCTTGCGCAGACCTTCGGCGAAGCACCTCCTCCTCGCCACGCGCAAGCCGTCACAGCGTCATCACCACCCGCCCGTCGATCGTGCCGGCCTTCATGCGCTCGAAGATCTGGTTGATGTTGTCGAGCCGGTCGGTCGAGTAGTGCGAGCTCACCAGGCCGTCGCCGGCGAAGGCCAGTGATTCGATCAGGTCGGCGCGGGTGCCGACGATCGAGCCGCGCACGGTCTTGGCGTTGAGCACGACGTCGAAGATCGGCAACGGGAAGTCGCCCGGCGGCAGCCCCACCAGCGACATCGTGCCGCGCTTGTGCAGCATGCCGATGCCCTGCGCGAAGGCGGCGCGCGACACCGCGGTGACGAGCACGCCGTGCGCGCCGCGCACGTGCTTTTGCACCTCGGCCACCGCGTCCTGCGTCGCGGCGTTGACCACCATGTCGGCGCCGAGCTGCTTGGCCAGCGCCAGCTTGTCGTCGGCAATGTCCACGGCGATGACCTTGAAGCCCATCGCCTTCGCATACTGCACCGCCATGTGGCCGAGGCCGCCGATGCCGGAGATGGCGACCCAGTTGCCGGGCTTGCAGTCCAGCGCCTTCAGCCCCTTGTAGACAGTGACGCCCGCGCACAGCACCGGCGCGGCGGCCTCGAAGCCCAGGTTGGCCGGCAGGTGGCCGACGTAACCCGGATCGGCCAGCACGTATTCGGCATAACCGCCGTTGGTGCTGTAGCCGGTCATCTGCTGGTGGTCGCACAGCGTCTCCCAGCCGGTGATGCAGTGTTCGCAGTGGCCGCAGGCGGTGTGCAGCCAGGGCACGCCGACGCGGTCGCCCTCCTTGACCAGCTTGACGCCGCGGCCCACCCGCGCGACATGGCCGGTGCCCTCGTGGCCGGGAATGAAGGGCAGCGTCGGCTTGACCGGCCAGTCGCCGCTGGCCGCGTGCAGGTCGGTATGGCACACGCCGCTGGCCACCACCTTGACCAGGATCTGGCCGTCGGGCACCTCGGGCACCGGCACGTCCTCGACCACCAGGGGTTTGCCGAACTCGTGGACGACGGCGGCTTTCATCATCTCGGCCATGGCGGCACTCCAAGCGGGTTGCGGGGGCTCCGAGCTTGCCTGCCTGCGCCGCCGCGCACCTTGCGCCGGATCAGCCGGCGGCGCCATGCCTCGGCCCCCGCGCGCTGTGCAAGCGCGATCCCCCCATGTCGCAGCCGGCGCCGCGCAACGCGCAGAATGCCGCTGCCGTCCCGCTGCCTGCGCCGCGCCATGCCCGACATCCCGGTCCCGCGTTTCGACCAGTTCTACCGCCACGACGAGCTGACGCGCCTGCTCGGCGATTTCGCCGACGCGCGGCCCGATCTGGCCAGCCTGCGCAGCATCGGCAAGAGCTTCGAGGGCCGCGACATCTGGCTGCTGACGCTGACCAACCGCCACACCGGCGCCGACGCCGACAAGCCGGCGTTCTGGGTCGACGGCAACATCCACGCCGGCGAGCTCACCGCCAGCACCGCCTGCCTGTACTGGATCAACTGGCTGCTGACGCACTACGGCGGCGGCGACGAGGCTGGCCGCCAGGCGACGCAGCTGCTGGACACGCGCGCGCTGTACATCGCACCGCGGCTCAACCCCGACGGCGCCGAGCTGGCCTTGGCCGATCGGCCGCGCCACATCCGCTCGGGCACGCGGCCGTACCCCTTCGACGAACCCCACGTCGACGGCCTGACCGCGCAGGACATCGACGGCGACGGCCGCGTGCTGAGCATGCGCCTGCCCGATGCGCACGGCGGCTGGAAAAAGCACCCGCGCGAGCCGCGGCTGCTGGTGCCGCGCGAGCCCGGCGACTTCGGCGGCGAGTACTTCCGCGTCATGCCCGAGGGCCTGCTGACCAACTACGACGCCCTGCAGATCAAGGTCAACCCGAATCGCGAGGGGCTGGACCTGAACCGCAACTTCCCCGCCTACTGGCGCCAGGAGTTCGAGCAGCCGGGCGCCGGGGCGTACCCGACCAGCGAGCCCGAGGTGCGCGCGATGGTCGAGTTCATCGTCACGCACCCGAACATCGGCGCGGCGGTGAGCTTCCACACCCACAGCGGCGTGATCCTGCGGCCGATGGGCACGCAAAGCGACGACGACATGACACCCGAGGACCTGTGGATCTACAAGCGGCTGTCGGAGCTGGGCGCGCGGCTGAGCGGCTACCCGGCGATCAGCATCTTTCACGACTTCAAGTACCACCCCAAGGAGATCATCACCGGCACCCAGGACTGGATCTACGAGCACCTGGGGGCCCTGTTCTGGACGGTGGAGCTGTGGGCACCCAACCGCGAGGCCGGCATCACCGACTACGACTGGATCCACTGGTACCGCGAGCACCCGTCCGACGACGACCTGAAGCTGCTGCGCTGGAGCGACACGCAATGCGACGGCCGCGCCCACGTCGATTGGTACCCTTTCCAGCACCCGCAGCTGGGCGCGGTGGAGCTCGGCGGCTGGGACCGGCTGAACTACTGGCGCAACCCGCCGCCGCACCTGCGCGAGCGCGAGGTCGCGCGCTTTCCCGGCTGGCTGGCGCTGATCGGGCTGTCGCTGCCCAAGCTCGAGGTGCTGCGCACCGAGGTGCGCGCGCTGGGCGAGGACTGCTGGCGGGTGCGCTTCGCGGTCGCCAACGCCGGCTACCTGCCGGCCTACATCAGCAAGCGCGCGCTGGAGCGCAAGGCGGCGCGCGGCACGGTGTTCAACGTCCACCTGCCCGAGGGCGTGAGCCTGGTCGGCGGGGTCGAGCGCATCGTCGGCGCGCAGCTCGAGGGCCACGCGGCGAAGAACTCGCTGCAGGCCTTCTTGCCCAACCCGGCGGTCACCGGCGACCGCGCAGTGGCCGAATGGGTGCTGCGCGGCCCGCGCGGCGCGCGCATCGGCCTGAGTGCGCGTGCCGACCGCGCCGGTGCGGTCAGCACCGAGGTCACGCTGGATTGACGGGCGCAGCATGGCCGCCTTGACCGCCCTCGCTGCTGCGACCGCGCAGCGCCTGGCCGACGCACCGGCGCTGATCGACGACCAAGGCCAGTGCAGCTGGGCCGAGCTCGATGCCCGCGTCAACCGGCTGATGCGCGCGCTGCGTGGCGCCGGGCTGCAGCCGGGCGAGCGCATCGCGCTTTTCGCCGGCAACCGCCGCGGCGTGTTCGAGCTGATGGCCGCCGCGGTGCACTGCGGCATCTTCTACGTTCCGGTGAACTGGCACTTCAGCGTCGACGAGCTGGCCTACGTGCTGGCCGATGCGGGCGCGGTGGGCCTGGTCACCGACAGCCACTTCGCCGCCACCGCCGCCCAGGCGCTGCAGCGCGTGCCGGCGGCCGGCGCCAAGCTGCGCGCCTGCATCACGCTGCCACCCGACGCCTGCCCGCTGGGCTTCACCGACTTCGAGGCACTGATCGCGGCGCAACCCGACGCGTCCGAGCCCGAGGCTCAGCTGGCCGGCGGGCCGATGTTCTACACCTCGGGCACCACCGGCCGGCCCAAGGGCGTGCTGCGCAACGGCGGCGCCCCCGAGCCGATTGCCGCGCTGCAAGCGGCGGTGGCCAACCGGATGGCCGATCTGCAACTGCCGGCTGGCGGCACCACGCTGCTGTGCGGGCCCTACTACCACTCGGCGCAGTACGCGTGGTCGTTCACGCCGCTGCTGGCCGGGCTGCCCCTGGTGATGTGCCAGCGCTTCGACGCGGCGCACACCTTGAAGCTGATCGACCGGCACCGCATCAGCAACCTGCACCTGGTGCCCACCCAGTTCATCCGCTTGCTCCGGCTGGACGACGCGACCCAGCGCGCCTTCAGCGGCCGCTCGCTGGTGCGCGTGTGGCACGGCGCCGCACCGTGCCCGCCGCAGGTCAAGCGCGACATGATCGACTGGTGGGGGCCGTGCATCCACGAGTACTACGGCTCCACCGAAGGCGGCGTGATCAGCGGCATCGGTGCCGAGGAATGGCTGCAGCGCCCGGCCTCGGTCGGCCGCGCCACCTTCCAGACCGAGGTGCACATCCTGCGCGACGACGGCAGCCCGGCGCCGGCGGGCGAGCCGGGCACGATCTACCTGCGCATGCGCACCGGCGCGCGTCTGGTCTATCACAACGATGCCGCCAAGACCGCGGCCGCGCACCTGGGCGATGCCCTGTTCACCACCGGCGACGTCGGCTGGCTCGACGCCGAGGGCTACCTGTTCCTGACCGACCGCAAGATCGACATGATCATCTCCGGCGGCGTCAACATCTACCCGGCCGAGATCGAATCGGTGCTGGCCGCGCACCCTGCGGTGCAGGACGTGGCGGTGATCGGCGTGCCCAACGCCGAGTTCGGCGAGGAGGTCAAGGCGATCGTGCAGCCCGCAGCGGGCGTGCCGGCCGACGACGCGCTGCGCGAGGCCTTGAGCGCGCACTGTCGCGCCGCGCTGGCCGGCTACAAAGTGCCAAGGTCGATCGAGTTCCGCAGCGAGATGCCGCGCACCGAAACCGGCAAGCTGCAAAAGCGGCTGCTGCGCGAGGCATACTGGGTGGGGCAGGAGGGACGCATCTGATGTCAGTTGTTCAGGCCCATCGTGCACTGAAGAGCGCGGTCATCCTGGCGGGCGCCTGCGTCGCAGCGCAGGCGCTGGCAGGCCCGGACGTGCCGCGGGGCACCTTCGAAGTCAAGCCGCTCGCGCCGGCGGCGGATCGAAGCGGCGGCCTTGCGCTCGCCGCCACGCCTTACTTCAACTACGCGCTGCCTCGCGGCTGGCGCGTCGGCGAGAGCGGCCAGTTCGCGCTGACCTTGATCGCGCCCGACCACAAGGCGCTGACGATCATGGTCGGCAACGCCGGCCTGCCGATCAACTATCCGCCCGGGCAATACGTCTACGAAAGGTTGATGGCGCTGCAGCCGCAGGGCTTGCAGCTGGGCCAGCCGCGCGCGGTGCAACCGATCCAGGGTTTCGCGCAGGCCTACGAGTTCCCGGTGCGCTATGCCATCAACGGCGTGCCCTGCCGCGGGGTGGCGACGCTGCACATCGCACCCGCCTACGACTCGGCCGTGATGGCGATGACGGCCGCGCTGTCCGAAGACAAGCAGTGGGCCGGCTATGCGAGCTGGTTGCCGCTGGTGGCCGCACAGGTGTCGGCGCGCAACGGCGCGGCCTTCGGCATGCGCGGCATCATGGCGCAGAACCTGCGCAACTCGACCGAGTACGCGCGCGCCGCGCAGGAGTACCGAAGCTGGTCGCAGCGCAACTGGCAGGACGTCACCGACCAGCGCAACGCCTCGCAGGACCGCAACAACCGGCAGTTTCGCGAAACGCTGGGCGGGGTGCAGACCTACACCGACCCGCGTGATGCGAACCGCCAGTTCGAGCTGCCGAATTCGTACAAGTATTTCTGGATGAACGAGCAGGGCAACATCGTCGGCACCGACGACCCCGGCATCGACCCGAACGCAGGCTCGACGAAGAGCTGGCAACGCCTGCCCCGGCGCGAGCCGTAGCCGGCGCGCTGCTGGCCGGCCGAAGCGGCCGGCTCCGTCAGGCGGGCACGCCCGGTGCGCGTTCCTAGAATCGCCGGCTTCACCCTCCACCGGAAAATGCCGCCATGATCACCCGCCGCCGCTTCAACACCACCCTGGCCACCGCCGGCGCCGCGCTGGCCGCACCGATCGCCTGGGCCAGCGACGAAGCGCCGATCCACCTGCTGGTGGGCTTTCCGCCCGGCGGCGGCACCGACGTCATCGCGCGGTTGCTGGCCGAGAAGCTGCAACCCGAGCTGGGCCGCAGCGTGGTCGTCGACAACCGCGCCGGCGCCGGCGGCCAGATCGCCGCGCAGCAGCTCAAGGCGGCACGGCCCGACGGCAGCACGGTGTTCCTGTCGCACGACCACACCATCTCCATCCTGCCGCAGGTGGTGCGCAAGCCCGGCTTCATGCCCAGCGAGGATTTCGTCGCGCTGGGCGGCTTTGCCACCTTCGTCAACGGCCTGGCGGTGTCCGCCGGCACGCCGGCGGCGTCGCTCGCCGAATACGTCGCCTGGGTGCAAAAGCAGGGCGGGCGAAGCGTGGTCGGCATCCCGGCACCGGCGTCCACGCCGGAGTTCCTGGTGCGGCTGATCGCCAAGCAGTACGGGCTGGAGCTCACCGCCGTGCCCTACAAGGGCAGCGCGCCGATGATCGCCGACATGCTGGGCAACCAGATCCCGGCCGGCATCGGTTCGGTGCAGGACTTCATCGACTACCAGCGCGCGGGCAAGCTGCGCGTGATCGGCGTGCTGGGCGGCAAGCGCCAGGCGGCGATGCCCGATGTGCCCACCTTCGGCGAAATGGGCTTCGGCGGCCTGGAGGACACGCCGTTCTACGGCATCTGGGCGCCGCGCGGCACGCCGGCCGCGTTCATCGAACGCTTCACCCGCGCGCTGGACAAGGTGGTAGCCCTGCCCGAGGTGCGCGCCAGGCTCACAGAGCTGGGCCTGACGGTGGGCTACATGACGCCGCAGCAGCTCGACCAGCGCGAGCGCGCCTACACCCGGGTGTGGTCGCGCATCATCTCGGAAAGCGGGTTCCAGCCGCAGTAGCCGTTTGCTGCGAGGCCGCGGGTGAATCGAGTCGAGCGCCGTGCGGCCTGCGGCGCAACCCGATCGGCGCAGTCGCTGCCATGGACACCCTCCTTCGCCTGAGCGCCGGCGCCCCGGTTTCGGCGCTGCTGCTCGGCACGATCCTCGTCGTCGGCCTGCTCGGGCTGTACCGATACCCGGCGATCGTCGAGCGCAGCCTGCTGCGCCCGTACGGCCTGGTGCAGCGCGGCGACTACCTGACGCTGGTCACCAGCGCCTTCGTGCACGCCGACCTGGCACATCTGCTGTTCAACGCCTTCACCTTCTGGGCCTTCGGCTTCGACCTCGAACGGCGTCTGGGCAGCACGCACTTCGCCGCGCTGTACGCGTTCGGCTTGCTCGCCGCCAGCGGCGCCACCTGGCTGCTGCACCGCCGCCAGAGCGGCTACGCCAGCCTCGGCGCATCGGGCGCGATCCTGGCGGTGCTGTTCGCCTACATCGTCGTGTTCCCGGGCGCGTCGATCTTCGTGCTGCCGCTGCCGGTGCCGATCCCGGCGCCGTGGTTCGCGCTCGGCTACCTGGCCTACAGCCTGGTCGCGCGCGGCACGCGCCACGGGCGCGTGAACCACGACGCGCACATCGCCGGTGCGCTGGCCGGGCTCGTGTTCATGGAAGCGGTCGCGCCAGGTTCGTTGATGCAAGCGCTGCAGGCGTTCGTCGCCTAGGAGCGCAGGGGCCGCCGTCCAGTGCTCTCCCCCCGGTACCATCATCACCGCGTTGTTCACGGAAGGTCGATGAGGGCGGCGGCGCAGGGTTTTCGTCTGCCGCGACGCATCCGCTGAGCGCTGGCCGGCGCCGGCGCGACCATCGTGCCGCTGGGCGACGTCACCGCGCTGCTCGGCCGCGGCACGCTCGCCGCCACGCCGATCGAGCCGCCAATCCACCTGACTGCCCACGTCGTGCACGACGGCGACGATGCGCCGGCGCGCGCCGCCGCAGCGGTGCGCGCGCTGTTGGCCAGCGTGATCGCGCAACGGCTGCGCGACAAGGCGCTGGTCGGCATGGAGCCAGTGCAGGCATAGGCCTGCGCTGCGGGTACGGCGCGCGTGGGTTCGGCCGCGAGGGCCTGCCTCGACCGCCGGCATTGACGGCGGTCGGCTGCAGGTAATACGATTCATATTACTTCACACCGTCGAGAATTCCATGACCGTCACCGTCAAACTCGACCTGCCGCTGGAAGAGCGCCTGCGCCAACGCGCGGCCAGCACCGGCCGCAGCACCAGCGAGGTGATCCGCGCCGCGCTGGTGGCCTACCTCGATCAACCCGAACGCGCGGCGCCGCCTTCGGCGTTCGCGCTCGGCGCCGACCTGTTCGGCCGCCACCGCGGTCCCTCCGATCTCGCGCGCCGGCGCAAGCAGGCGGTGGCCGACGCCTGGGCCGAGCGCCATGCCCGCCGCGGCGCATGAGCCTTCGGCCCGCACCCTGGCGCACGCCGGGCCAGTGCTGGTCGACAGCGGCCCGCTGATCGCGCTGTTCAACGGCGCCGACCGCTGGCACGCGCCGGTGCTCGACTGGCTGCGCGCGCATCCCGCGGCCACGCTGTTCAGCACCTGGTGCGTGGCCACCGAGGTCTGCGCGCTGCTGGCGCGCCGCATTCACAACGACTGCGCGCTGGACTTCCTGCGCTGGGTGCAGCGCGGCGGCCTGTCCTTGGACCGCGCGATCGACGGCAGCCTGACCGAGGTGCTGCGCATCAGCGAGCGCTTCGCCAGCCTGCCCTTCGATCTGGCTGATGCCTCGGTCGCCGAAGCCGCGGCGCGACTCAAGATCCGGCACCTGTTGTCGATCGATGCCGACTTCGACGCCTACCGCGACCGCGCCGGGCGCCCGCTGGTCAATCTGCTCACGCGCTGATGCTGGCGGTGGTCGGCGCGGTCTTCTACGGCCTGGCCGCAATCAACCACACGCTGCAGGCGCAGCGCCATCGGCTGGAGAACGTGGCGATGGCCTCGGACCTGTTCGCCGCCGTCGTTCTTGGCGCCGTGAGCGGCGTGCGCCGATGCAGCGTGAGTTCCACGACCTGCGACAGCACATGGTCCGCCGCCATGCGCTGCGCAGCATCGCTCGCATGCACTGCGAGCAGGACCGCGCGTGAGCGCCACCAGCCGCTCGCGCTGGGGTGCGGCAGCCCTTCGGCCAGGCGAAAGACGTGGCGCCGCGCGCTCGCCTCGAGATCGGCATTGAGGGTCGCCGCGCGAAGCGGGCCTGGCCGCGCAAGCGCCGGCTGCTGTACCGCATGGGCTTGCATGCGCCGAGCGCATGCAGGCCCGGCTCGCAATGCATTGGACACGGCACGAGCCGGCGCCTACAGTGCGCAGCACCCATCGCCACTCGATCGCGGAGCCGCCCTTGAAGTTCGCCACCACCCGCCGTGCCGTCGTCACCGCTTGCCTCGCCTTGGGCGTCAGCGCCGCCTGGTCGCAGGCCTACCCGAGCAGGGTCGTGAACCTGATGGTGCCGTACCCGGCGGGCGGCCCGTCGGACGCGATCGCGCGCATCATGAACACGCCGCTGGGCAAGGAGTTGGGGCAGCAGGTGATCGTCGACAACCTCGGCGGCGTCAGCGGCGCGCTGGCGGCGCAGAAGGTGCTCAGCGCGCCGGCCGACGGCTACTACATCTTCCAGGGCACGCCCAACGAGGTGATCCTGGCGCCGCTGGCCAACGCCGCGGTCAAGGTCAGGGCCGAGGACTTCCGGCTGGTGCATCCGGTGGCCGAAGCGGTGATCGTGTTCGTCACCCGCGCCAACCTCGGCGTCAAGAGCGTCGACGAGCTGATCGCGCTGGCGCGCAAGTCGTCCGCCCAGCCGCTGACCTACGGCAGCGTGGGCGTGGGCTCGCTGTACCACTTCATCCTGGAGGACGTGCAGCACGCCACCGGCATCAAGCTGCAGCACGTGCCGTACAAGGGCAACGCGCCGCTGATGCAGGACCTGGGCGGCGGCCAGGTCGACTTCGCGGTGCTGGCCTACAGCGCCGCGATGGGCGCATTGGCCGAGCAGGGCAAGCTCAAGGTGATCGGCCAGCTCGGCGCACAGCGCTCGGAGCTGTTGAAGGGCGTGCCCACCGCCAGCGAAGGCCAGTCGCTGAAGAACTTCTCGTACAAGATCTGGACGGGGTTCATGGTGCCGAAGAACACGCCGCAGCCGACCGTGCAGCGGCTGCATGACGCGATCGGCAAGGTGCTGCAGGACCCCGGCGTGAAGGCGCAACTCGCGGCGCAGACGCAGCTTGCCGCGGCGCCGATGACGCTGGCCGAAGCGGCCAAGTTCTTCGAGGCCGAGACCGCGCACTACCGCGCGCTGGCCAAGAAGATCAACCTGCAGCCGCAGTGAGCGCGGCTGACTGATCGACCGGCGCGTCGCCCTCAGGCCGGCGCGGCGCGGCGCCTGGCCTTGGGCTTCGGCCTGGGCTGGTCCGCCACCGCCTTGGGCGCCGGCTTGGGCGCCGCCTTGGGCGCCGGCTTGGCCAGCACCGCCGCCTCCAGCTCGTCCAGCGCCTCGGCCGCATACACCGCGAGCTTTTGCAGGCTGGGCACCGAGGCATGGCAGCCGGTGAAGCCGAAGTCCATGCTGCCGGCGTAGCTCTGGCAGGTGATGTTCAGCGCCTGGCCGTGGGTGACGATCGACGCCGGGTAGATCGCCTCGAGCCGCGCGCCGCGGAAGTACAGCGTCTTGTCGGGGCCGGGCACGTTGGAGATGGTGATGTTGAACATCGGCCGCGTGCGCCCGCCGATGCCGCCGAGCAGCGTGACGATGGTTGGCGCCATCAGCAGCACGGTGTACTGCATCATCGCCTGGCGCGGCAGGGTCTGCACATGCGCCTTGGCATGGCGCACCGAGTCGCGGATCGCCTGCAGCCGCTCGGCCGCATCGTCGATGTCGGTGCCCAGCGTGGCGACGATGAAGCTGATCGCGTTGCCGCTGCCCTGGTCGTCCTTGGGCCGCACCGACATCGGGATGCCGGCGGTCAGCGACTTGCCCGGCAGGCAGTCGCGTTCGAGCAGGAAGTGGCGCAGCGAGCCGCCGCAGACCGCCAGCACCACGTCGTTGAGCGTGCAGCCGGCCGCTTCGGCCAGCGTGCGCATGCGCTGCAGCGCGATGCGCTGGGTGGCGAAGCGCCGCTTCTCGCGCACGCGCCCGTTCAGCACCGACAGCGGCGCATCGAAAGGCAGCGCCATGCCGTCTTCGTCGTCGCCCACGCGCTTGAGCATCTTGCCGAAGGCGCCCAGCAGCTGCGGCGCCGAGCGCAACTGGCTGCGCAGCGCCTGTACCGCGCCGCTCATCACGTTGGCCATGGTCGGCTCGGCCGCTGGCGGCTGGCGGCGCTTGGGCGCCGGGGCCGGCCCGGCCGACCAGAACGGCGGCAGCTTCAGGCTCTTGGCGGCGTCGGGCGACATCGCCTGCTGCAGCAGCCGCATGCCGCTGATGCCGTCGATCAGCGAGTGGTGCATCTTGACGAACAGCGCGAAGCGCCCGCCTTCCAGCCCTTCGATGATCGTGCACTCCCACGGCGGGCGGCTCAGGTCGATCGGCGTGCTTTGCAGCCGGCCGACCAGCTCGCCGAGCTCGCGCTCGCCGCCCGGCCAGGGCAGCGCGGCGTGGCGCACGTGGTACTCGAGGTCGATGTCGTCGTCCTCGATCCACTCGGCCAGCGGGTTCAGGTTGAAGGCCGATTTCAGCCTGCGATTCCACGGCGCAGTGAAGCCGACGTCGTGGCGGAACTCATGCATCATGCTGCGCAGGTAGTCGCGCGGCGCATCGTCGGGCAGCGTGAAGGTCAGCAACGCGCCGACATGGTTCGGCGTGGCGCGCGTCTCGGTCATCACCCAGGCGGCGTCCAGCGGGTTCAATCGGTTGCGGCTCATCGGCTTGGCCCTTGTGGCTTGGTCGTGGTGCGGCGGCGGGTGCGTCAGCGGTAGAACGCTTCGACCTTGCCCTTCAGCATGACCAGCAGCGGCTGGCCGCGACGATCGCGCGCCCGCGGATGCGGCACGCGCACCCAGGCTTCGCTGAGGCAGTACTCCTCGACATCGAAGCGCTCCTTGCCGTTCAGGCGGATGCCGATGTCGTGCTCGAACACCGCGGCCACGTGGTAGGGGCTGCGCGGGTTGACGCTCAGGCGGTCGGGCAGCGCGGGGCGCGGGTCGGCCGCGGCCGCGGCGGCGCCGGTGCCGGCGCCGGCGCCGGTGTCGCCGCTGTCGTGGGTGTCGCTCATTGGGGGTGGTCGCTTTCAGTGGGGCAGCGCCGGCACGCCCCAGATCGTCCAGGACGCCATCAGCGCCCAGGCGGCCAGCGTGGCCAGCAGGTTGCGCCCGGCATTGTTCTGCTTGAACAGGCCTGAGTTCCAGTAGGCCACGGTGGTGCCGGCCAGCGGCCAGCCGGGCACGAAGCGGCGCACCTGCGCGCAGTAGGTTTCGTAGGGCGCGCCGAAGATCGGCTTCAGGTGCGCTTCCTCGCGCTGCACCCGCGCGTCCATGTACAGCCAGTAGATCACCGTGTAAGCCAGCAGCAGCCACCATTGGTCGAGCAGCATCAGAAAGCCCAGCGGGATGAAGAAGCGCCCCAGGTACATCGGGTTGCGCACCATGGTGTAGGGCCCGCGGATGGTCAGCGTGGCGTTCTTGTCGAGCGAGGCGAAGCACCACAGCTGGATGAACTCGCCCACCATCGACACCACGAAGCCGGCGAGCAGCCATTCGCGCTTGACGAACGGCGCCAGCAGCACCAGCACCACGATGAACAGCGGCAGCCGCAGCTTGACCAGCACGCTGCGCAAGCCGGAATGCTGGAACAGGCCGTCCGAGGTGGGTTTCATGGCGCTATTGTGTGGCGCTGTGGGGTCGTACGGTGGCGTGGCGCTGCAGTGGGCCGCTATTGTGGCTTGCGCGTCTTGCGCAGTCCGAAGTAGCCGCGCAGCAGCCACCAGCGGCGCCAGCGGTTCTGCCGTTCGAGCCGGGCCGCGCGCTCGGGACCCAGCGTGTCGGGCTGCCAGCGGCGCCACTTCTTGTACACGCCGCTGAGGTCCATGCCTTCGAGCCATTCGCGCAGCGCCCGCGGCAGCCAGCGCGTGGACAGCGCCGCCTGGAAGTCGATGATGCCGGGCGCGCCGCCGGGGCTGATCAGCAGGTTGCCGCCGCCGCGGGTGTCCATGTGCACGATACCGCGCGCATGCACCTTGCGCAGCAAGGCTTCCAGCGCCAGCAGGAACTCGGTGCTGAACGGGCCGTCAGGCGTGTCGGCCAGCGCGCGCCCGGGCACGAAGTGCGCGGCCATCGCCAGCGCGTCGACCCGAAACGCCTGGCCCGGGACACCGGCGATGCCGTCCAGCCGGCGCAGCGCACGCACCTCGCGGCCGAGCAGGAAGCGCCCGACGGTGTGGCGCACGACGAAGCTGCGGCTGGCGAAGTCCTTGAAGATCCAGTCGACGCCGGCCACGCGCACGCGCTCGACGCGGGCGTTGGCAAAGCGCCCGTCGCGCAGCAGATGGCGCTCGGCCGCGGCCAGTGTGGCGCGGTCGAAGGCCTTCATCGCGCTGCGGGCCGGCGCCCGAGGGTTGCGGACATGAGCGGTGCCATCGTCGAAGCTGCGCCGCGATTGTGCCGGCCGGCCGGCGCGCGGTGGCGAAGGTACGTATTCACCCCCGGGTAGGCACGCGAGCACCGGCACTTCGGCGGCGATGCGCTGACGGCCGCGCAGATCGCCGCTGCGGCGTCCAGCGGCGACGCGGCCTGCCAGGCCACGCTGCAGCGCTACGCCACGCGGCTGGCGCGCGCGCTGGCCAGCGTGATCAACCTGCTCGACCCGGACGTGATCGTGCTGGCCGGCGGCCTGTCGCAGATCGATTCGCTCTACGAACAGGTGCCGCGGCTGTGGGCCCGCTGGGTGTTCGCGGGCGGTTGCGCGGACAGCCTGCGCACGCGGCTGGTCGCCAGCCGCCACGGCGACGCCTCGGGCGTGCGCGGCGCGGCGTGGCTGTGGCGCGAGGCCTGATCGCACCAACGAGCAGCGCGCGTCGATTACCTGAAAGCGACCCTCTCCTTCACATTGGGGATGCGCGCAGGGCAATCTGCTCGGCAGCGCCATCTCGCAACCTGATTAGTAAGCTGCCTCAGCATGGGCTCTGACGAGCGTTTCCTTGATCGGTTTGGTGCGCGCAACGTCAACGATCAGGCGTGCGACGAGATCGCGCAGGTCGAAGCGGCGGTTGAACCGGTAGGCGAAGGCGGCCAGGTAGTGAGAGGCGTACTTGCGGTACTTCAGCGAGTGGTACGCCCCGGCCAGCGTGGTCT
>WBZL01000396.1_pt1 | contig 49068 bp, 40 predicted proteins | sample 5204291 | NCBI WGS metagenome assembly WBZL01 (sample SAMN12344345, study PRJNA552823) | activated sludge metagenome | biome: Activated sludge suspended growth; feature: Nitrification reactor; material: Wastewater; isolation source: activated sludge from nitrification reactor of wastewater... | reverse complement strand
CGATATCACGGCGAACGTCAATGTCAATCTCACGGGAACGGCAACAACCGGCATGGGGATAACGGACGTTTACGCCATTTCCGGCGATATCTTTACCAACCTGACCAATGCCGGCCGTCAGGTGGTTTACACGGTCACGCCGTACAGCAACGGTTGTGCGGGCGAACCGTTCACGATCACGGTTAATATCAGGCCTGAACCGGTTTTGGCGAACCAAACCGCCATGGCTTGTTCGGACGTCGCGATCGGCGTAACCCTGCCGAATATGGACGATGACGGCCTCAACATTAACAACGGCGATGTCAGTGCCGTTGTAGCCCCCGGCCTTGTCGGTACGGCGAGCCAGGGAACGGGCATCAGCAATGTCAACTTCATTGCGGGCGACGTATTCACCAATACGACCTCCGGTCCGCTGGATGTGGTGTACACGATTACACCCTACCGGTTGGGTTGCCCGGGCGAACCGTTTACGATCACGGTAACCATCAAGCCTGAGCCGGTTGTGGCCAACCAGACGGGGTCGACCTGTTCGGATGCGCCTACCGGCATCGTACTGGGCAATGATGTGGACGGACCGTCGGCTGCGACCTACAACATTACGGCCATCAACCCCAACGGATTGACGGCCAGCGCGGGCAGTCCGGCAGTCGCAAACGGCGTCGGCGCCAATGAAATTGCCAACGACGCCTGGACGAATGCCACCAATGCAAGCGTGGATGTCATTTATACGGTGGTGCCGGTGAGCGCCGATGGCTGTGAAGGCAATGCTTTCACGGTGACCGTAACCATCCAGCCCGAGCCGGTGGTAGCATTCCAGACCCTGACAGTATGTTCTGACGAGGTACTGGGCCTGAATCTGGGCAACGACCCGAACGGCCCGACCGTTTCCTTCTACGATATTACGGGCATCAACCCGAACGGCCTGACGGCCAGCGCGGGCAGCCCGGCAACCGGCATGGGCTTATTGGCCAATGTGATTGCCGACGATGCCTGGACGAACCTGACCAATGCGCCGGTAGACGTGATCTATTCCGTAATTCCTTACGGCAGCAACGGTTGCCCCGGCAATCCGTTCGCAGTGACGATTACCGTTAAACCTGAACCGCTGGTGGTTTCCTTCCCGTCTTCCATGGTGTGCTCGGATGTCGCCATCGGCGTGGAATTGCCCGGAGTGGATGATGACGGACTGGCCATCACTTCCTACGATATTTCCGCGATGGTACACGACAGCCTGAGCGGTTCGCCGACGGAAGGCACGGGCCTGACGGGGACGCTGGTGCTTGCCATGGACGCGTACAACAATGTGTCTACTTCCGCTCATGATGTGGTTTATACCATTACGCCGTATTCGGACGGTTGCCCCGGTGCATCGTTCACCGTTACCGTAACGGTCAAACCCGAACCGGTTGTAGAAGACCAGACGGCCGGCGTTTGTTCCGATACGCCGATCGGCGTGACGCTCGGTAACGATGCCGACGGCCCGGCCGCCGCTACCTACAACATCACAGCGATCAATCCGAACGGCCTGATGGCCAGCGCGGGCAGCCCGACAACGGGAACCGGCTTCACGGATGGCGAAATTGAGGACGATGCCTGGACGAACCCGGGTATTGATCCGGTGGATGTGATATACACCGTTGTGCCGGTAAGCGCCGACGGTTGCGAAGGCGATGAATTTACGGTAACGGTTACGATCAGCGCCGAACCGGTCGTTGACGATCAAACCGATATGACCTGCTCGGATGTGGCCATCGGCGTTATCCTCAACGACGACCCGGACGGCCCTGCGGTGAGCAGCTATAACATCGTTTCCATCGACTCGAGCGGCATGACCTCCAGCGCGGGCAGTCCTGTTGTCGGAACCGGCTTCAGCAATACCGAGATCATGGATGACGCCTGGACCAATACGACCTCCGGTCCGTTGGATGTGATCTATACGATCGTTCCGGTGAGCGGCGGTTGCGAGGGCGATGAATTCACGGTGACGGTGACCATCAAGCCTGAGCCGGTAGTGGAAGACCAAACTTCCATGACCTGTTCGGATGTCGCGACCGGCGTCACATTGGGCGCCAGCACCAACGGCACGCCTGCGGCCAGCTATACGATCACGGAAATTATGAGCAACGGCCTGACGGCCAGCGCGGGCAGCCCGACAACCGGAACCGGCTTCAGTGATTCGGAAATCTCCGACGACGCCTGGACGAATACGACGGGCGCCCCGGTAGATGTCATTTACAAGGTTGTGCCGGTGAGCGCCGACGGTTGCGAAGGCGATGAGTTCACGGTGACGGTGACCGTCAAATCGGAACCCGTGGTCAACAACCAGTCGCAGTCAATCTGCTCCGATGTAGCCAGCGGGGTCACGCTGGGCGCCAGCACGAACGCGACGGCGGCAGCGACCTACAACATTACGAACATTCAGAATAACGGCTTGCTGGCCAGCGCCGGCGCGCCGATGACAGGCACGGGACTCCCGGCCAATATCATCATGGACGACGCCTGGACGAACCAGGGCATCGTGCCGGTGAACGTCGTGTACACGGTTGTACCGGTGAGCGCCGAAGGTTGCGAAGGCAACGCCTTCACGGTAACCCTGACGGTAGCGCCCGAACCGGTGCTGGACGTACCCGGGGCGCCGGTCACGGTTTGTTCGGACGAACCGCTCAGCAGCGCATGGGGCGGCATTACGACCCTCAACGGTCAGCCGCTTTCCTATATCAACCTGATCAGCGTAACGGATAATACGGCCAGCCCGAACTTCATTCCGGGCCCGGGCAATGCTGCCTTCCCGGCAGGCGCGGTTGCGGTCAATTATTTCGACAATGACCAATACACCAACCTGACCTCGGGCGGCGTGACCGTTTCCTACCAGGTAGTGGCGGTAACCCCCGGCGGTTGCGCCAGCGATCCGGTGACCTACGAGTTCCAGATCCGCGCCGAACCGGTACTGAGCCCGGATCTCGACACGACGGTTTGCTCCGGCAACCCGATCGGTGTGGAACTTGCGCTGAATCCGGCCCTGGGCTTCCAGAACGTGACGGGCTACGATATCGTGGCCATTACGCCGGAAGCCGGCCTGACCGGCGGCGGCCCGGCGGCGACAGGCAATAATCAGCCTGCCAATGCGATCGCGGGCGATATCTGGGAAAACCCGACCAACGGTCCGCTGAATGTGGTTTACACGGTGATCCCGCGCAGGGGCGGCGGTCCTTGCTTCGGCGATCCGGTGGATATCACCGTTACGATCGAGCCTTTCCCGGTGGCTGCCCTTGCCCTGGATGCGGGCGGCTCGCAGGATACGGTCAGGACGGACAACTCGCCCTACATGCTGATGGTATGTTCGGATGAGCCGTTCTCGGCCCAGGCCATTTCGGATGTCGTTCCGACGCCTGGCCGCGATCTTTGGCTGCAGGCGGAGATTTCCGACCCGGACAACGTACTGGGCAACGGCACCTCGTTCACGATACTGGCGCCTTACGGCAGTGTCGCGTTCAATGACAGCATTCACAACGAAACGGCAGCGCCGTACATGATCACGGTAACGTTCACGCCGTTCATCAACTTCAATTCCGATCAAACGCTTGATCCGGAAGAGTGCGCCGGCGATCCGTTCGTACTGCAGCTGATCGTCAAGCCGGAACCGGTAGCCGTTGCGACGCCTTCGGATACCGAGATCTGCGACGACGGAACCTTTACCGTCGATCTGGACGACAACGGTTCTTCCGTTGAGGCGGCTTCCTTCGAAGTGTATACGGCCGTACCTGCGGGGCTGACCCAGACCAGCGGCAATACCACGCCGAACGGAACGGTGTCCTTCTCCGGCCCGACGGCGATGATCATGGACCAGTACAGCAACGGCACTACGGGAACCCTGACGGTTACCTATACGATCGTTCCGATCAGCGCCGACGGTTGTTCAGGCGATGCGGTGACGGTAGAAGTGGATATCTGGGCAAGGCCTTCCACGGCGCCTGCGCCCAATATGGTCTGCAAAGGCACGAACGCCACGATCATGCCGAACGTTACCCTGGGCAGCGGCGGCAGCATTTCCACGTACCAATGGACTTATCTGGGCACCACGGCCAGCAACTTCCGCATCAACGGCGGACCGTTGCTCAATCCGGGTTCTGTGATCGGTTCGCCCTATACCACGACGGATATCCTGATCAATACCACCTCTCCGTTGGCGACGACCGGCATCATCGGGTTTGAGCTCATTGTGACGGACGTCAACGGTTGCACTTCCGAGCCGGTAGAGATCTACATCGAAGTGAAACCGGTTCCGAATGCCGGCACCAACGGCAGCTTCGGTCCGATCTGCGAGACCTTCGGCAACATCAACCTGTTCAGCCTGCTGGGCGGCACACCGGATGCCGGCGGCGTCTGGGCGGCCGATCCGGGCAATCCGACCGGCGGTACGCTGGCAGGGCCCAACTTCAACCCGGCGGGTTCGGTAGGCGGCACGTACCTGTTCACCTACACGATCGACAACGGCGTTTGTACGCCGGTTTCCTCGACGGTAACGGTACAGGTGCAGCCGAACGCCAACGCGGGTACTTTCGATATCCTGGCCGACAATGACGTTTGCGAGGATGAGCCTTCGTTCAACCTGTTCACGCTCCTGTCGGGTACGGCGGGCGTCAATTACGATGCCGGCGGCACCTGGGCCGAGCTCACGAGCAGCGGTGCGGGCCTGAACGCCTCTACGGGCGAACTGGACCTGACGACGGCCATTCCGGGCAACTACACCTTCCGCTATACGGTCAATGTGGGCCCGACGGCCTGCCCGAACCCGGTCGATTTCGAAGAGGTGGTCCTGAACATCATCGCAGCGCCTGCGCCGAACCCGATCCTGGGCAACGCCATGCCTTGCGTGAACACGACCGCCAACTACGCGCTGACGACGCCTGTGGTCATGGGCGTTACGCGGCTGTGGTCGCTGAGCGGCGGCGGTACGATTACTTCGGGGACGACGGGGAGCAGCATTTCGGTGAGTTGGGGAAGTACTCCGGGTACCTACACGGTGACTTGTGTTTCATCTCGCTTGGGCTGTGAAACGGTGAATACGTTTGAGGTTGAAGTTCAAGCTGCAACAGCCCTGTTTAGCTATCAATCTGCTAGCCCTGATGGGTATACAATAATGTTCACTGATGAATCAACAGGAGGACCATTTATTTGGAGTTGGAATTTCGATGATAATGGAAATGTAAGTAGTGATCAATCTCCTACTTATGAATTCTCAGGACCAGGAACTTATACGGTATGCTTAAATATCGTTGCGAATTGTGGAGTTTCACAATATTGTACGGATATTACTATTCCTTACAACCCTCAAATAGTTTGTGACACAATTCAACTGATCCAAGGTTATAACCTAGTTTCTTTCGATGTCCATCCAAGTAATACAACTGTTGAAGATGTATTTGACCCATTAATCACAGCGGGTATTTTACAGTCTGTGAGTACTTATGATGGAAGTCCGATGCTGTTTGATCCGAACTTGCCTCCTATTTTCAATGATTTGCACAATATTGAAGATGGATTTGGGTATTATGTTCAGGTCTCCCAACCTGCTACGTTCATCCTTTGCGGTACACCGATTGACTCCACCTTTAAAAAGGATTTGGATGCAGGTTGGAACCTTACTGCATATATTCCGCAATCCCCACAAGCAGTTGAAGACTACTTTGACGCATTGATTGTTGCAAATAATTTGGAATATGCCTCGGCTTACATTAATAATGCGCCATTGATCTATGATCCTGACCTTCCACCAGTATTCAATGACTTGCATACTGTAGAAAATGGTTTCGGATATGGTGTCTATGTAACCAATGCAGTGTTTGGTATAGATTGGTTCACTTCTCCGGCAGAAGAAATTGAATATAGAGGTCCAAAAGACTTTGAAGTCAAGAAAACCAGTGTTTATGATTTCATTATGGGGCAATCAAATATTTTGAATCCTGCTCCTGGTGATAAAGTTTACATTGCTAAAAAATCCGGAGAAATAGTCGGTGCAATGGATATTGCTCCGGGCGGATATTTGTTAACAGCCGATGTCTATGGAGATGAACCAGGAACTGAAGAAATAGACGGATTGATTTACGGTGAGGAGTTGATCTTCATTTATAATGATGAATCCATTGATATAGGAATCACATTCCACGGCCGATTGGATCGGATTTGGGTTGACCTGGAATTCAACTCTTCAACGGTATCCAAGGCGGATGATCAACCTACTACCGAATTTGCTTACAAAGCATTTCCCAATCCGACCTCTGAGGAGGTTTGGGTAAGCTACGTGGCAGATGGCATTAAATCAGTTCAGCTGACTGTAACAAATTCATTAGGACAACTAGTTCTGAGCCGTAGACTCACGAAGGTTGTTACTGGAACAAATCTTGAAAAATTAGATTTCTCAAACCTTCAACCTGGCGTGTACTACATTAAACTGGTTTCCGATAATGGAGATGTAGGAGTTATGCCGATTCAAGTTATTAAATAATTCAAAAGAAGGGTGGACGGTTAATGACTAATATTGACCGTCCACTCTCTTTGAAAATTCATTTTAGATGAAAAAGGTACTTAAGTTTCTTTTCTTGTTGTGCTTTTTCGGTCCTGTTACTCTTTTGGGGCAACCTTCGGAATTTACATTATCAAATTGCGCGGGCCCAATCAGTGGAAGGATGTCTTCGTATGCAAAATTGGTTGATAACCCCGACCCAACTCCAGATGTTTTTGCCGAACCAGGAGATTATATTGCAGCATTTGACCTTAGGGGAAACTGTGTTGGCGTTGCAGCAATTTTAGATGTCAATGGTTCGTATTTATTAAATATTTATGGCCAGAATAATGTTCCTGGAATTGGAATGGCCAATGGTGAGACATTTGAGCTTGTTATTTATGATGCAAGTGTTCCAACGTTTTATCATACGGGAAGCCCAATTGCAGGATGGATGCCGATAGTTGGAGGAGGGAACATCCCTGCCTTCTTGCTTCAGACCTTTTTGTTAGATCAAGTTTATGTTCCTTTTCCTGTTGAATTGTCAAGGTTCATCGGTTTGAAATTGGAAAATGAAATAAAACTTGAATGGACTACAGAATCTGAAGTTAATAATTCACATTTTGAGGTGGAGCATTCTCTGAATGGCCATAACTTCGAAATGATTGGGAAAATTCAGGGCTCAGGAAATTCCCAAAGTACAATTGAATACTCCTTCATCGACGAATCCCCCAACATAGGCCTCAACTACTACCGCCTCAAACAAGTCGATTTCGACGGTCAATTCGAATATTCCAAGGTGATCACCGTCAATTTTGACCGGAAGAACTCCGACGACCTGGAGGTGTTCCCCAACCCGACGTCCGCTTTTGCCGACATCTTGCTGCCGGAAAGCCTGACCGACCGGGAAACGGTCATCACCCTGCACGATTTCGCCGGCCGCGAAGTGCTCCGCCGGAAAGAACAGCCGTCCAATTCCGTTCGACTTGAACTGGAAGGGCTGCCCGCAGGCTATTATACCATCAACGTGCGCAGCGGGAATGAGACGTTTATCAAACCGTTGGTGATACAGTAGAGAGGGTGAGAGGGAGTGAGAGAGTGAGAGGGTGAGAGGGTGAGGGGGTGAGAGGGTGAGAGGGTGAGAGGGTGATGCTTCGACTTCGCTCAGCACAGGGAGCCTGGCTTCGCCTGGCCTCCGTTCAGCTACCCGACTTACAACTTATCCTTCGGCTGTGCTCAGGAACCCGACTTACAACTTACAACTTACGACTTACAACTTACGACTTACAACTTACGACTTACGACTATTCAGTACTACCATATTCACAATCCCTATCGGTCCGGCGGACGCAAAGGTCACAATGCGCCCGCCGGATTTTTTTTCGGATACCCAGTAAGCTCGCCTACGGATTACTAAGCGAGCCAGGCCATCAAGGACTGGCCGATTGGTAAGCCGGATTGGGAGGCGGACGTTGCGGCAATAATTGGCTTCTCAATCCCTGCGGGCTTAAGAATCCGGGCCGATTGGTAAGCCGGATTCTGGGGCGGACGTTGCGGCACGGATTGGCTTCTCAATGCCTGCAGTGTGAATTAGATTGCCCACAGTGGGGCATATAGGCTTCTCAATCCCTGCAGGCTTAAGAATCCGGGAGCACAAATTTTTCCATCCCCGTCCAACCAAATTCCCGCACAAGCGTTACTTTTGTAGAATTATTCTAAATAGCCTGAATATGAACGATACGGTCATCAAAAGCCCGGTCCTGATCTATACGGAGCAGACGCCCAATCCGGAGTCCCTCAAATTCGTTACCAACCGGATCCTGTACAAGGGAACCGCCGATTTCAAAGACGCCGACCTCGCCGAGGAATGGTCGCCGCTGGCTTTTGCGCTGTTTGAAAAACCCTTCGTCAAAGGGGTGTATATCTGCAACAACTTTGTGACCGTCACCAAGGAGCTGCAATACGAATGGGCCGACCTGATGCTGCCCCTCAAGCAGTTCATCAAGGAATACGTCGAAAACGGCGGCGAGATCGTCAGCGAAGGGTTCGAAGCCGCCAAGGCCGCCCTGGAAGCCGAACGCGACGAGGTCGAATACGCCGGCGATGAGGCCGAGATCGTGGAAATGATCAAGAACCTGATCGAAGAACGCGTCAAGCCTGCCGTGGAAATGGACGGCGGCAACATCGAGTTCAAATCCTACAAAGAAGGCGTCGTCACCCTCATCATGCAGGGCGCCTGCAGCGGCTGCCCGTCCTCTACCGTCACCCTGAAAGCCGGTATCGAAGGCATCCTCAAACGGATGATCCCGCAGGTGAAGGAGGTGGTTTCGGAGATGGGGTGATCGGTGGTCAGTGATCAGTCGTCAGTGGTCAGTGGTCAGTAGCGACGTAAAATTTTACGTCGCCTGCCTACATATTTACCGGAAATCAGTTTAGAAGAGACAAAATTCCTTCTCGGCAGACCTCGTCCGCCAGTATAAATCCAATTTTTATAATTGTTTAAGCCGCTGCGCGCAAATTCCGCCACATTTGCCGGTGATGATCCATTGTTGAACCATTAACCAGCACCATGACCGGCAGATTGATCCTTTCCTTTGCACTGATCTTTTTATTTGGAGGGTTGAACGCCCAATCAGGGGCAGCCTGCAAATGCTGCGAGGCGGCCTTTCGCCAGTTCGATTTCTGGGTAGGCGACTGGGAAACGACCGCTAACGGCCAGCTTGCCGGGACCAACCATATCGTCGTTATGCAGGACAGCTGCGTGATCCAGGAAAACTGGATTTCGGCCGGCGGGCAATACACGGGCACCAGCTACAATTTCTATGACCCGCAGGAAAAAAAATGGCACCAGACCTGGGTCGATAACCAGGGCGGCAGCCTCCTCCTCACCGGCGGACTGGAAAACGGCAGCATGGTCATGTACAGCGGCGAGATGACCAACCAGGCCGGCAAACCTTATACCAACCGCATCACCTGGACGCCCAACCCCGACGGCACCGTCCGCCAGCTCTGGGAAGCCTCTACCGACGGCGGCGCCACCTGGAAACCCCTGTTCGACGGACTTTACACCCGCAAAATGAGTAATAAGTAGGAATTTTTTGTGGTGATTTACCGCTGAAGCTCCGGTGTCTTGCCGGGGCTTTTTTGCATTGGGATTACTAAGCGAGCCTGGCCCTGAGGACAGGCCGATTGGTAAGCCGGGGTTTCATTTTTTTACCACGAAGAACACGCAGGATGCACGAGGTACAGGAAAAGGTGTTGCAGGTATAGGCTTCTCAATCCCTGCGGGCTTAAGAATCCAGTGGGTATGTGTAATTTTCGGGAAATGCGCATCCAAAATATACGGCCGCTGTTGGCCGGGAACTAAAAATTCAGTCATGAAAAAACTTTTACTGTTTGCGCTGACGCTCTTCTCGCTTCTGAACGTCCATGCCCAGGAGAAAGATCTGGGCAATATCCAGGGGATGGTTATTGATACAAAGGGGGAAGCCGTCATTGGCGCTACTTTGCAACTATTTCGCGGTAAAAAATTCATTAGCGGTGCGGCTACAGATGAACATGGATTCTATAATCTCCATATGGAGCCTGGCGATTCAATTGTTATTTCAGCGATTGGGTATAAAAAAATCCAATATATCCATAACGGGAAGGATCCCGACCTGTTTTTTGAATTGGAAAGGGACCATTTAGCGTTACCGGAAATTGTTGTAAGCGCGTTTGTGAATCGAAGAAAATGTGATTGTTCAACTTGTTGCTGCTGTTTATTTGGAACTCGCCCCAAGCCATACATCGATACAATTCAATTGAAGGTCCGGATGATACCCAAAGAATGGACCGTATACCCCAACCCGACCGTCGACCGGGTGCACGTCAATACCGAAGGTTTCATCGGTAGTATTGCCCTCTTTGGCCCGAATGGCGTTTTGCAGGAAACCCGGAAAATTGACGGTCCAATCCTCGCTTTTGACCTGACCGCTTTACCCGCAGGGACCTATTTTCTCCGGTATTTCAACCCCGGCTGGCAGCAAAATATCGGCTCGGTTGTGAAAATCAGGGATTGAAGCCTTGTTATTTAACGACTAAACCCCAATTTTCAAACACAGGGATTGAGCCTGCGTGCCGTCGCCATAGGCTTTGGCCGCCGGAGACCGGCGAGGCAGGGAACCGAAGAATTCCCGCTGTCGCAGAAGCTATACCAGACGAAGACCCCTTCAAATCAACGCATCAACAAATCAACAAATCCCAAACAACCCCTATCTTCGCCCCATGCGTTATTTTGCCGAACTGGCCTACAAAGGCACCGCTTACGTCGGGTGGCAGCGGCAGCCCAACGGGATGAGCGTCCAGGAAAAGCTGGAGGAGACCCTGTCCATGCTGCTGCGGGAACCTGTGGAGATCACGGGCTGCGGCCGTACGGATACCGGCGTTCACGCCGCGCAGTACTTTATCCATTTTGATTTTGACGGCGAATTTCCTGAAGCTTTCCTGCGCCGGCTCAACAAGGTTTTGCCGCCCGATATCGCCGTATACCGCATTTTCGAAGTGGCGCCGGACGCGCATGCCCGCTACGACGCTTACCACCGGGCCTACCGGTATACCATAATCTACCGCAAGGACCCTTTCCTGACCGAAACAGCCTTCCTTTATCCCTACCCGCAAAAGCCCGACCTGGTGCTGATGCAATCGGCTGCTGACTTGCTGTTGCAATACGAAGATTTTTTCCCTTTCTGCAAGAGCGATACGGATACGGAATCCATGCGCTGCGAACTGAAACAAGCGGAGTGGAACCTGGATGAGGCGACCGGCCTGCTCATCTTCGACATAGCCGCCAACCGTTTCCTGCGCGGCATGGTGCGCCTCATTGTAGGGGCTTGCATCAATGTGGGGATCGGCCAGGTGAGCCTGGAAGAATTAAAACACGCTATGGATACCCAGACCCGCCTGAAGAAAAGTTACAGCGTGCCGCCGGAAGGGTTGGCGCTGACAGGTGTACGCTATATTATGGCTTAAATTTTTCTAATAATTTGCGGATATCCCTTTTGGCGTGAACTATTCGATAGATAATTTCTAGCGAAAGCGTTTACCCTAAGAAAAGAGTTCAACTCACACCAACGCATCAACCTCTTCCGCCAGCCGGTCAAAGATCTCCTCAATGCCGCCGACGCCGTGGATTTTAACCGACTTGTCTTCTTTCGCGTAATAGTCAAAAACCGGCGTGGTCTCGTTCTTGTACACGGCAATGCGGTTGCGGACGACCTCTTCGTTCAGGTCGTCGGCGCGGCCGGATGATTCGCCGCGCAGGAGGATGCGCTTGACGATCTCGTCGTCGGGTACGTCGAGCATCAACAGTTTGGAAATGGTTTCGCCTTTTTCGGCCAGCAGGTCATCGAGGGCTTCGCATTGCGGGATGGTGCGCGGGAATCCGTCGAAGATATACCCGGCCACATTGGGGTTGGCCTCCACCTTGTTGCGCAGCATGCCGATGGTCACGGAGTCGGGTACCAGCTGGCCTTTGTCCATATAGCTCTTGGCTTCCTTACCCAGCGGCGTCTGGTTGCCGATCTCGTAGCGGAACAGGTCGCCCGTGGAAATGTGCAGCAGATTATAGCGATCTACCAGTTTAACCGCCTGTGTGCCCTTACCTGATCCCGGAGGGCCGAAAAGTATCAAATTGACCATATATTTCTTGAGATGAATGGCTGCCCTGTTCAGTATGTCCCTGAAAAAGGCCTGTGCCGTGATTAAATTTGGAATTGGTTAGGATCAGGAAGGCAAAGTTACGAAAAAAAATGCCGTAGTTGCCGGTTGTCGGGGGCGAACAAACTAAAATTCCTATTTTGGTCCCTTCGGGCATGACCCGGATGACCGAACCGCGGAACGATGCAATACAGCCTGAATCATATTACAGCCGGATCAGTTTCAAGCCGCACAATGGCGACCCGCTCCGGGGCAAAACTGCACTGCCTCGAAGCAGGCGACCCTGGCGCTGCCGTTACGGCGATCCTGGTACACGGTATGGGCAACAATGCCGCCGTCTGGTTGAAGATGATGCCCCTGTTGCAGCCTCAATTCAGGTGCATCGCGCCCGATCTGCCTCACCACGGTTATTCCGAAGGCGGCGATGCGGTACCGGGCATTCCCTGTTTTGCGGAAAGCCTGTCGGAGCTGATCGATTCGCTTGGCCCCGGACCGGTTGTGCTGATCGGGCATTCGATGGGCGGCCTGACGGTGATCCGGACCCTGTTGAACGGAGTTGCGCCCAACGTGAAAGCTTTTGCGCTCCTGGCGCCTGCGGGCTTCGAAACCTTCACCGATAAGGATAAACAATGGTTGAAGGCGATCTACGCGGAATGGCTGTTGCTGAAGATGACCGCCGGCCGGATGAAGGATCAGCTGAAGGAGAACTTCTTCGCTTTCCCGGATGATTTCGGCTTTGCGCTTGACGATCTGGACGCTTTACGGGGTTCGCCCGCCGATTTCAAGGCCTACTGCGCCACCCTTTCCAAATGCATGCACAGCATCCTCGATACGCCGGTTTTTGACCTGATGCCGTCATTGGACCTGCCCTGCCTCGTGTTTTTCGGCGAACAGGACGGCGTTATTCCCAACCGGATCCTGCATCCCGCCCAGACCGGGCCCTTGGTAGCCGAAGCCGGAACCCGTCAGATACCGGGCGCCGGGCTGCACCTCATCCCGGAATGCGGCCATATGCTGCAATGGGAAGCCGCCGGGTTCATCAGCGAAAAATTGCTGGAAGGTTTTTCAACTATCAGATAGCGGATGTGGTCCTGAGCGTTAAAAGATCCGGTTCAGGTTGAACACTGCCTGGATGAAATTGAATTCCAACTGGTCAAAGTTGAATTTCCCCGGATTGGCGCCGCCTTTTTCGAGGTACAGCCCCGGGTAATAACGCAGATTGGTGCGCAGGGTGAAAAATTGCAGGCGGTTGGGGCGGATATCCCACCCGAAGACGAACCCCATTTTCAGCTTGCGGTCCTCCAGCCGGAAACCCGTGCCTTCAACCTGGTCGACATCCGAAACGCTCAGCTTTTCCCAGCTCGGGCTCAGGCCGGCAAACGGTACGAATCCGTTGAAATCGAACAGGAACTTATAGATATCCAGCGACAGCGCCTCCCGGCGATAATCCTGTGTATGGCCGAATGCCCCGATGGTGGAACAGATCCGGCGATAAGCCAGGTTCACCTGGGCATCGAGCCGGTTGTGGTAGAATCCCAGGCCGAATTCCGGGAAAATATCAGCCGATAGCGGTTTGTCCAGATAAGGCGATTGGCGGTTGGCATCAGATTGGTTCCTGAGGAAAAAGGCCGAAGAAATGCCGATCCCCGCAGTAAAGGTGTTGAGCTTGCCGGCCTTTCCGAGTTTTTCTTCCACCATCCGGGTCTTCCCGCTCAGGTAATCCTCTTCGGCCGATACGGTGGTGTCGAACAGGAACCGGTATCCGATCCGGATCCGGAAAGGCGGCAATTTCAGGGCCGAAACCTGGCTTCTTTCGAAGTAATAGTCCGCCTTGTTGTTGGGAAACCAGGAGCCGGATAACTCAAAATAATGCCGGTCCCGGGCAATGGCGGCTATCCCGAAATGGATGGGATACCGGAAGCGGCTGTATTCGGCGCCGTCATCCGTCCCGCTGTCCGTCGGGCCCAGGTACCGGAAGTTGAGCGAAGTGAAAGAAACCCCGACAAACGGACTTACTGCCGACTTGAAGGGGCCCTTTCCGAAAAAATATTTCACACCTGTATCCACCCCCGTCCGGTAGCTGTAATTCCGGTCGGCGCCGGAAAAAACGACCGTCGGGATATGGATATAAAAATCTACCTTTCCCCAGAAGTGCATCCCGGATATGGACAGGAAGGTGGTCGATTGCGGCTGGAACCGGAATCCGGATGCGCCTTCCACTCCTCCGGACAATGGGCTTTCAAAGGCCGGCTGATAGTCGGCAAAGAGGCCGAAAGCACTCTGGGCAAAGCGGTGCCGGGTCTTCAGATCGATGATCGAGGCGGACTGGCTGAATAGGGGTTCAATCAGGCCCGACAGGCATATCGCGAGGGCAAAATACAGGCGTTTCATGGCTCATAGATTTGGATTGCGCAGGATAATGGACGTGGTGTTGCCCCCCGAATGGATGGAATTCACCATGACATGCCGGAGGTCGACCGATTCAACGGTCTTTTCAGGGGCATTTACCCGGGTCTTGCCCTGGTGAAAATGTTTTTCGGGCAATCCGTGACCGAGTACTTCGCGGTTTTTCATCATCATGGCGGCCGCAACCAGGGAGCTTTGGCCCGACGCCCCGAAGGTTTCGCCGATCATGGGTTTGACGGTCGTGAAATAGACCTCGCCCTCGCCCCACAGTTCTTCAATGGCTTTGCCTTCGTAGTTGTTGTATTGCCAGGGCAGGCAGGACGCGCCGACCACGCAGTCGATATCCGCCGGTTGGAGCCGGGCGTGTTCCAGGCTTTCCTTCATCACGGAGGCGAAGGTCTCTTCATTCCGTTCGAAAATGAAACGCTGGTAGCTGTGGTCGGACTCCGTATGATAATTGACGACCTCGGCAATGATCCCGGCGCCGCGGGCCTTGGCATGTTCCAGTTTTTCCAGAACGACAAAGGAAGCAGCCTCGCCGATCACGGTTTTGTCTTCCATACCTTCCCGTTCCAGGGCTTTGAGCAAGAGCTGCCCGGCGGTCAGTTCGCCGTCCGGATGACAGCCGACCAGGTGATCGTTGGCTTCGTACGACAGCATAAGGATATCGCGGATCTCGTCGAACCCGCCGCAGATAATGATGTCGGCTTCGTTGTTGCGCAGGAGGTCATAGCCGTAGGTGACGCTGTTCTCACCCAGCAGCAGCGAGCTGGCGCCCCGGAATTTGTAATGCCGCGTGACATCGCCGAGGGCCGTATTGGATACGGTTTTGGTGAACTCGAACGGGCTCGCCTTCTGGGGCCCGTCGCGGAAGAGCTTTTCCAGGTAGTTTTCGACGGCGGCATTGGCGGCCAGCGACGTATTGAGCAGCAGCCCGATCCGGTCGTTGGGGATCTCGCTGTTTTCCAGTCCGGCGCTGCGCACGGCCGTCTGGCAGCCCATCATGGCCAGTTGGGAATAGCGCTGGGGGAAAGGCGCCTTCAGGTCCTGGAAATAATCCTTGATGTTGATTTCCGGACAAGGGTAGAAGAACGCCTTGTCGAGGCCTTCTTCCGTCCAGGTGTCCTTGACCACGGCGCCTGATTTTCCCATGCGCAATCCCTGGTAATATGTTTCAGCGCCGATACCGAGGCTGGAAACCACGCCTACGCCGGTAATGGCGATTCTGGGTTTTGATGCTGATGCTCCCATGATCTCTGTTATTTCGGTTTGGAAAGGTGAACGGTGATATTGCCTTTGGCGACGACATCGTTCTGTTCGTCGTACACTTTTCCGTCGTACACGGAGAAGTCCATGAACTTTTGCCTGATCTCCACTTCTATGCGGAGGTTGGTATCCGGAAAAACAGGCTTGGTGAAGGTCGTCTTGTCGATCTTGATGGCCCGGCCGAAGATCTTTTTGTCCGGGTCCGGTTTGGCGTTGCCCGCGGTCGTCCCGGTTTGTTCCATGACCTCCATCCGGCCGAACAAGCCGCAGGTCTGGAACATCATTTCCACCAGGACGATGCCGGGCAGCATGGGATACCCCGGGAAATGCCCCTTGAAAAAAGGCAGGTCGGCGGCTACCCTGGCGCCGGCTGTCAGCGATTTGCCGGGCAGGTAGTCCAGGATTTCATCGACCAGCAGCATAGGTGGCCGGTGGGGCAGCAAAGTGTCCGGTTTTGGGTAGGCTAATGTTTGCATGATGTCTTGTTTTTTCGGATTCACGAATCTGATTATCGATGGATCTGGTCAATTCCTGATGGTTCAGGCGTTCCGGATGAATGTCGATGGATGTTCGGGTGGCGATCCGGCAAACGAACTCCCGGTCGATGGGCACGGATCTGATCACGAATTCTTTTTTTCGGTCCAGCACCGACTTGAGGTCCTTCAACCCGCTGCCGGCGCACTTGCCGGCGGCTTCCAGGCTGGTCCATTCCTCCAGGTCGATCGTTTTCATTTGGGGCGCCAGCCCGGCTACCGCCTTGCCGAATCGGAGAAAGCTGTTCCGGTCGGCCTTGGACTGGACGTCGATGCCGATGCAGCCGTCGTAGCTGACCGCGCAGGCGATCAGGTCGCGGGAATGCGAGATATTGAAATCGAATCCCGGTTGATCGATATAAGGGCGCCCCAGCGCATCGTAACGCAGTACGAAGTTTGCGGGCGTGCAATTCGGGTATTCCCGGCGCAGGGCGTGGTACAGCAGCGCCTTGCTGAGGATGGATTTGAGCCGGTCCGCGTCGCGCAGGTACTTGTCCCACCGCCGGCGGATGGGCGCGTCGAACAGTTCGGCGTACCGGGTCAGTTGTTGCCTGAACTGGACATCCTCCGCGAAATGGGTATAATTGAGTCTGTTGGTCATGGCATTGGGTTTTATTTATCCAGTTTGATTTGGCTGATCTTCGGAAACGCGATCCGGACCCTGGAAAGGATGCCTTCGCCGAATTGGGCCCCGATCCTGGCCAGCACGTCTTCGCCCTTGATCTTGCAGTTGGGCATCGGGGCGATCTCGATATTGAGCTGCCCTTGTTCCGGGTGTTCGATCTTCAGTTTCAGGACGTAGAAATTGGCGTAGATCAGGTCGGCGAGCTCATTCTGCCAGATCGGCTCGCAACCGGGCAGGAGGAGCTGGCCGTCTGCCCGGCCGAAGATCCGGATCAGGCCGTCGCGGTTGACGGTTCCCAGGTCCTGGGTGTGGATGGTCCGGCCGTCGATGGTCAGCCCGTTGTGGTGCCGGCGCAGGTACCCCAGGGAAGCGGAAGGCGTTTCGATCACCAGTTTGCCGCAGTCGCCGTCGGCAACCGGTCGGCCGTCTTCTCCCAGCGCGTATACATGCACCCCGTTGAGGGGATAACCCACCGCATCGATGGGGTCGTCCGCCGAGGTGATGATGTTGGTGGCTACCCGCGGGCCGGCCTCCGCCAGTCCGAAGGTTTTCACGATCGGGCACCGGTAGATGGACAAGGCCTTCAGGATATTCGACGATTCGATGTGGTTGCCGCCTACGGTGATGTACCGCAAGGAGCTCCAGGAATACCGCCTGCGGTACAGGAAATCGAATTTTTCCAGCAGGAAAACCATTTGCCGGAAGATCGGCGGCACGGTGAACACGGAATTGATCCGGTGCCGGCTGATCAGCTCGATGATGGTGTTCGTGATCAGCCATTTGTTGGAAAAGACCACGGTGCTGCCCATCAGGAAATGGCTCATGAACTGGCCGACCAGCCCATAGGAATAGGTGAGCGGGAGCACCATCAGGGTGCGGTCTTCCCGGCGGATGCCCAATGCGGCGATGTTGCTCTTGATGTTGAACAACAGGCCTTCGGCCCCGTATTTGATGATCTTCTTGTGGTTGGTGCTGCCCGAACTGGTCACCAGCAGGGCGGCTTCTGTGGTTTGGGCCTGGTCGCTGCCGGTCAGTTGGTGCCATACCAGGTGATCGCTCAGCAGGTCGGCTGCGGCGTATTGTTCCAGGTTGGCCGGGTTGATGAATTTCTGGATGTCCTTGCTGACAATGAACCCGTAAGCGCCGGCATCGGCGGGCTGCAGTTTCTGGAATTTGTCCGCCAGGTTGAGGATGATCGGCGCAGCGCCCAGCTGGATGGCGGCCATCAGCCACTCGACCACCTCGATGGAAGACATGGGGCATACGATGGCGATGATATGGCCCTTTCGGACGCCCTTGCGGGTGAGGGTCGCTGCATTGCGGTCTGCATCCCGCCAGAAATCCGCGAAGGTCAGTTGCCGCTGGTCTTCGATCAGTGCAATTTCGTTGAGCAGCCCGAGGTGCCGCTTGCGGAATACCTGAGCGAGGTTGCCGGCGGCGCCGGTGAGCGGCAGAACGGGCGGGTTGTAGGTCAGCGTTCCCATGTTTTTACCTTAATAAGTGAGTAAAATGCCTTTTTCGATCAGTTGCAGGGTGAACGGCCATTTGAAGCCGGCCGTCTGCATGGCGGCCCAGTCCAGATCCCTGACCTCGTGCAGCCCGTAAAACAGGTCCTCTCCGATGGGATAGGTCGCGTAGCTCCGCTTGTCGAACAGGTAGTGGTCGGCCTCATCCATTTTGAAGAGTTCGAACTCATTCGCATTAAAGGAGAATCGAAGGGCTTCCGGTCCTGATGCCGGGGCCGGGATCTGCCGTTCGCAGACCTTCTGGTCCTCCGGCAGGTATTTGTGCAGGTAGAGCCAGGTTTCCCACTGGTCGTAATATTGTACGAGGTAATGCTCCAGAATGCCGTACAGGCTGCGGGTCGTTTCCGGGATGAAATCCTTCGGGTTGCCGGCCCATTGCAGCGGGTCGATCCGGTCCAGGAAATGGACTTTGGGCCGCAGTTCGCCGGGTACGTAGTGGGAGATCACCGGGATGATGGGCCGTTTGCTGAGCCAGGAAATGGCCGCTACGCCCTTGCGCGAATTGATCTCTTTGCCCAGGAAGGGCACCCGCAGGTGGAATTGTTCGGATTTGTGGTGGATGCCGCCGTTGCCGGTATTGCCGTCGATGTAGATGACGATCGATTTGCCGTCCCTAAGGCATTTGGCCAGTTCCATGGCGCTGTTGGGCGATTCGGCATTCAGCATTTCAAAGGAGGCCTGCTTGTTGTAAGCCTCGTGGAAGCGGGCTACCTGTTGCCGGATCCTTTCGCCCTGGTTCTTGTGGGTATTGGCATCCACGATCAGGGCAAAGTCGATGCCCAGCTTGCCCAGGATGCCGATGATGGACCGGTACGATCCCAGGTGGTAGGTGCAGAAAACGGCGGGTAATGCGCCCGGCGAAACCGCTGCTTCCAGGTTGGGAATGTCCAGTTCGTCGATCAGCCTGGGGTTCTGGGTTTCCTCGTTGAGCAGCGCGCGGCCGACGAGGATGTTCATATAGATCTCCTTGTATTCCTCGCGGGATACCTGCGGCAGGAAATTCTCGAAGTTGGCAGCCAGGAGCGAAAAATCCTTGAGCTGGAACCGGAGAAATTTATCCTGTTCCCGCAGCTGTATCCTTTCGCGCAACCCCATGTATTTGTCGAGGTGCGGATATTTATGGAGGGTTTCGGCGGATACCTCTTTGAAGAACAAGGTGTTTTCGATTGCCATCATGGTCGGAAGATTTAGTGGGTAGCGACTTCAAGTTCCTGGTCTGCGGCGGCGGCGTCCGGCTGTTTGGCGGTAAGCGGGAACAGGCCCAGCATGTTCAGGATCAATTCGACGGAGGTTTGCATGGTCAGCTCGCCCTCATCCAGTTCCGGATTGACCTCTACCAGGTCGGCGCCGATGATGCGGCGGCCGGCGAGCATCCAGTTGAGCAGCTGGATCAGCTCGGCCAGGTAGAGCCCGTTGGCGACGGGAGTAGCCGTGCCGGGCGCCGAGTTGGGGTCGAGCACGTCGATATCGACGGTCAGGTAGACATTGGCCCCTTCCGGTACTTCGGGCAGGCCGCAGCCGTGCAACAGGGTTTCTTTCAGTTCGGCGCACCAGAAGATATGCTGCTTCGGATCCCGCCGGTTGCCCAGGAGGTTGAACACGCCGCGGATGCCGAGTTGGTAGAACCCCTTTACGTTGGGGAGCTGCATGGACCGGGCGGCAAAATTCCCGTGGTGGTGGACCTTCTCGCGGTGGTTCAGCTGGTCGTATTTCGACGCGTAGGTGTCGGTATGCGCGTCCAGCTGGACGACGTAGATATTGTCGTAGACATCGGTGGCCGCCTTGATGACCGGGTAGGTGATGGAGTGGTCGCCGCCCAGAAAAAAGGGCACGTTCCCTTCCTTGAACACCCGGTAGGCGATCTGTTCGATCTTCTGGTAGATGAACGCCTTGGATTCGTGGATGCTGACGAACAGGTTGCCGAGGTCCTTGATCAGGTCCTTTTCAAGCAGGTCCGGTATATCGGTCTTGCCCGGCGAAATGCCGACGGCTTCCAGGTTCATGGTCCGGGCCTGTTCGGGCCCGAGGGTCAGGCTGTACTTGTTGGTGTATTCCCGCACTTTTTCCGGGAAATAGGCGCTGCCGACCGATTTGGGATTGCCGCCGCCGAACGGGATGCCGATGAAGCAAAGGTTGGCGAAGGAATCGGAAAGCCGGTCATTCAGCCCGAACAGCGTTTGTTTCAGGCTCGTGAGCAGGGTCAGTTGTTCGGCCAGGATATCGCTTTTGAACACGATGCCTTTTTCGGTGAAGTAGCCGATCACCTGCCCGAGTTCTTCGCGGGTGTGCTGGTCAAAATGCGCGGCGATCGCGTCCAGCGTCCGCGGGATGTTCAGGTACCGGAGGATCTGCACCACCGACTCGCGGACCTGGTAGGCCTTTCCGCTCAGCGAATTGAGCAGTTTGAACTGCCCGGGGCTGCTTTTTTCCGTCTCGATCAGCAGATACGGAGACAGGATATAGTTGGTCGTTTCAGGATTTTCCATGGCGGTGGTTTTTTATCGCCTGGATCCGGGCGCGGATCATGGCGGAAGTTGACCGGGTGCGCTTGGTGAAAATAAAGCCGAAGATGGAGGTGATCAGCGCGGTCTGGAGGAAGTGCTCGATCGCGCAGATCGAGAAATCCTGCTGGGCGACGCTGGCTAACACCTGCCCCCAGGCGTTGACGGCCTGGCCGATGAATTTGATGACCCAGTACATTACATACACCCAGAAAGCGTAGTTGCAAACGGTGTACAGAATGAGCAGCGGGTTGCGGGGGTTGAACAGCTGGAGGATGTTCTTGCTGACCCCGAAGGGCGCTTTTGGGAACATCCGCTTGAGGAACAATACCCAGTAGGCATTGGACTGTTGGCGGAGGTTGGGGATCTTGAACAGGTCGCTGTAGATCCAGTAGCCGTCAAATTTGAAGAAGGGGTTGAAGTTGATGAAAATGGTAACCGTGTTGATGATCATCAGGCTTCTCAGCACCTTGATGGTCTCGATATTGTGGGCGTGTTTGATCCAGTAGATGAGCGCCAGGTTGATCAGCACCTGGAAGAAGATGCCGCCGAGGTTGACGATGGTCCGTTTCCAGCGGTTGAGCTTCCAGGTATCGGTGACGTCGGTGTACAGCACCGGGAAAATGAAATAAAACCCGAAGCCGATGCTCTTGGGCGGCGCTTTGAAGAGGTGTGCCGAAGCCGCATGCCCCAATTCGTGGATGAACAGGATCAGGACGGCCGCGGGGTAGTACAGCAGCACATAGCTCAGGCTCCTGAGGCAGCGCTGGCCGGATTCCATGATGGCGTCCGATGCGGTCAGGGCGGCTGTGTATTGCGAGAACTGGTGGATATAGTAGTAGTTCAGCGCGGCGCCTGCGGCCAGCAGGGTGAAGAACGGGATGGGGTAGAAAAAGAATTTCAGGATGTTCAGCAGCCACTTGATCTGTTCGTATTGGACAAAATCCCAGCGTGCCGAGAAACCGCCCAGGGCGGTAGACGTTCTTTTTTCTTCGACGGGTTTGGCTTTGACGGGGTTGCCGGCCTCATCAAAAATGTTGAGCGGCGTGATCTTATCCTGGATGATATGGCCTACGACTTCCTCCGTGAACTGGTAATGACCGCGGGCCCAGTTGTTGAGGTTTTCGACGATTTCCTTCCTGCTTTTCCGCTCGGTCAGTTGCTGGATGATCAGGTAAATGAGTTCGCCGATATAGTAATTGGCGCCGTTCGCCCGCAACAAATATTGCTTGTTGTTGCCCTGCGAGTCTACTTGTTGTATAGTGAACATGATAATTATTTTATGCGATCATTTAATGGGCTTCAGCGCCGGGCCGGATTGCCGGTTTGGAAAGGCGCGGGACCTCCGCCCGGGATGGGCTGCAGGACCGGGAGATAAAGTCAAGGGCGATAAAACAAAGAGGGAAGCTGTGTTTTATCCCCTTGACTTTGGGAAGGTATCGGGCTATGCGGCCGGTAAGGTGGTTCCTGGCCGGAAAGCGCCGTTACCCGAAGTTATCTGCGGTGGATTAAGCAGCGCTTACTCCGCTAACTTCAATGTCGTTTCCGCTGCAACGAGCTGCGTCAACAGCAGCTACGGTCGTTTCAAAGCGGTCTTCCAATTCAACTACAGACAAGGCATTTTTCAGTTCGTTTTGCATGATTTAAGGATTTTGATGATTAAGAATGAATGATTGAATTTGAAAAAAGGGGGCTTCCGTCGGGCGCGCGGGGTCATTGCTGATTCCTTTACAGGCGCTTGATTTGGCCAAAGGCTGTGTTGAACTCACGGCCCGGCGGAAAGCGGGTTGGCAGTTGGGTCGGAACCGGTTGATTAGGCCAGGCTAACTTCAACGGTGTTGTCGCTGCAACGAGCGGCATCAACAGCGGCTACGGTCGTTTCGAAACGGTCTTCCAACTCAACTACGGAAAGTGCATTTTTGAAATCCATGGTAAATAAGATTTAAAATGGTTAATGAATGATGATTGATTGATTCTTAGGTTGTTGCAGCCCTCTTAATGGGCGCGGTTCGTTCGGATGCTGCTCTCCTTAACCGCTATGGGTCAGGCGTACAAGCGTGTAGATCGGCTGTTTGAAAACCGGCGGCGGTTGCGCCCGCTCAGGATCAGGCAGCTACTACATTGACCTCTACCAGGGTCACGTCGCAACGGGCGGTGTCAACGGCGGCAACGGTCATTTCAAAGCGCTCTTCAAGCTCGACTACGGACAGCGCATCTTTCAATTCGAAATTCGGATTTTGCATGTTGAATAGATTTTAGGTGATGAAATAATTAATGGTTAATGAATTTGCTCAATTCCTCAATTCCTCGATTCCTCGATTCCTCAATTCCTCAATCCCTCAATCCCTCAATCCCTGACTCCTCCCCTAAACCACTTCGCTCAACAGATTCCGCTGGATCATCTGGCTCAGGCTGTCCACATTCTGGAAGGATTCTTCGTTGAATTCCGTAGGAACGATCCCGAATTCCTCGCCGAGCCGGGTGGAGATTTCCAGGATGGCCAGGGAGTCCTGAATGATGCCGGGTTCGTCGTCGGTTCCGAAGAAGGGAGCGTCGTTGGCGATATCATCAGGGGTGGTATTTTCGAGTTCCAGGACGTCAATGATGACCTGTTTTACGGTTTGCTGGATTTTGGTAATTTCACTCATGACTATTCTTTTTTTTAGTGAATAAATTAGTTGAATCGTTTGATGGCGACGGAGGCCATGTTGCCCGAGAACCCGAAGGAGTTGGACAGGGCCAGCGATATCGGGTAATCGATACCCTTTTCTTTCACCAGTTTGATGTTCTCCCTGGTGATGATGTTCTCCGATACGTTGATCGACGGCGGGATGAACCCCTTGTAGATCCCCAGGGCGGTGGCGACGAACTCTACGCTGCCGGCGGCGCCGAGGGAATGGCCGATCATGGATTTGGTCGAGCTGACGAACACCTCATCTTCTCCCATCAGGGCTTCGATGGCTTTCATTTCCATCTTGTCGTTGGCCGGTGTAGCCGTGCCGTGGGCGTTGATGTAGTCCACATCGTGCGTGGTGGATCCGGCCATGGCCAGGGCGTTCTGCATGGCCTGCCGGGCGAAAATGCCTTCAGGATGCGGCGCCGTAGCGTGGTAGGCTTCGTTCACAATGGAGTAGCCGCCCACTTCGGCATAGATCGGTGCGTTGCGCCGTTTGGCCGATTCGTAACTTTCCAGGATCGCATAGGCCGATGCGTCGCCGAGGTTGAGCCCGTCCCTGGTTTTGTCGAAGGGCCGGCAGGCGCCTTTTGACAGGGCGAACAGGGAGTTGAACCCGCTGAAGGTCAGGTAGGTGAACACATCCACCCCGCCTGCGATCATATAATCCACCCGGTTGTTCCGGATCAGGTCGAATGCCCGGCCGATCGAATTGGTGCCCGATGCGCAGGCCGTGGAGATGGTGGACAGCGGCCCGCGGATCCCGAACTGCCGGGCGATCATCGAGGTGATGTTCGGGGTGCTGTACGTCAGCAGGTCGATATTCGGTTCCCTGCCGGCGATCTTGTCCTTGATCCACTCCATGAAAGGGTAGCTTCCGCCGACCGAGGTGCCCAGGCAAAGCCCGATCTTCCGGGGGTCTGTCTTGCTCAGGTCGAGGTTTGCGGTAGCGATGGCCTCTTCGATGGCCTTGATGGAGATCTCTCCGAGCATCGAGACATCCTTGTCGAAGATGCGGCGATACAGTTCCTGGTCGATGGCGCAGCCCTGGTGGCTCCGGAAGTACGGATCGGAAACATCGAACCGGTCTGCCTGTATTTCCTTCAACCCGGATTTGCCGTCCCTGAGGTTGATTTCAAATTCCTGGAGATTGTTACCGATGGAGCAAATCACGCCCATGCCGGTCACCACTACTCTTGATGCCATGACGAAGAAAATTTGGATTCGAATGATGTTGAAATTGCGATCCCGGTACGGGCCGGATCAGACCCCGATGCCGCCGTCGATGGTGATTTCCTGACCGATCAGGTAGGAAGGCGCTTCGTCGGCGATATAGCTGATCAGGTTGGCTACTTCTTCCGGTTTGCCCATCCGTTTGAGCGGACTGTTGGCCAGCCGTTGCTGGAAGTAGACCGGGTTGAGGTCTTTGGTCATATCGGTTTCGATCAGGCCCGGGGAGATGCAGTTGATCTTGATCCCCATGGAGCCCATTTCCTTGTGCAGGGCCTTCGAGAAGGCGACGATCGCCGCTTTGGAGGCCGAGTACGCCGATTGTCCGGGGTTGCCCCGTTGTCCGGAAAGCGAGGTGATGTTCACGATCACGCCTTGCTTGCGGGCGACCATGCCCGGCAATGCGGCCCGGCAGGCGTTGACGACGCAGGCGACGTTGGTATCGAGCACCTCCCACCAGTCCTTGTCGGGGGTCATCAGGAAGGGCCTGCTGTTGCCCAGGATGCCGGCGTTGTTGACCAGCACATCGATCGGGCCGTATTCGGCTTTGATCAGTTTTATCAGGCCGGCCACCTGGTTATAGTCTGTCATGTCGCATTTGAAATACCCCGGCGCGGTGCCTGTCGCGGTCCGGATCTCCCCGGCCAGTTGTTCCGCCATTTCCTGGTTGGACAGGTAGGTGAACAGGACCTGGTATCCTTTCTGTGCCATGTTCAGGCAGGTGTGGCGTCCGATTCCGCGGGTTCCGCCGGTGATCAAAACGATTTTTGGATTATCCATGACGTTTATTTTTGACTTCTAGGTGTTGTTACGGGTTTCAATCGCGGCATTTCTCGAGCATGGCGACCGCCGATTCGTATCCCCAGTGGGGAAGTTCGAAATTCCGGTCTTTTACATTTCCGAAGGCCTCGATCGCTTTTTCAAAGTACTTTTTGGCGTTTTCCTTGCCGCCGCCGAAAACCGACGGCATGTAGAAGACATTCTGTCCTTTCAGCAATTGCGCTCTCGGGTTGCCGGGGTCCATTTCCAGGGCCATTTCCAGGAGTTTGTTGGAGGTGACGCTGTACATGGGCCCTCTGCCCATCATGTTCACCCGGATTCTGGAACTCCTTTCGAGCGCTTGCAGGCACATGGCTTCGGTGTTCTTGGAAAAGGTCTGGTTCAGGGCTTCCAGGACCGCGTTGGCCTTGTCGCAAAGCGGATCCACTTCCTGGAGGTTCGGGGTTCTCAGCGCCAGTTTCAGGTAAGTGTAGGCTTCGTAGTAGTAGGGGAGCCAGTTCTCCTGATCCTGTTGTCTGAGCCGGTTGAACTCGGTGGCCAGTTCGGCCAGGGTGTTCAGGTTTTCGGCCGTATCCAGCTTTTCGACGGCCCGGTGCAATTTCGACAGCTGCTCAACTTGTCGGGTGTTGGCCAGGACCTGTTCCTGGGCGGCGCCGGTGGTCAGGCAGCCTGTCGAGAGTATGCAGATGACCAGTAGTTTTGACGGTTTCATGGTCAACGGGTTTTAGGATTACCGGTTTTCTTTGTTGACGCTTTTGAGGAAGGCTTCAGCTTGTTCCTGCCCCCATTTCGGCGCGAACGGGTCGTCGGTCTTATAGGTTTTGAACAGTTCGATCGATTTTTCAACCAGCGGGATGGCTTTGTCCGGGCCGCCGCCGAACGCTGCCGGCGTGTAGAAGATGTTTTGTCCCAGCAAGTAGGTCACCCTCGGATTGTCGGGCGCTTTAGCTCTCGCTTCCGCCAGCAGCATGGTGGTCTTGGGCCCCAGTTGCATGCCGCGGGTGACGGGGTCCACGCTGAGTCGGGCCTGGTTGGCCCGGGCCTGCAGTACGGCCAGTTCGGCTTCGGGGCCGCCGACGGATGCGGCTTTTTTGATGGCGGTTTCAGCGGCGTCGATGATCTGGTCCTTTTTCTCGGCCCCCTCGGCGATGAAGCCTTTGGCGATAAGGCAGAAAGCCTGGTAATAGAAGGGGTGCCATTTATCTTGTTCGGCCAGGCCGATCCTTTCGAAGGTGGTGGCCAGCTCTGAATAGTCGCTTTCCGTGGCTGCCGAACCCAGCTGCTCCAGGCAGGATTGCATGGTCCCCGCGTAATCTTGTCCAATCAGGTTGAATCCGAGCAGGAGTACAGGAAGGATGAAGAACAACTTTTTCATTTTGCAATATTTTTGGTTTGATTGAATCATTGTTTCTTGTTGTGGTCGAAGTACACGAACAGGCCGATGAGGGCGAATCTGGGTGCGGTCGGTTCGATGGGGACCCGGTAGTAGATCCCTTCGGCGTCGGGTTGGCTGCTGTAGCGGTACCCGAAGATTTTCCTGAATCCCAGGATATTGGAGCAGGACAGGTACAGTACCGTGTAGTTGCCCCAAAGCTGGGTGATATGGCTGAGGTTGAGGCTCAGGTCGTGGTAATCGGGGGTCTGCCGGTCGTTGATCGCCGGCGTGGCCGGGTCGTCATAGGGCCTTCCGCTGGCAAAGGAGTAGGTAAAGCCCAGTTGCGTGTCGATTTTATCGATCCAGTGTTTGTACACCACCGAGAGGTTGTGTTTGGAAGCGAACACCGGGATCGCAGCTTGGGGGAAGTACCGGTAGTTCCGTTTGGTATCCAGGAAGGAATACGAAACCCAGAAGTCGGCGTTCCTGATCGATTTTCGGTCGCGGTAGAAGATGTCCACCCCTCTGGCGAAACCGTTCCCGCTGTTGTCCAGGGTTTCCGGATGGTAGCGGTAGTCGCCCGTATACTTGATCAGTTGATCGTACTGTTTGTAGTAGCCTTCTATCCTGAAGGTGATGTTATCCTGGGTGTACTGGTAGTTCAGGATGTAATGCAGCGCCTTCTCGTTGGACAGCCGGTTGCTGTAGGCCATGAACTCGCTTTCCGGGAGTTGGTAGAACTGGCCGAAAGCTGCCGATACCTGAGCGTGGGGGCTGAGTTTGTAAGCCATTGATGCCCGTGTGGCCAGGGTCAGGTCGTTGATGTAATCGCTGTTCTCCAACCGTTCGCCCAACCTGAGGAACAACCGGGCGCCCAGGTTGAGGTCCGCTTCGGCGAACCCTGCGAGGTAGCGCACATTGTACTGGTTTCGGCGGTTGAGCACCTGCTCGTCGACAATGGATTGCCGGAAACTTTGATCGTGGTACTCGGTTCCGAATTTGATTTTGAACCCGTCACCCAGGAACCTGCTGGCGTTCAGCCGGAGTATGGCCATCTGGTCGGTCGTTTTCAGGGTCAGGGTATTCACCAGGGTCTGGTCGTGGTTGTAGTTGTAGGCGATGCCGCCGTTGATCGTCCAGTTGTCGTTGACAATTTCCCGGATCGTTGAATTGACGAAGAAGTAGTTGTTGTCCAGGGTAACATTGTCGGGGTTGCCGGGGTCGTCGATGTTCAGATAATTGAGTTTCAGGCGGCTGTTGCTGAAGTCTCCGTGGACCTTGAGGATGCCGTCCTCCGACAGTTTCTGCCGGAAGATCAGTTGCCCGGTCTGGCTGTTGAACGGCCTGATCCAGTCGATATTCTGCCGGATCACGGCGTTGTAGGGGCTTAGGTCGGTCAGGTTGCCGGTGACGGCCAGGGAGGAGTTATCCCACCGTTCCTGGTGGGAAAGGTCCAGCCCGACGGTTGTGAGTCCCAAAGAAGTTTGGGTTTTAGGTGCAAGGTCATGGGTATTCAGTACGAGCGCCGAGGAGAGCGCCTGGCCGTATTCTGCCGAGTAACCTCCGGTGCTGAAGGCTGTTCCGCTGAACAGGAAGGGCGAAAACCGGCCGCGGGAAGGCAAATTCGGTACATTGCTGTTGTAGGGCTTTTGTACCAGCATGCCGTCAATAAATGTCTGGGTTTCGTAGGCTGCGCCGCCGCGGACAAACAACTTTCCTTCTTCTCCTACGGTCTGGGTGCCCGGCAGCGTATTCAGTGCGCCCGCTATATCGGCGGTTGCGCCGGCTGTTGTTACGATATCGAGGGGTTTGAGCAGGGTTTGCCGCTTTTCGTCGCTGGCTTCAAAGGCCCCCGCTGTGATGGTGACCATGGCGAGCTGTTCGGCTCCGGGTTTCAGTTTGATGGTCCCGAGGTCCTTGTTTTCGCCCGGGCCGGTGTCCACCTCCAGGTCCATCGGTTTGTAGCCGAGGTAGGAGATCAGCAGGGTGACTTTGCCCGGTTTGTTCATTTCCAGGGTGAAGCCGCCGTCCAGGTCGGTGGTCGTGCCGTTGTAGGTGCCCTTGATGATGATGTTGGCGCCGGTCACCGGCTCGTTGAACTCATCGCGGATCACCCCGCTGACCTGAGCGGTCTGGGCTGCTGCCGTCCAGACGGCCATGAGGTAAAATAATATGCATGTTATTCCTTTTTTCATAAAATAGTTCCGTTATATTTACCGGGTTGATTTTTGCGATCATTTGCCGGTGTTGTCGTTCATTTTTGATATTACAAAGGTAGGTCCGGACTTGGATTTTTCCCGGCCATTCACGCCCGGTTTGACATTCGGTGATTTTTATTTTTATTCCGATTTTTATTTTTTAAAATATTGAAATACAGCTATTTGAATTATCAGGAATAGGGAAATTATTGACGATTTTAATTATTGAAGTGCTTATTATTTTATAATTTAAATCTCGGATTGATCCCCGTTTATTCAATTATCGGTGTGAAAAAACGCTCTAAACAAAAATAAATGCTGGCAGTAAAAAACATTTTCAAATCATTCCACTCCACAACGGCGCTCAACGGCGTTGACCTGGCGCTGGAAGAAGGTGAAATGCTGGGGCTGCTGGGTCCCAACGGCGCCGGTAAATCTACCCTGATCAACATCCTCAGCGGGCTGGTTCGCATGGATCGCGGTACGGTCGCTTTTCAAGGCAGGGAGATCAGCACCAACGCTGCCGGATACAAGATGCAGCTCGGCGTAGTGCCGCAGGAAATTGCCCTTTACCAGGATATTTCAGCCTGGCGAAACCTCCTCTTCTGGGGCAGTCTTTACGGTTTGAAAGGACAACAGCTCAGGGAACGCGCCGAAACCGTCCTCCGGGAACTCGGCCTCTACGACCGGCGCCACGACCTGGTGAAGAACTATTCCGGCGGCATGAAACGACGGGTCAATATCGGCGCGGCCCTCCTCCACGATCCGGGATTGCTCTTCTTTGACGAACCCACCGTCGGGATCGACCCGCAAAGCCGCAATCTTATTTACGACTTCATCCAACGGATCAAAAGTCGCGGCAAAACCATATTATATACGACCCACTACCTGGAAGAGGCGCAGAACCTTTGCGACCGGATCGCCATCATCGACCAGGGGCGGGTCGTTACCTCGGGCACCCTCGAGGAGCTTCGGGCCGCCAGCGCCATCCGGGAAACGGTGGAAATCCAGGTGGATCACCCCGAAAACCTGGGCGCCGGCCTGCTCGACAACCTGCGGAAAGACGCCTTCACGGTTTCCCTCGCGGGCGATAACCTGACGGTAGCCGGCACAGACGTCTCCCTGGCCCTGCCGGGCATGCTGGACGCGCTCCAAAAGCCGGATCACCCCGTCAGGCGCATCGAAATCAAAAGGGTCAACCTTGAAAATATTTTTCTGGAACTGACAGGCCGTCAACTAAGAGACTAACATGTTCAGGATACTCAAAAAGGATCTGCAACTGCTTTTTTCCGATCGCCGGGCGCTGCTGATGAAATTCCTCCTTCCCGTTCTGCTCATCACCGTTTTTGTGATGGCCTTTTCCGGATTGCGGGACAACGGCGGCGGGAGCCGGATCGCCAAAATAGACCTGCCCGTTGCCGACGGCGATCAGTCGGCAGCCACCAAATACATGGTGCAGAAACTGGAAGCGTCGGAAAACCTGCACATCGAACCGGTCACGGAAAACCAGGCCCTCGACCTGGTCCGGCGCGGCAAAAGGGTAGGGGCCCTGGTGTTCGGCAAGGGGTTCTCGGACGCCTACCTCCGTCAGACGCCGCTGCCCTGGCGGCTGGTCTACCAGGAAGGCCGCGATATGGAACTGGGCATCCTCAAATCGGTGCTCATTCCGCAACTGATCGGGATGGACCCGAACGGGAAAAAGGAAGATGCCCCGACCATGACCGGGACACAGGCTGAGGGGCCTGCCGATTATATCAAGAACAAACAGTTGGTGTTTGAACCCCTTCGGGCGGCGAAAAGCGTCAGCAACGACCCCTGGCTGGTTCAGCCCGTTGCGGGGATTGCGCTGATCCTGTTGCTTTTCAATGTGGCGGGAATCGGCGGGAGCATTCTCGAAGAAAAGGAATCCGGCACGCTGGCCCGGCTGTTTCAGACCCCGCTCAAGCCTTCCGGCCTGTTCTGGGGAAAACTGCTGATGGGCGTCATCGTTTCCTTCCTGCAGCTGGCGATCATGTTCCTGTTCGCTTCGCTGGTATTTGGACTCAAGATAGGGAATAACCTGCCGGGATTGCTGTTGATCATGCTGGCCACGACGTTTGCGTGTTCCAGTTTCGGCCTTTTGCTGGCCGGCATCAGCAAGTCAAGGGCCCAGATGCAGGGCCTGGCCATCGGCGTGGTGCTGGTGATGTCGGCCATCGGCGGGAGCATGATCCCGCTGTTCATTATGCCGGCATTCATGAAGAAGATCGCTTTGCTGAGCGTCAATTACTGGGGCCTGGAAGCGTTCTATGACCTGCTCTGGCGACAGCTGCCCCTCGTGCAGATCCTGCCCCGGATCGCGGTGCTGACGGGGATCGGGCTGGCGGTGACCTTGGCGGCGTTTTACCTGTTCAAAAAACTGGCCGCTACGCTCACGCACTGAAGGGGCGGTGAATTTACTCCGAAACCTGATCTCGCTTGTCAGCCGGTTCGCCGGCGGTCAGCCACCGGGGCGGCGCGATGGTCAGTTCGTGGTAAAACTCCTGATCGGTCGGACCGGGTGCGCGGCGTGAATTCGTTGAATTTTCCATAACAATGGTTTTACAGGTGAACAGGGCATTCTCCGGATTCAGCAGGAAATGTACAGCATGCCTGCGTTTCCGTCCGGGTCGACTGCGCCGACAAGGCCTTTCCGGAAGTCCGTCAGAGAGGTCCGGGTGACCTTGTGCCGGGCAAGCCCCAGGGCGTACAGCAATCCGATGCCGCCGCCGTTGTGGTCGGCGATGCCGAAAAGGCGCTCGGGCAGGTGGACTTTTGCGTGTGCGATATCCAGTTCCCACCACAGGTCTTCGAGGAGTCTGCCGACTTCAAAATTCCGGGAGCCGGCCAGGATGACGGCGTCGATGTCCTTTTCGCGCGCACCCTGGCGGAACAGGCGTTCCATGAGCCGCAGGAGGACCTCTTCGGGTTCTTCGTACGCCCGTTTTCTGCTGCTGACATCGAGGTGAATGACGGCCTCCGTGTCGAGGCCTTCGCGAAGTGCGTTTTCCAGGGTGGTCATGGCAAAAGAGAGGCCGAATGCCGGCGCCGGATAATCGGTTGCCTGGCCGGGGTAGCCGGCGTCGGGAGCCCATTCATCCTGAACGGCGCAAACCACGGCGTAGTCGATTTCGCCCGCCCGGAGGTCTGCCGCTGCGGTCTGGATGGCCGGCAGGCAGGCGGCGGCGGGTTGCGGCGGTTCGGCCAGCAGCACGGGGTCGCCGGTCTTTAAAGCGACCGGATCCGCGGCGGGTATGAGGTGATGCGGTTTCCGGGAGAGGCTCCACCATTTGGCGTCCGGGTGCGAACCGTCGTAAAAGCCAAAGCCGTCCGGTGCGGTCAGGTATTTGTGCTGCAGCTTCTCCTGTTTCAGGCATTGGGCGATCAATGCGCGGTGCCGCGGCGGAAAGCCCCGCAAGGGTTGCCCCGGGAGGTTGCCGGTCTGGAAGCGGCCGGCCTGCGCGTGGTTGATCTGGTTGAAAAAGGATGGAAGCCCGTCTTCGGATTCAAAACAAAAACCTGACCCCACCAGAGCGATTTCCTGTTTCATGGCTTTGATTTTACTTTTCGGTAAATTCGTCAGAAGCTGCTCTGACGAAACTGGGCGGCCGGCCTGGCGTTGATCGAGGGATAGAAATCGCCGAGATCGAATTCCGGGAAGAAGATGCTGCGATCGCCTTCGGTGTCGAGGCCTAATTCTTCGAATCCTCTGAGCAATTCAGGGTCCTGAAACAAGTTTGGTTTGTAATTTCTTCTTTTCATGGCAATAGGTTTTAAGGCAGAAGGTTTTAGGTGTAAAAAGCATTGCTTTTAAGAACGGTCGGATCATTAGTGAAAATTGATGAAATAAAATCCGTCTGTTTCCAGAATGAAGTACCGCCCGGATTTGAAGGTCCATTCTTCATCCGGCGCCGTCGCCGGATCGAAAACCGAGTCGGGCAGGGGATAGTCTTCCTCCACTTCGAACCGGAGGCTGCCGAAAACCGCCGCTCTGACCTTCGGCAGGAGGCTTGATTTGGGAAACACCAGCTCGATCCTGTTCCCGGAATAAAGGCTCATGATCGCTTTGGCCGCTTTGCCGCAATTGAGGCATTCGGGCAACTCAACCGCAGCGGCGACCACATCGTCGGTCCGGTTGATCTGGCAGATGCCGTAATTGTCGCATTTCTTGCTGGGAACGCCGAATTTCACTTCGACCGCAAGCTGGACCTTCAACTGGCGGGAACCGGTTGCCGGCAGCAGTTTTTGCCGGGCATTTTCCCGCTTTCCGCGAATTTTTATTCCAAGGGACATGTCAATTGTATTTACCACTTCATTCAATTTTCCCCGATTCTATCCTTTTTCGGTGTTCATATCGCAAATTTAGCCGGTCAATCCATCATTATCCTGACAATAATGGCTAAATGTGACATTCCTTGAAAATAATAGAACCCGAGGCATTTTTAGCTTAACAAGCTGTAAAATAGATTTTTAAAAGTACAGCTTTAAGCTTTTTAAACAAATATTATTTTTGTTAAAGTCTTGGGATTTTGGCAGGTATGAATTAACTTGCAACAGTTGTCAAATGCCGGAAATATCCGTGTTTACGATCACCTGATTGATCTGCTCCTGACTTAGGCTGTTGGCTTGGCCTGGATCGCTAATAATTCCGAGGGACAACAAAATCGAGATAATTGCAGCGGGAATCATGGTTTGTAAGTTTTAGGTGTGAAACATTGTTGATTGCCTTACAAACTTACCCGTGATATACCCCTCACGCCCGACAGTAAAACCGCCACTCGACTTTCATAAATATTTAGGTTACTTTGTTTTTTTCATTTTTAAACTGCTGAAATCCAGTTTTTTAAACTTTTTACATTTCAATTGGCCCCGGATCGAAATCTATCAGTAAATACAGTCTCGAAAAGGCAAATAATACTAATTATGGAGTCTCTGATCGAATTGGTGGGGGTGGCATCCCGCAACAAGGTGCGCCATATTGAAATCATCGGTGAGGAAAAACCCGGGAAAAAAGAAACCAAGATCAACCTGCTTTATGATGCGATCCGGGAGGAAAGGGTGAAATCTGACGAGGAAGCCGCGGAATTCCTCGGGTTGGACGTCCATACTACGGCCTATCGGAACGTCAAAAACAGCCTGAAAAAAAGGCTGCTCAACACCATCTTTTTTATCGATGTAAAACGGGCCATTTACAACGAGCAGCAATCCGCCTACTTCAACTGCTGGCGCGAATGGGCCGCCGTCAAGATCCTCGTGGGCAAAGGCGCTCACCGCTCCAGCCTCGAACTTTGCCAGAAGATACTCCAGGTGGCCAAGGAATTCGAATTCGTGGACCTTATCCTCGACGTTTCCCGGCAGCTGCGCCTTTATTACGGCACCATCGAGGGCGACAAGAAGAAGTTCGAGGAATACAGCCAGATCTACCGCTGCTACGAGGAAGCCCTCACGGTTGAGAACCGGCTGGAAGAATACTACTGCGACCTGACCATTGACAGCATCCGGTCAAAATCCGCCAGTGACGAGACCTATGAAAAGGCCATGTCCCTGCTCCCGACCATTGATTGCTACCTGGCCCGGTTCAATTACTTCAGGATACAGTTCCTGGGCAGGATGATCAAGATCGCAGCCAGGATGATGAAAAATGATTATCGCAGTACCCTGGAAACCTGCGAAGAAGGGCTTGCCTTTTTTGAAACGAAAAAATTTGAGGTCAAAATTCCCGTTTCCGCCTTTCTGCACCAGAAGCTGGTTTGTCACCTGCAGCTCGGGCAATTCGAAGAAGGCATGGACGCGGCGGAAAAGTCGCTGCAACTGATCCAGGAAGGTTCCTACAACTGGTTTAAAAACCACGAATTGCGCTTCCTGCTGTCCATGCATACCCGCAAATATGCCGAAGGGTACAAAACCTGGGATCGCGCAATCACCAACAGCGGCTATAAGTACCTGGATGAAAGTTCGAAAGAAAAATGGGCCATCTACGGCTTCTTCCTCCATTACCTGTTTTTGCTCGGCAAATTCACCCCTGATCAGGATGAAACCCGCTTCAATAATTTCCGCCTGGGCAAATTCCTGAATCAGGTCCCGACCTATTCACAGGACAAAAGGGGCCTCAATGTGCCGATACTCATTGCCCAGATCCTGTTCCTGATCATGAAAAAAGACCTCGATGAGGTCATTGACCGGATGGAAGCCATCGAAAAATACTGCTCGCGGTATCTCCGCCACGACGACCTGTTCCGCAGCAACTGCTTTATCAAAATGCTGCTGCAAATGCCCGATGCCGGCTTTCACCGGGCAGCCGTCACCCGCAAAGCGCAGAAATACGTCGACAAATTGGAAGAGGTCCCCCTGGAAATCGCCGAGCAACCCTTTGAAGTGGAAATCATCCCCTACCTCGACCTTTGGCAGTTTGCCATGGATGCCCTGGAGAACAAACGATTTGATGTGAAACGCAAAAAACACGCCGGCTGAACCGGGCGCCGCCTGCCTGCTGACCCGCGATTTGGGACCGGCGCCATCACATGCCGGCCCTACAGGCCGGAAACCAAATATATGAACCGGATGCACCCGACATTGCGGACCTGACGGCTCGCGTTGCCGTTGTAATGGGATATGGGCATTTTGGTGCATGGGGCGGGAAATGGGATGGAAAACGAGACGGATAACGAGACGGAAAACGGGACGGAAAATCTTCCGTCTCTACGGACGCCCGACTGACCACTGTCACCCCTATTTCTGCCGGAAGAACACCGAGATCGGCACACCCGTGAAATTGAAATGCTTGCGCAACTGGTTTTCCAGGTAATTCTTGTAATTCTCCTTGACATGCTTGGGATGGTTGCAGAAAAAGGCGAACGCCGGGAAATAGGTCGGCAGCTGCGTAACGTATTTGATCTTGATCAACCGGCCGCGATGGGCCGGCGGGCCGTATTTTTCGATGGCGGCCAGCATGACCTCGTTCAGCTCTGCCGTTTTGATCTTGCGCTGTCGGTTCTCATACACCTCAAGAGCCGTTTCGACCGCCTGAAAGATCCGTTGCTTTTCCAGGGCGGATACGAAGAGGATGGGCACGTCGTTGAAAGGCGCAAGCCGTTCCTTGATCTCCCGCTCATAATCCCGGGCGGTATTGGTTTCCTTTTCGACCAGGTCCCACTTGTTGACCAGTACGACCACACCCTTGTTGCGGCGCTGCGCCAGCCGGAAGATGTTCATGTCCTGCGCCTCTACGCCGGTCTGGGCATCGATCATGAGGATGATGATGTCGGCTTCCTCCAGGGCGTTGATAGCCCGCATGACGGAATAGAATTCCAGGTTTTCGTGGACTTTCGACTTCTTCCGGATGCCGGCCGTATCGATCAGCAGGAATTCCTTGCCGAATTTGTTATACCGGGTATGAATGGAGTCGCGGGTGGTGCCGGCTATATCCGTGACGATGTTGCGGTCTTCACCCAGCAGGGCGTTGGTCAGCGACGATTTGCCGACATTGGGCTGCCCCACGATAGCGATCTTGGGCAATTGATTGCCCTCCGGCTCCACTTCCGTGATGTGTTCCGTGACGGCGTCCAGCAATTCCCCGCTGCCGCTGCCTGTAATGGACGACAGAAAGTGGGTCTCCTCAAAACCCAGGCCCCAGAATTCATTGGCCTCGATCTCGCGCTGGTGGTTGTCCACCTTGTTGACCGCCAGGAAGACCGGCTTGTCCGTACGGCGCAGCATATCGGCTACCTGTTCGTCCAGGTCGGTTGTGCCCGTAGTGACATCCACCATGAAAATGATGACGCCCGCTTCCTCGATGGCGATCTTGACCTGGCTGCGGATGGCCGCCTCAAATACATCTTCCGAATCGCGTACGAACCCCCCGGTGTCTACCACCGTAAAAGTCTTTCCGTTCCAGATGCAGGATCCGTACTGGCGGTCGCGCGTTACGCCGCTGGTATCGTCAATGATGGCCTGCCGTTCTCCGATCAGCCGGTTGAATAAAGTGCTTTTCCCGACGTTGGGTCGGCCGACTATGGCTACAATATTGTTCATTTACGTATATTAGAGCGCAAATTTACAAGAATTTGATCGAACAGCCAGAAGACATTCGCCTAAATGAATCACGGGAAGATCAGCAATGGCTCGGTCCGCCCCCCGGATGGCTCCTCCATTGGGGCATCACCTTCGTATTGACGGCCGTCCTCCTCCTGGTTTTTCTGGGGTTCTGGCTCCGTTATCCCGACGTGGTGGAGGCTCATGCCGTACTCACCACCCGGCAACCTCCGGTACGGGTTGTGGCCCCGGTAACCGGCCGCCTCCAGGCCTGGATGACCGGTGAAGGCGCCCTCGTGCAAAAGAACAGCCCCCTCGGATTGATGGAAAATTCGGCCCGTTATCCGGATATCCTGCGCCTTGATACCTTGCTGGATCATTTCGGCCCGCAGCTCGAAAAGGAATGGTTGCCGGAATCAGACCTGCCCTCCGGATTGAGCCTGGGTACCCTCCAGGACGACTATGCGCTATTTTACCAGCATTTTGAGAATCTTCGCTATCAACTGTCGCAGGACGCCACAGAACAACGGATCAAGGCCATGCAGGAGCAGATCGCCCAGATCCGGGCCCTGGAACCTGTCCTGAAGCAGCAAAGCATCACCCTGAGCCAGGAAGTGCAGGTCGTTAATGAACGTCAGCAGCGATACCGGCAAAATGTTCCCGGAGGGGTCATTTCTCAATATGAATTTGAAGAGGCCCGCCAGGCTTTTTTGCGGGCCCAGCGCGAACTGCAGGACCTGAAAAGGGACAGCATCAACAACCGCCGGACTATGGCTTCTCTTGAAGAACAAATACTGGCCCTGCGGCAAAACCGCAATGAAGGGGTCAAGGAAGCCTGGCGCCAGCTCAGGGATGACCTGAAAAGGCTGCATGGAGCGATAGCCGAATGGGACCGGCAATACCTCATCCGGTCGCCCATCGACGGGTATGTAGCCCTGACCGGCGCCCTGAGCGAAGGGCAGTCCTTCGCGCAAGGCGAAGAAATGCTGGCCGTGCTGCCGCCGGAAAGGGACAGCGCCTACATCGTCCGGGCAGGCCTTTCCGGGCAAGGCCTGGGCAAGGTCGAAACCGGCATGCAGGTGCTGTTGCGCCTGGATGGTTACCCCTACCGCGAATACGGAGAACTGACGGGCAAAGTCGCTTCCCTGTCGCCGATCCCGGACGAGGGGCCCGGCCTTTACCGCGCCGTGATCCGGCTCGACAGCCTGGTCACTTCCCACGGCGCCGCCATTTATTTCCGCCAGGAAACCGGCGCTACGGCCCGGATCATCACCCGGCCCAGGTCGCTGCTGCAACGCGTTTTCGACCGGTTGACCGGCGGGTTATCCTGATTTTTTCGTGCGCTGCTACGCTGAGCGGAGTCGAAGCGCACGCCAAAACCCCCAAAAAAAGAATCTTCCGGGTAAACCCGCAATGATGGAAAAATTGAACAGGCTCCGCGATCCGGTTTTCCTGGTTTTGCTGCTCCTTTTGCTCCTGAATGACCTGATCTTCAAACCGGCTTTCGGCAATTGGCTGACCGGTAAATTATCCGATTTTGCCGGGGTATTCGTATTCGCGTTTTTCTGGACCGCGCTGTTCCCCGCAAGAGCAAAGGCGATCCATTGGGCGACTGCGCTGGGGTTCATTTTCTGGAAAACGGAATTCAGCCAGCCGTTGATCCAATGGCTTCAGCAACAGGGAGTCCCGGTATACCGCGTAATCGACTACGGCGACCTGGTTGCGTTGCTCATGCTGCCCCTTTCCCTGAAACGCCTGGGTAGAAAACTGGGACCGATCTGGCCGATGCACCCGGCCGTTACCGCCGCGGTGGTGCTGTTCGCTTTTTTCGCTACGACCCTGCCGCCCAGGGAAAAAAAGACCTACGTGCATATCGATAAGCGTTACGAATTCGACATGCCCATCCGTACCCTGGCCCAAAAACTGAATATGATCATCATCCGCGAACTCGGCACCTACCACTATTCCCAGGTAACGTTTTCGCCCGAGGATAACCTTTACCGCCTCAACTACGTCGGAGATACGATTACCGGCCTGCTCAATGTGGACCGGATTAACGAAGAAGATACGCTGGTATTGCCTTCCAGCTTCGCCGAAATCGTGATTGACGGCAACCAGGAAAAATCAGCGGTTACCCTGGTTAAAACCGTATGGTACGCCTCGCCGTTCACCAAAAAAGACTATGCCGGGAAAACCGTAAAATTCTTTGAAAGAAAAGTGATAAAAAAGCTCAAAGCCCAGTAATCAGGGTTAATTTTGCGGCGTCGGAGCAAACCGCTTTTGACATTTAAACACAAACCGCTCACATGGACCTTCGTGAGTTTACCCCGAAGCTTTTCACGTTGTTGAAAGAGGGGATTTCCGCCCGTCAGATTTCAAGGGATCTTTTTTCCGGAATAATCGTAGGCATCATTGCCCTGCCGCTTTCCATCGCCTTCGCCATCGCTTCCGGGGTTTCTCCGGACAAGGGGCTGGTGACCGCCATCATCGCCGGATTCTTCATCTCCGTATTCGGCGGCAGCCGGGTCCAGATCGGCGGGCCCACCGGGGCGTTTATCGTCATCGTGTACGGGATCGTGCAGCAATACGGAGTGGAAGGCCTGACCGTTGCCACCTTTATTGCGGGATTCATGATCATGCTGATGGGATTCCTCCGGTTCGGAAGCCTGCTGAAATACTTCCCTTTTACCCTGATCGTGGGGTTCACGGCCGGTATTGCCGTTATCATTTTCTCGTCTCAGATCAAGGATCTGCTGGGATTGGAGATGGGCGCGGTGCCTTCCGGGTTCATCGAGAAATGGGCGGAGTACGGCCGGCACCTCACGGCGGCCAACCTGTATGCCGCGCTGATCGGCCTGGGCACCATCGCGGTGATCCTGTTGTTTACCCGGATCACCAGCAAGGTGCCGAGCCCGCTGATCGCGATTGTACTGTCGACCCTGGCGGTATATTTTTTCCAGTTGCCGGTGGATACCATTTCCTCCCGGTTCGGGACGATTCCGAATACCTTGCCCATGCCGAAATTCTATTCGGTTGATTTCGAAACCTTTAAAAACCTGCTTGCGCCGGCCCTCGCCATCGCGATGTTGGGCGGGATCGAATCCCTGCTGTCCGCGGTCGTTGCCGACGGGATGATCGGCGGCCGGCACAGGTCGAATATGGAGTTGGTGGCCCAGGGCGGCGCCAATATCCTGAGCGCCATGTTCGGCGGCATACCGGCCACCGGCGCCATTGCCCGGACGGCGGCCAACATCAAGAACGGCGGCCGCACACCCATCTCCGGGGTGGTCCATGCATTGACCCTCCTGGTGATCATGCTGCTGGCAGCGCCGCTGGCCGGGCTGATCCCACTGGCATGTCTGGCGGGCATCCTGGTGGTGGTGGCCTGGAATATGGCGGAGTTGCATACCTTTGCGGCGATCCTCAGATCCAACCGGTACGACGCCGCGGTATTGTTGGTCACCTTTTTCCTGACAGTGGTCTTTGACCTGGTGGTCGCAATCGAGATCGGGATGGTGCTGGCGGCCTTCCTGTTCATCAAACGCATGGCCGACGCAACCTCGCTGGGGCAGATGTTTGATGCGCAGACCGCCGGCGACTCGCCGCTGTTTGAGGACGAATTCGGCAAGATACCCCCGCATATCGCTGTTTATGAGATCAACGGACCCCTGTTTTTCGGCGCCGCCCAGCGTTTTTTTGACGCCCTCAAAGACCTCGGCGACCGGCACAGCGTCCTCATCCTTCGCATGCGCCATGTTTCCATCATCGACGCCACAGGGATGAAAAGGCTGGAAGACCTGGTCCGTTTGCTGGAGGGCAGGGGCGTGAAGGTAGTCCTGTCCGGAGTAAGCCCAAGGATCATGGACGACCTCCTGAAAGCCGGCTTTATCGACGTGGAGCGCATGCAACCGGATATGGAGGCCGCTTTGAAATGGGTTAGTGAGTTGTAAGTTGTAAGTCGTAAGTTGTAAGTCGTAAGTTGTAAGTCGTAAGTCGTAAGTTGTAAGTCGTAAGTGGGGTTCCTGAGCGCAGCCGAAGGATAAGTTGTAAGTCGTAAGTTGTAAGTCGTAAGTCGTAAGTGGGGCCAGGCGAGGTTTCGACGGGACCGTTCAGAATTTTGTGTCAACCGGATTTTTGGCATGCGCAACTTTATAAAAATCAAATCTTTGCGTGAAAAAAAAACTGTTTTTAACAGTCTCGCTAAAATGGCTGAAGCTGCCAATACAAACAACCATAAACCAACATCAATAACCATAAACAACCATAAACAACATAAACAACCATAAACCAACATCAACCAACATCAACCAACATCAACAACCATCAACCAACCAACATGCAACTTTCCAACATACCGCGCCTCAAACACCTCGATGCTGGCCGCTTTTTTCTCATTGCGGGGCCGTGCGCCGTTGAGAGCGAGGCGGTTGCCTTTGAGGTCGCCGAAAAAGTGCACGCCATTTGCGAACGGCTGTCCATACCCTATATTTTCAAAGGATCATACCGGAAGGCCAACCGGTCGAGGCTGGATTCTTTTACCGGGATCGGCGATGAAAAGGCCCTGAAGATCCTGAAAAAGGTGGGCGATCATTTTGGTATCCCGGTGACGACAGACATCCACGCGGATGAAGAAGCGGCGATGGCGGCCGAATACGTCGATATCCTCCAGATCCCGGCTTTCCTGTGCCGGCAGACCAGCCTGCTGGTAGCGGCGGCGGACACCGGGAAGGTCGTCAATGTGAAAAAAGGCCAGTTTGTCAGCGCCGAGGCCATGAAATTCGCCCAGGACAAGATCCTGCAGTCCGGCAACGACAAGGTGATCCTCACCGAACGAGGCACCACCTTCGGTTATCAGGACCTCGTAGTGGATTTTCGCGGCATTCCCGTTATGCAGGCCTACGGCGCTACCGTTGTGCTCGATTGCACCCACTCCCTGCAACAACCCAATCAGGCCTCTGGCGTGACCGGGGGCAGGCCCGCGCTGATCGGCGCCATCGCCAATGCGGGTATCGCGGTCGGCGTCGACGGATTGTTCATCGAAACCCACCCCCGGCCGGCAGAAGCCCTTTCCGACGGCGCCAATATGCTGCCCCTCGATCAACTGGAAAACCTGCTGGAGCGGCTGGTACGGATTCGCGAAGCCGTACATTATTCGGCATGAAAACATTATTTCCGTTTGAAAACTTGACAATCTCGAAAAAAAATCGTAAATTGACTGCGCAATAAAACCATAAGGAGGTGCCTATGAAAAAATTAAATCTACTCTTGATTATCCTCCTTGCCTACTGTGTTAGCCTTAGCGCTCAGATCGAAAAAACGCTTGCAAAATCTTTCGACCTCGAAGGTAGCCAATTGGTGAGGTTAGATTTACCCGGAACCATTGAAGTAAGAAAATGGGACAACGACATCCTGCGCGTGCAGATGACGATCTCCCTGGATACAGGAACAGAAGCCATGCTGAAATCACTGGTCACCGCCGGCCGGTACAACGCTAAATCCCTCAATGAAGACGCCGGCATGAAGATCCTGATGCCGAATCTGGATCGCGAGTTGATGACGCGTGGCAAGACCATCACGGAACAATTCAGTTTCATTGTATTTGCACCAAAAAATGTTTCAGTGCAAAATTTGCGAGATGCGGCGAGTGTGTCGTCGCTCTAAGCGATTGTTTGGACTTTTTGCCTGAGTTTCCCTGCTCCGCTTTTCCCGCTAAAATTTTCCGGACCAATAAAAGCAAGCAGGATTGGATTCCGTTATTCGTCCGCCATGGTCATAGCCGCCTCAAAACGGCAGATTTTCCGGAATTTTCCGGAATCAACCGGATGTTGGATTGTAATGATGGCAAATCTTCAAACAAGCTTATTGATACCGCTTCAGACGGTATGCCGGCCGCGTAAAGGCCAGGCTAAAAACGGTTGGGCCGCACATTGCGGCCCATTGTTTTTGCAGGAAATAAAAAATTGCGGTTGCGTTCAACATGAAATTTTATTAGGTTTGTCGGGAACATAATTTCCAATCCGACATGAGATCCTTCCTCTTTTGCTGCCTGATGACGTTGATCCTGCTGCCCCTTCAGGCACAGAAATCCTACGGCGACCTGTACCACCCCGAAGCGGATGCCCTGGCCGAAATAGACGGTGTGATCCAAAAGGCCGCCGCCGAAAACAAGCACGTGCTGCTCCAGGTGGGCGGCAATTGGTGCGTCTGGTGCTATCGCCTGCATGATTTTATTGAAAAGGACCAGGAGATCAAGGATTTTATCGAAGCCAATTTTGTCGCTTACCGCGTCAACTACAGCCGGGAGAACATGAACCTGCCGGTCCTGGAAAAATACGGCTATCCGCAGCGATTCGGCTTTCCGGTGCTGATCGTCCTGAACGCAAAAGGAGAACGGCTCCACACCCAGGATACCGGGCTCCTCGAGAGCGGCGACGGGTACGACCAGCGGAAAGTCCTCCAGTTTTTTCAACAATGGTCACCCGCTGCGCTGGATCCTTCGAACTATGTCAAATAAGCGCCACTAGCCATGGCAATTCCGTGATTTTTCAGCAGGAATGTTGAAAAATTGCAGGATTTGGATACCGAATTAAATTCTGCAATCGGTTGCGCTGAAAAAATAATTCCATTGCGGTTTGTTTTTTTGCTTCATCCTTTCTAATTTTGCCCCTCAGAAACGACTTGAAAAAACGCTGTTACCCTGAAAAGCCTATCTGTTTTTGCTTCGAAAAGTCATCCGATAAAAACTTTACACTGCAACAGCCTTGCACAATGATGCTATCCCTTCCCATGAAGACAAGGAAAAAAAAGATATTGTAAAACTTTGTTTTCATTAACCAAACCTAAGCGATGTATGAAACTTAAAGTCGACTATTTTTCGAAATGGTTGTTGGCGCTTTTGGCAGTTGCTCTCTGCAACTTTGCAATGGCCCAGCGTACCATTACCGGAACAGTGACTGATGCCTCGACCAAGGAGCCGCTTATCGGCGCCAATATCCTGGTCCTGGGCACCAGCTCCGGCACTGTGACGGACATTGACGGCAATTACTCACTCTCGGTGCCGGAAGGCTCCAACACCCTCGAAGTTTCTTATACGGGATATTCCAGTCAGCGATTCGAGATCGGCACTCAGTCTGTTCTCAATATTACGCTTTCTGCCGGTGAGATACTGGACGAAATTGTTGTTGTGGGCTACGGTACCCAGAAATCCAAGGAGGTGACCAGTTCGATTACTTCCCTCAAAGCGGAAGATTTCAACAAGGGTAACCTCAGCAGCGCCTCCCAGTTGCTGCAGGGCAAGGTGGCCGGTCTGACCATCTCGCGCCCCGGCGGCAACCCCAACGGCAGCTTTACGCTCCGCTTGCGGGGGTTGGCTTCCTTCGGCGCCAACGCTTCTCCGCTGGTCATCATCGACGGTGTGCTGGGCGCGGATATCAATTCGGTTGACCCGAACGATATCGCTTCCATCGACGTACTGAAGGACGGCTCAGCTGCCGCTATCTACGGTACGCGCGGCGGTGCGGGCGTTATCCTGATCACCACCAAAACCGGTGTTGCCGGCAAGACCAACGTGGATTACGAAGGCTTCGTTACAGCTGAATCGGTGGACAACTACACCCATACGCTGACCGCCGACGAATTCAGGAATTTCGCAGGCGGGCCCAACGGCACCATCAAAGGTACGGACCTCGGTTCCAGCACCGACTGGTTTGATGCGATCACCGAAACCGGCATCACCCAGGTACACTCCCTGTCCCTCTCCGGCGGCACCAAGGGCACCACCTATCGCGTATCCGCCAACTACCGCGACGTCAAAGGCATCACCATCAATACGGGCTTCAAGCGCCTCAACGGCCGCTTCAACCTTCAGCAAAAAGCGCTGAACGACCGCCTGAAGATCGATGCCAACTTTACGACCACCACCATCGATCAGGACTTCGGTTTCGATCAGGCGTTCCGCTACGCTACGATCTACAACCCGACCGCGCCGATCTACGGCTCCGGCGCTTCCTACGATATTTACGACGGCTACTACCAGCAGACCCTGTTCGACTACTACAACCCGGTAGCCATCCTCGAACAGAACGTCAACCAGGGTGAGACGCGCCAGTCCATCGCCAGCTTGAGGGGTACCTATTCCCTGCTGCCGGGCCTGGATGTCAGCGCTTTCTACTCCCAGGAGCGCAAGGATTATGTCAACCGCCAGTACTTCGACAAGAACTCTTTCTACGTAGGCGCCGGCCCCAACGGTCTGGCTTCCCAACGTAACGACAAGAACCGCAACGAACTGTTCGAGTTCACGGGTACCTATACCCTTGATCTTGGGACGACCGAAGTGAAACTGTTGGGCGGCTATTCCTACCAGGAATTCACCAACCTCGGTTTCGGATTGTCAGGCGGCAATATTATCTCCGACGCCTTCCAGTTCAATAACTTCGGCGCCGCCCAGGACTTCAAGAACGGCGTAGGTTCGGTGTTCAGCTACCAGAACAACGACAAGATCATCGCCTTCTTCGCAAGGGCCAACCTGAACTTCGGCGACGTGTTCTTCGCTTCCGCCAGCTTGCGCCGCGAAGGCTCCTCTCAGTTCGGCGCCAACAACAAATGGGGTACCTTCCCGGGCCTTAGCGCAGGTGTGAGCCTGACCAAACTGGTCGACCTTCCGGGCGTTGACAACCTGAAATTCCGCGTCGGCTTCGGCCAGACGGGCAACCGCCCGCCAGGCAGCTATATCTCCCTGCAGCGTTTCGGCCCCGGCGCCTCTTTCTACTACAACGGCGCTTATGTGCCCTCCTACGGCCCGGTTTCCAACCCGAACCCGGACCTGAAATGGGAAGTGAAGCAGGATATTAACGTCGGTGTCGACTTTGCATTTGCCGACTTTAAAGTCACCGGCTCCGTTGACTACTTCAACATCTCTACCAAGGACCTGATCTTCGAACTGGGCGTACCGGTTCCGCCGAACCTCTTCGGTTCTACGCAATTGAACATCGGTGAGATCTCCAACTCAGGTCTTGAAGCTGTTGTCAACATCAATATGTTGAAAAGCGAGAAACTGTCCTGGGACCTCAGCCTGAACGGCACCTATTACCTGGCCAGCGAACTGAAGCAGTTCAACGAAGAAGCCGACGGCTCCCGCGACGTGGCTGTGATGGGCGCGCCCGGTCAGTCCGATATTCCCATCTCCAGGATCGAGGAAGGCAAGCCGCTGGGCCAGATCTGGGGTATTGAATACCTCGGGATCTCTCCGGAAGGCAACTGGATCTATGCCGACGTCAACGGCGACGGCGTAGCCGGCAGCAGCGACGACCGCAAAGTGATCGGTAATGGTCTGCCCAAATTCCAGGTCGGCTTGAACAACACCTTCTCTTTCGGCAACTGGGATTTCAACTTCTTCCTGCGCGGAACGTTCGGCCACGATATCGTGAATACCTTCCGCGGTTTCTACGAAGCGCCGCAATCCATTTCTTCGTACAACCTCCCGGAAACCATCAGCGAAGTTCAAACGTTGGCTGAAGCGCCCAAGTTCTCCAGCCTCCACGTTGAAAAAGGCGACTTTATAAAGCTCGATAACGCTACGCTGGGTTATTCGCTGAATTTGCCGGAAGGCGCTGCCTTCAACAAGATCCGGCTCTATTTGAACACCAACAACCTGTTCACCATTACCGGCTATTCCGGTGTTGACCCCGAAGTTCGTCTGGTCGACTCCGAAACCGGCAGCCCGCTTGCGCCTGGTATCGACCGTCGGGATACTTATTTCACGGCTCGCGCTGTCACCTTTGGTGTCCAGTTAGGATTCTGATAACAACTGAAAAAAACTAAAAATGAAAAAATTACATAATCTAAAATACCTTTTCATTGCGGTATTGATACTGGGCTTCAACCAGTCCTGTACCAACCTGGATGAGGAGTTGTTTGACACCGTGACCGGTGACAACTTCTTCAAGACCGATGAAGAATTTATCGCCGCACTCGGCGCAGCCTATACCAGGCTGTACTCCATCGGCAACCACGGCGGTTACATGTCTTCCAATGAAGTTGCTTCCGACGAAGCGATGATCCCTCAGCGGGGTCAGGACTGGTTCGACGGGGGCGTCTGGCTGCGTCAGCACCAGCACACGTACAACCTGGAAGAAGGTCAATTGAACGGCTCCTGGGGTGACCTTTACGGCAGCGTCAGCACCTGCAACCGCCTGATCGCTCAGTTTGAGCAGCTGGCCAACCCCGCTACCGACCCGTTCATCGCCGAACTGAAGGTATTGCGCGGTTATTTCTACTGGCAGTTGCTGGATATGTTCGGCAACATCCCGGTGATCACCAGCTTTGCCGATGCCGATCCCAACCCGCCTACGGTTCCGCGCAAGGACGTTTATAACTTCCTGGTGCAAGACCTGGAAAAGGAAGTGGCCAAACTGCCCAAAACGATTGACGGCACTACCTACGGCCGCATGCAGTACTACGCCGGCAAAACCTTGTTGGCCAAGTTGTACCTCAATGCTGAAATTTATTCCGGCACCCCCGAATGGGCAAAGGCCGAAGCAGCTTGCGATGAAGTGATCAACTCCGGCGTCTACAGCCTGGAAAGCGACTACTTCACCAACTTCAATACCAACAACTCAGGGTCTTCTGAAAACATCCTGTCGGTTCCTTACGATGAGGTATTCGCCGAAGGCTTCAACCTGCCGATGATGACCTTGCACTATACCAGCCAGGCAACCTGGAACTTTACGGACCAACCCTGGAACGGATGGTGTACGATGAAGGAATTCTACAATTCCTACGACGATTCCGACAAGCGCAAAGGCGTTTGGGGCAGCCAGAAAGTACGCGGTAACTTCCTCGCAGGTCCGCAATACGCTTCTGACGGCGTAACCCGCCTGATCGACGACGGCGCCGAAGCCGCTGACCCGGACGGCAAGCCGGTAACCTTCACGCCGGAACTCAACGAACTCTTCCCGAATGCCTTGCGCCAGGCCGGCGTGCGGATCGGTAAGTTCGAATTCAAGAACGGCGGTCGCACCAGCCTGAGCAACGACTTCCCGATCTTCCGCTATGCCGATGTACTGCTGATGAAAGCTGAGGCACAATGGCGTCAGAACGCATCCAGCGCTACAGCCCTCGCACTGGTCAATCAGGTGCGTGCCCGCGCCGGTGTACCCGATTTCACGGAACTCACGGCTGACAACCTGCTCGCAGAACGCGGTCGTGAAATGTTCTATGAAAACCACCGCCGTACCGACCTGATCCGTTTCGGCCAGTACAATAAGGCCTGGGAATTCAAACCGGCTTCCCAGCCGTTCCGCAATATTTACCCGATCCCGAGGGCGCAGCTCGATGCCAACCCGAACCTGGCCCAGAACCCGGGATATTGATCTTGAGCATCGATTGTTCCTGAATTCGGATCATCGATACTCAACTGGTAAATGAATGATGTTAATTGAGCATGAAATGGCAAGTGTCCTCGGTCGCTTGCCATTTTATGCTTAAATTCGAAAACTTAACCCATAACACCCGAGCGCCCTAAATGGTCCGCCCCCAAAAACACCTGAGTGCCCTGAGTGCCCTAAGTGGTCCACCCCAAAAAACACCTGAGTGCCCTGAGTGCCCTGAGTGGTCCGACTCAAAGACCTCCTAAGTGCCCTGAGTGCCCTAAGTGGTCCACCCCAAAAAACACCTGAGTGCCCTTAGTGGTCCACCCAAAAAATCTCA